>Ga0272444_10002413_pt1 | contig 17278 bp, 21 predicted proteins | sample SSMForm13_FD_201033 | JGI IMG/M metagenome (GOLD analysis project Ga0272444, IMG submission 201033) | Marine sediment archaeal communities from Little Sippewissett salt marsh, Falmouth, MA, United States - SSM-Form-13 | ecosystem: Environmental > Aquatic > Marine > Wetlands > Sediment ... | reverse complement strand
CCACTTAAAGATGGGGGTAAGAGGAAATGGCATTTAATGTTCTGATCGTGGATGATTCTCTTCCCATGAGGTCCGTTATCAAAAAGACCATCAAAGTTTCTGGCTTTGAGGTAGGAAAAATGTTTGATGCCGCCAACGGCAAAGAGGCACTGAGAATACTGAGAGAGGAATGGCTTGATCTGGTGCTCACTGATTACAATATGCCCGCCATGAACGGCCTAGAACTACTAGTAGAAATGAAAAGGGATGAGCTATTAATGAGCATTCCCGTGATCATGGTCACCACGGAGGGAAGCGAACAGAGAATAAAGGAGGTTATGGAGGAAGGTGCTGCTGAGTACATCAAGAAGCCTTTTACCCCTGAAGAGATCAGGAGTAAACTTAACCGAATAATGGGAGAACCGCAAGATGGAGAGAAATGCCCTGACAATAGCGATGAAGACCTCGATTTCTGAGGTCTTGGAGACGATGTTCTTTTTGCCACTGGAATTCCCTGACAGTAAGAGGGGAGATGATCTATGGGGCGCAGAAAGAAACGACGTTGTAATGAGCAAATTGAGCTTCAGCGGGCCCGTTGAGGGATACTTCGTCCTTTTTGTCCCAGAAAATGTAGCCCTGTCTATTACGGGTAATTTCCTGGGAACGGATGAAGAAAGCGTTTCCCAAGAGGAAATAGAAGGCACCGTCAAAGAGATCATTAACATGATTGCCGGTAGTACTTTCTGCAATTACGATGATCAGGCTGTATTTAGCCTTGGTATACCGGTAGTGGTTCATGAGTCGGAAGTTGCCAGAAAAGGGCGGAACTGGGAAGAAGGAATCTTTATTGCAATTCACAGCCTCGACAATCGCCTGGGTCTTCAGATGGTCATGACCTAGTTCGCCTTGGTAAGACGTAGGGAGGAACTTAATAGTCGCGAGCTGACTAGTGATCGAAGATGTTGCCGAATAAGTGGGGTGCTATGAACAAAAACATAAGGGTCCTTGTCGTTGATGACTCGGCCGTTGTGCGAAAGGTGTTTACTGAGGAGCTGTCGCAGGAGAGAGGAATTGAGGTCGTTGGTACCGCTGTGGACCCCTACGTGGCCAGGGACAAGATCGTGAAGTTAAAGCCCGATGTGATCACACTGGACATAGAAATGCCGCGCATGGACGGATTGACATTCCTTAAGAAGTTGATGAAATATTACCCCCTTCCCGTAGTCATTGTCAGCTCTCTCACGACAAAGGGCGGCAAACTGGCGATGCAGGCCCTTTCACTGGGAGCAATTGAGGTGATCTCAAAGCCTTCTGCCTCCTACTCGGTGGGAGACATGACGGTTCAGTTGGCGGATAAGATCAGGGCTGTGGCGCATGTTAATGTTCAGAAGTGCGAACATAATGAAGTGTCGGAGCCTGTAAGAGCAGAACTTGGTTCCAGGGCTCTGGCTGTGACGACCAATAAGGTCATAGCGATTGGGGCATCAACCGGTGGGACGGAGGCCATCAAGACGGTACTTTCGAGCATGCCCAGCAACTCGCCAGCAATTCTAATTGTGCAACACATGCCCGCTAATTTCACAACGTCTTTTGCAGAAAGACTCGATAGCCTCTGTGCGTTGAAAGTCAAGGAGGCTGAAGATGGCGAATCCGCTATTAGCGGTAAGGCGTTGATTGCCCCTGGTAATTATCACATGTTATTGAGAAGAAGTGGTGCCAACTATTATGTTCAGGTAAAGGAAGGGCCCCTTGTACATCACCAGCGGCCTTCCGCAGACGTTCTTTTTAAGTCGGTGGCAGACTATGCAGGGCCGAATTCGGTGGGTGTCATACTAACCGGCATGGGGGCGGATGGTGCTAATGGATTATTGAAGATGAAACACGCCGGCGCAAGGACAGTCGCACAGGATGAGCAGAGTTGTGTCGTTTTCGGTATGCCGAAGGAGGCTATCAAACTTGGGGCTGTCGACAAGGTGGTAAGCCTCAAGGGGATAGCAAAGACCTCTCTCGAAATGATCTTTTGACTGGATGACAGAAGCGGGATGACAAAAAGAATTTGCAGAAAGGGAAAAAACGATGGGCGAAATCGACAAGTTGGACTTGAAGACCCTTATTGCAAATGCCATAGGTGAGGTATTCGACAAGATGGTCTCTCTGGAGGCCGGAGTGACCGCTATGGGGCCACAAGAGAATGAAATAGAAGATCGAATTGTTGGTTCAATTGGGTTCGGTGGAGAAGTCATGGGGAGAGTCAATATACACTTGAGTGACGCATTTGCTCGGCTAATTGCGGCCTCTATGCTCGGGATCGAATTGGAAGACATTGAGGAGCAAGAGGAGGTAGATGACGTCATTAGCGAATTGAGTAACATGATCGGCGGTCAGCTGAAGTCACATATATCTGACTTTGGCTTGCCATGCGAACTTTCCCTTCCCTCCATAACGACTGGCAGCGACTTTCAAATTGAGTCCAGGGGATGGGTGAGGCATGAGAAGGTTGGCTTTGGCCACCAGCGCCATAGGGCCTTGGCTGAGGTGTACGTCAAACCAGGCAACTAGATTCCAATACGGAGGAGAACGATGGCTTTACGAATTCTAACAGTTGACGATAGTCGTACGATCCGTAAGATCGTAACGAAGGCGTTTAAGCCCTTTGATTGTGAGATGCTTGAGGCGGAAAACGGAGTGGAGGGATTGGCACTTGCTGCACGAGAAAGGCCGGATCTGATCATTCTGGATATTACCATGCCAATGATGGACGGTGTGGAAATGCTCAGCAAATTGAAAAATGAACCGGTCCTGAAAGAGACTCCAGTGATTATGCTGACGGCAGAGGCGGCAAAAGATAAGGTGATTGAGGTTGTTAAGATTGGGGTCAAGGACTACATTATAAAACCATTCGAGGCATCTGTACTGATTGAAAAAGCGAAGAGTATTGTGAAGCTGCGGGCGAAGGCGAAAGAGGAATCAGAAGCGATTAAGAAGTGCTTTGCCATTGAGGACGGGATTCAAGTCCTTGTACTTCCAGACAAGGTCACAAATTCGGTGATGGCTGAGGTCGACAGCCACCTAAAGGGAAAGATCAAGGAGATGGAAAAGGCAGGGATCACGAAGCTCTTGTTGGATTTGAGCAAGGTAACTAACGTTGACCTGTCATTGGTGAAGCTTATCGTGTCCACATTCAAGAAGTGTAAGAATGCAAAGCTGGCAATGCGGATAGTCAGTAATGGGGCATTGACTAATAAATTGAACACATTCAAAGAGGTAGGTGGACTTCCAATTGACAACTCGGTGGACGAAGCAAAGGCGGCCCTTGGGAACTGAGTGTCCAACACCTTAGCCGAGGTGTGCCCAGAGGACACCGGTAGACTCAAGTGTATAGTTCTTGGGGGGAATCATTGCTAAAATGTGCGTAATGTGTGGTGGAGGAGCCATCAGATAACCGTGGAACTGACAGAGATGCAGCACAGAACACTCAGAGACATAGTTTACGAGGAATGCGGTATAAATTTGCATGAGGGAAAACATGAACTACTGAAGGCAAGGCTTGCCAAACGCATGAGAATTGTGAAAACTCGAGAAGTAAGTGAGTATCTGAAGGTGATTGAGGCGGACCCAAAGGAATTTGTAAACTTCATCGATGCAGTATCTACCAATCATACGTACTTTTTTAGGGAAAACCATCATTGTGAATTTGTAGTGAAAAACACTGACAAATCCGAATACCTGAAGATATGGAGTTCTGCCTGCTCAAGCGGGGAAGAGCCCTATTCCATAGCGATTCAATTGCTTGAAGGAGGATACAGATTTGATATTGTCGCCTCAGACATATCAAATACGATGTTGGACGTGGCTAGGAGGGGCATATACCACAAAGACAAGGTTAGGTTTGTGCCTAAAAGAGCACTCAGAGAGTATTTTCAGAGAGGCCAAAAGAAGTGGGAAGAATTTGTGAGGGTGAAGACTACCGTGAAAAGTCTTGTTGCCTTTGGAAGGCACAATCTGGTCACAGATATGTCTCCGGGAGAGTTCAATATAATCTTCTGCAGAAATGTGATGATATATTTTGATGACACCACCAAACAACAGGTGGTGGAGAAACTATACGGGTCCCTAAGGAAAGGGGGACTGCTGATTCTGGGTGCCGCGGAAGGCCTCGTAAAGATCAGACATGGGTTTCAATACGTACAGCCGAGCATATACAGGAAATAGGGAAATGGAACACAGGCCACAAAGTGAATGTAGCTGTACTGACATGCCACTAGGTGAAACAAAGGAAGATGAAGTCAGGAGGATTATTGAACTGGTGGGCCAGTCCGAGATCTCCTCAATTCAAAGCGTTGTGTCGGGAGTCATTAAAGTGATAAATGATCGTGGATCCAGTGCGAAGGATCTGAAGGACATCATAGAGATTGACCCGCCGCTGACAGCCAAGGTGCTTAAAGTGGCAAACTCGGCGTACTATTATTCTCCGGCTAGAATAAGTGAGATACAACACGCTGTTATTTGGATCGGCTTCGATGCCCTAAAAGAGATTGTGCTGAGCCAGAAGGTCTGGGAGGTGTTTGGAAAGGATGACTTTGTCAGTGGGTACTCCAGGGTTTCCTTATGGAAGCATAGTGTGGGCGTAGCCCTGTTGGGAAAAATGATCTACAGAAGGGAGTTTGGGGAAAGGGGAGAGAATGTGTATGCTGCTGGCCTGGTACATGACATAGGGATCATCGTTGAACACCAGTTTCTGCAGAAGAGATTTGAGGGCATTCTAATAAGGGCGAGGAGAGAGAAGAAAAATTTGTCACAAGTAGAGTCCGAGGTGTTGGGTTATACCCATACTGATCTGGGTAGGGTGCTCGCTCGACACTGGAATTTTCCTGGGGAATTTGTTGTTGGAATTGGCCATCATCACAGTCCAATGGGCATTGGAGAAGATTTTTCAAGGTTTGCGTCTACTTTGTATGTTGCTGACTGTCTTTGCCAGGAAAGAGGGATTGGGTATGCTGATTCACCTTACCCAGATGGCTCTCTATTTCGAAAATGCCTAAAAAGATTGGATGTAAAAAGTTACGCACTGGATCTCATTGTAAAGGATGTGGAGCAGGAAATGGCAAGAATGGAAGATCAGGGGGTTTTCCAGTATGAGGCACCATGAAGATAAGCATATGAATGAGATGAAGAGGAAACTTCTGCTTTTAGAGACACAAGTGAAGCATCTGAGCAATGATCTTCGGCTCACGAGAGAGGAGAATGAAAACTCCACAAGGAGGTACTTCGAGATATACTCCAACATGGAAAGAAAGGTTGAGGAACGAACTGCAGAATTGAAGGATGTACAAAAGGAGTTGGAGGAAAAGAATGGGGAGCTTGAGATTATGCTGGATTCATCTCCGGCAATGATTTTCTATAAGGACACCCAGCAAAGATACATGCGGGTGAACAGGAAATTCGCCGAAGGGTTGGGGGTGTCAGTTGACGAAATCATCGGCAAGACAACTGCAGAGGCATTTGGGAGAAAAAGAGCTTTTAGACAAGAGGATGACTCTGCGGTCCTTCGAGGTGGCCAGTCCATTCTAAATAGGCTCGAGGTTATTTCGACACCCAATGGCGAGAGGAACGTATTAGTCGATAGAATCCCTCACAAGGATTCAGACGGTAAGGTCAGAGGAATAATCAGTTTCGCTGTGGATGTGACTGAGGCCAAAAAAATGGAGGAGGAAAAGGGGAAACTTGAAGCCCAGTTTCAGAGGTCTCAGAGGTTGGAGGCCGTTGGCACGTTGGCCGGCGGCATTGCGCACAATTTCAACAACTTGCTTATGGGAATCCAGGGAAATGCAGCTGTAATGCTCGAAGATATTGAACCTTCTCATCCCCACCATGAGATACTGAAAGTCATTGAGAAGCTTATTCAAAACGGATCGCGGCTGACCAGGCAGCTTCTTGGATGTGCAAGGGAAGGGCTTTATGAGATCAAGCCGATCAGTCTGAACCAACTGGTAAGAGATACCCTGGACACCTTCGGTTCCACAAAGAAGGACATTAGGATCCGACAGGAATTGGCTGACGACCTCCTTGCAACAGAAGCGGATCAGGGGCAAATCGAGCAGCTTTTACTGAACTTGTGCGTGAATGCTTCGGAGGCGATGCCTCAAGGCGGGAGTCTTTTTGTGACGACGATGAATGTCACCCACGAAGATATGGCGGATAAGCCGTACAAAGCAAAGCCTGGGGAATATGTCCTCCTGTCCTTTAGAGATACAGGTGTAGGGATGGACAGTAAGACCATGGAGCATATCTTCGAGCCTTTTTTCACTTCAAGGGGTTTCGGAAAGGGCACGGGTCTCGGATTGGCATCTGTATATGGGATTGTAAAAGCACACGGGGGTTATGTTGACGTCTATTCTGAAAAAGGCCAGGGTGCCACGTTTGAGATTTATATGCGGGCCGTGGAGAGGGAAGTCCCAAAGGAAAGGGCGGTCCAGATAGAGCTATTGGAGGGGAATCAGACCGTTCTCCTTGTAGATGACGAGGCCATGGTTGCCAATGTCGGAAACAGGATGTTGAAAAAGCTGGGCTATGAGGTTGTGATGGCCAGCAGTGGGAAAGAGGCCCTGGAGTTTTATGAGCCGAAATATGAAAACATTGACATGGTTATCCTCGACATGATCATGCCGGACATGAACGGTGGCGAGGTTTATGACAAGATCAAGGAAATTAACCCAGACGCGAAGGTCCTTCTTTCTAGCGGGTACAGCATAGACGGCCAAGCGGCAGACATCATAAAACGGGGTTGTGATGGTTTCATCCAGAAGCCCTTTGGACTTCGAGAATTATCTGGAAGAATAAGAGAGGTCCTGGAAAGACGTTAGATGCCTTTGGTTTTGGGGAGGTTATGTCCGGAAAGACTCTGTCCAGCCATAATGGGTTTCGTTGTGATGAAGAGGCGCGTTGTGACATCCAAGGGGTGGCAAAGAAGCCCTTAGACAGTGAGATGATTGACTGCCATGCATGTAAACACTACTATGTCACGTGGGATAAGGAGTTTCCTCACGGGTGTCGAGCCATGGGCTTTATGAGTAGACAGCTGCCAAGCCTCACCGTACGAAGCAGCACCCCGAAAACGGATTGTCTTTCGTTCAAGAGAAAGGAAAGGCGGGCTCACAGGCACGAAGAGGAAAAGTGCGTTTTGGAAAGGTAATTCAGTCTGTCCTCTGACGGGTGTCTACGATTATATCCATGTTTCTGAGTATATCCAAGGCCGGTTCTCCGCCCACACCTTTAACATCTGCTCTCCCAGCACTGATGATTGCCTGAATTGCCTCATCGCTCACACCGGCATTCTTCAGCTCGATGATATCTCTTGCGTTAGTGCACCCGATCGTTTCTATGTCTTCCCCGTATACTATAGGCTGTGAACCGTTGGTGAAAGAGCGCTCTTGTATCAACACATGAATTGTGTCATCGGCCACTCCGGCAGTCTTAAGAGCGAGGATTTCGGCAACCGTAAAGGCGCAGGTCTCAATGACCTTTTCCCGGGCCATGAGTTCAATGGTCCGGTCGCTGACGCCACCGTCTTTTAGCCGGGCGACATCTTCACCACTGAGGCAAAAGGCCATATTTGACGCAAGCAAGATAAAGAGAATTGCAGCTTTAGGGACAAGCCGGTTTGGTCTCATGGGTCATCTCAGAAAATCAATAAGACTCGATTGGAGCGCCGTGGCAGCACTGGCGAGGCAGGTTTCGTAGGCTATTTCCTGGGCCTGGAGTTCCAGTATGGCCGTGGCAATATCGGCGTCTTCGGCCCCGGTGAGCATATTCTCAACGTTTAGCCTGAAAGCAGCCAACTGGTTTTCCGTCGTGTCCAATCGGGCCAATGTCGATCCTACGGTTGTTGTCACTTTGTGGATTTGATCAATAGCGTCCGTAAGTGGCACGATCTGGGCCGTAATGCGTGAAAGGCCTGCTTCCGGGTCCGGGTTTTCAAAGGCGTCAATCAAGTCCTTGAGAATACCAAAAACATCTACATCCCCTCCCAGGGCATCCTCGCCGGTCACGTTAATCTCCACATCTACTCCTGCACCGACAATGATGCGGATATCACCGTCATTGCCATGATAGGTGGCATTGTAGCTTTCATCTCTAGAAAAAGGGGCTGAATCTGTGTCGTGACCTGAAAAGATGTAGCCTTTGTCCGATCTGGTATTTGCAAGCTGCATGATGTTATCATACATGTGTTTCACTTGTTCAGCCAGTGACGCTCTTTCATCGGACGTCCCGGGATTTTCGTATGAAGCTAGCCTTCTGGCGTCTACGAGCAAGTCATTGATAGCGGCCAAGGTTGATTCGCAGAGCTGGATGTGGGTCTTCGCCTGGGCAATGTTATTAGTGTACTGGTCGATGTCGGAAATGGTCTTGCGATAATGCAGGATATTGGCCATGGCCACGGGATCGTCGGAGGGCTTGTTGACTATTTTCCCGGTGGAAACGGTTGTTTGGGCTCTGTCAAGACGTTCTTGGTTCCTTGAAATGTTGCTGATTATATTGCCCACTATCAGTTTGTTCGTTACCCGCATTTGCGCCTCCTGACTTCATGGCCCTTCCGGCATGGCCCTGTTAAAAGCCCGGTGATGGGTGGGAAAACTTACACCATGGTGATGACTGTCTCCATTAATTCATCGGCAGTAGTGATGAGCCTGGCAGCGGCTTCGTATGCGTGCTGGAATTTGATAAGGTTTAACATCTCCTCATCAAGGGAGACTCCGGAGACGGATTCGCGATAACTGCTCAGTTCGTTCACCATGGCAGCCTCGTGATCGAAGCGGGTCATGGCCTCCTGGACGTCGGTTCCCAACTGACCTATGATAGAATGACAGAAATCACCAAAGGTTGTTGTGTTGCCCGACATGGTCAATTCGTTTTGGACATCTGAAATAGCGATGGCCATGCTATTGTCTCCAGGAACACCAGCCGCGGATCCTGCGGCAGCAATGATGTCCACGTTGGCAACAATGTTTGCACTGACAGCCATGTCTGAGGCCGAGGTTCCGTTGAAGAATTCGTCCCCAGTAGAGCCATTCAATCCAAAACCTTCAACGTGAAGGCTGTTCACTCCTTCCATTATCTGGTTGGCCAATTCATCAAGGCTGGCCAGGTACCCTGGAATAAGGATATCTCGTACCTCGACCCATCCCTTCAACTCGCCGCCTGAAATGGTATGCGTTATGTCCACTGAGTTGCCACTACCATCCTTCCACGCGATGCTTGGGAAGCCGGAAGGATTGTTCTGAGCAGACAAATCCCAGGACCTGTCGTTTTGCACGAGTGTTCTTCCGCTGCTCAAGGCAACGGTTACACTGCCGTCACTCGCTTCCGAGCTGGTGACATCCACCATGTAAGAGAGTTCATTCAACAATAGATCGCGTTCGTCTCTCAGGTCGTTCGCATTCTGCCCGTTGCCCTCAATGCCGGCTATTTGCCTGTTCAGGTCGGCAATCTGATCTGTGAACCGGTTGATCTCTGTAACCGTTCCCTCTATGTTCGCATCCATGTCGGCCTGGATACTTTTGAGGTCTGAATGGGCCCTGTTGAATGTATCGGCAAGGGCCTGGCCTTTTGCTGATAGAACCAGTCGCTCTGTGTGGCCAGAGGGGTTGTTGACCAAGTCCTGCCAGGCATTCCAGAACGCAGTCATTGCCTGGCTCAACCCGTATCCAGATGACTCATTTAGAACCATCTCTGCTTTTTCGAGGCCGCCTTTTTGGGCCTCCCATCTGCCCAGGTTTGAATTTTCAGTGTTTATCTGATTGCCGAGAAAACGGTCATAAATTCGTTTGATGTCCTCAACCTGAACGCCAGTCCCCATTGGCCCGCAAGAGGAGGAGATCGGCTTATTCGTCACGATGGTCGCTCTTTGACGTGAATAGCCAGGGGTATTCACATTGGCGATATTATGTCCCGTAACATCGATTGCCCTCTGCTGCGTGGAGAGGGCGCCCTTTGCCACGTTTAGTATTCCCGTGATATTTGACATGGTTAAGCCCCTACTGACTGCTATTTTCGGTCTCCTTATTTTCGGAGAGCCTTCAATCTTTGGTTTTTCCCATTCCCCCTTTGGTACTCAGACTTTTCCGGAGAGGACTTTGCCGATTTGATCGCCGGGTTGCATCTTACCGGTCCGGTAATAGAAGGGACAGGAGGGCATCAAATCATTCAATAAGCTCAACGAGCCTCTAACGAAGTCAAGTGAGTGATCCAGCAAGGCCTTGTTGCTAAGATTAATCTCCTGAATGCTTTGTGCCAATGACAAGAAACTAGATTGGCGATTTCTTATTCCAGTAGCGTAGGGTTCCTCGACCAATTGAGATAGCTTCGTCAAGGTGAGAGATCGGGCCTCCTGTTGGAGTGCTTGGGCCAGCCTTTCAAGCAGCGCAAGCCTCTGTTCATCCAGTATTCGGATCTTCAAAAAGAGGCTCTCTTTTTCCTTATTAGTTTCATTCAAATCCTTGAGATTTGAACCTACGACGGCCCGTTTCTCTCTTTGGAGAATGAGAAGCAGCGTTCCATAAAGCCCTATCTCATCGTCGAGGAGCCCCAAGAATTTACCCAACAACAAGTCCATAGCACTCACCAGTGTCAAGGTCGGTCAGATGATCAACAAGTTGGGCCGTTGATTCACCTTCGGGGGTTGAGGAAGTTGATAGCAGACCATCAGAAGAGTTCGTTCAGAAGAGACTCCCTTATTATCTTTGCGGCCAAATCCTTCTGGTCCACCTGATAGGTCCCATTGTTGATCTCTTCTCTCAGCTGGGCCACTTTTTCCTCACGGATATCGGAAACTGAACTCAAGAGCTTTTTTGCCTCCTGAATCTTCCTCACCTGTGGAGACAATACAACCTCGTCCTCTCTTGAAACCTCTTTAGGCGTTTTTTCCCCAGAGCCGTCTATTGTCTTTCGGCCCTTGATGTTCTTCAGATAAGGCTCCAGGTTGACAGAAGGGTTATTCTCCGTAATCTTCATTTTCAAAGTCTCCTTGGCTATTCAGTCGACTTAATGTCGTGGAGTCTTGATAACTATTTAAAAATACAACGACAATGGTGGTCATGGAAAAGCCCAAATAAGTGTCCTGGCGATTTATCGGTTTTCCCAAAGATGTTATCGGCAAAAAAGGGGCAGAACTTTAGTCTTCCCTTATCAACTGATCATAGACTTTTTTGTAATTCAACACATCCCGCACGAAGTGCTGAGTTTCCCTAATGGCAGGGACTTTGTTGAGTTTTGCCACAAGGGTGGGTCCAGCATTGTATGCGGCCAAAGCCAATTCTATGTTATTGAAAGTCTTCATACAATTGGAGAGGTATCTGGTGCCCCCGTACACGTTTTGCCGGGGATCAAAAGGATCGGTCACGCCCAGAACGTTGGCAGTATGGGGCATCAGCTGCATCAAGCCCTTGGCCCCTTTTGGAGAAACTGCCTTATGATCAAAAGCCGATTCCACTTTGATGATGGCCAGAACAAGATTTGTGTCCACATCGTTTTTTACGGCCGCCTTCTTGATGACGGGAAAATATGGCCGCGCTTCGCCTACCAATAACCTGTTCTTTTTTCCCGTATCTGGGCGCTGTTGCCGGACACCACGAAGGCCATCTGGTCGTGGGCCCATCTGACAGGGAGATAGGATTTGTCTGATTTGTTCTTTATCATAGCCCTGCATTTTCAATTGGAGTTCCAGATCAAATTGACCGCGGGTTTTTTTCCCGGACATGATGTCCGTGATTTCTTCTCTGGCATAGCCGAGCAGTTTCAGTCTATGTCTTAAAGATTCGGCCCATGCGTTATCATAAGATATCATCAAAAAGAACAGGACCATAAGACTGTGAGCAACCTTCACGCCATGGCCGGATTTAACCGGCTTGGTCTGTGATGGTTGCGCAAGGTCGCTGTTGTGTCCGCCCAAGCGTGGTCCTTTTCCTTCTCTTCTCAATGTTCGATAATCCTCATCATTTCGTGTCGTTATCCTCGATCTGGTCCCGCTTGCCCCGGAGCTGATCCAGAAGAACACTGGAAAGACCAATTCCGCCTTTTGAGGAGACTTCTTTTGCCAGTTGGGAGTCCAGCATAGAGGTATAGATTTCTTCCGCTCTCCCACCGCCAATGAATCCGGACTTTGGGACAGTGGCACGCATTTCCTTGAGAAGATGGAAAATGAACAGAGACTCAAATTCAGCACATGCGTTCTTGAGATTGGCATCATTTTTGCCAACGAGTCTGTCACGGTCCGCAGACTGGTGGAGCTTTTCCAGTTGGTTGGTCAGGTTCGTGCTCTGCCATGGTATCTGTGGTGTCGACATTGGCTCTGACATCATATTATCTCCAGCTTCGCCTGCAAGGCGCCGGCCGCTTTAATAGCTTGGAAAATGGCAATCAGGTCTCGAGGAGACACGCCGAGTGCATTCAATGCCCTGACAACTTCCCCAATACTTACGCCTGCATCCACCAAAAAGAGCTTGTTATTGCCTTCCTTAACTGAGAGTTGGGTTTCAGGAACCACCACCGTTTCGCCCTCGGAGAAGGGAAAGGGTTGGGAAACGTCGGCCGATTGTTTGATTTGAATACTCAGATTCCCATGGGCGATGGCAACGGTTGAGATCCTGACGCCACTTCCCATGACGACTGTCCCGGTGCGCTCATTGATCACCACTTTAGCAACGGCATCGGGTGTGACTTCCAACCCCTCAATAAGGCTGACCAAGGCCACGGTATTTCCTGAGTATTGTTCCGGAACCCTTATATGAATGGTTCCTGGATCAGGTGTTTGAGCCAAGTCAGCACTTAGGGCCGAATTAACGGCCTCTGCCAGGCGAGAGGCAGTGGTAAAATCAGGACTATGTAATGTCAGGGACAGAATATCCTTTTTGTCGAAATCTGAAGGTATCTCCCGTTCAATCATGGCTCCGTCAACAACCCGTCCTACGGTTGGGAAATTCTTCTGAACTTCGCCGCCTGCTCCCCCTGCAGAGAAGCCTCCTGTGCTGACCGGACCTTGCGCCACAGCATAGACTTGACCGTCTGCTCCCTTCAGAGGGCTGAAGAGTAACGTGCCCCCTTGAAGATTTTCCGCATCTCCTATTGAACTGACAAGAACATCAATTCTACTGCCGGCCCTAGCAAAGGGTGGGAGGTCGGCAGTGACCATTACGGCGGCGATATTGTCAACCTTTATGTCGTTGGCATCAATGGTGACGCCCATTTTTTCAAGCATGCTCGCCACAGATTCAATGGTGAATGTTGCCTTGTTACTGTCACCTGTGCCGTCTAGGCCTACGACCAGTCCGTATCCGACCAATTGATTCTGACGGACTCCTTGTATGTTTGCCACATCCTTGATTCGCACTGCATAAGCCGAAGTGCTTAGGAGCACCAGGGCCAACATCAAAGATGCACATCTTGAGAGTAAATCCATGGGGAAATCAAAGAGATGGCCTGTCGAAAGTCGTGAGCTCATATTTTCCAATGATGTAAGAATGTTATCTCCCATACGGCTGCCCAAGGCGTAGAATGCCTAAAATGGCCAGACCGTGTTCATCATTCTTGTCATCCAGCCTGGGCGTTGTCGCTCATTAATAATGCCCATGCCGCTATAGGCAATGCTGGCGTCAGAGATGTAAGTTGACAGGACCACGTTATTCGGGGATATATCCCTGGGTCGAATAATCCCGGAAAGCGTGATGAACTGTCTCTCGTTGTTAACCGCAACCTCTTTGGACCCCAGAATGCGAAGGTTGCCGTTCGGCAGCACTTCAGTGACCCTTGCAGTAATATAGGCAGTCAAGTCTCCACTTCTGCTGGTGGTCCCTTTTCCATCAAAGCCACTCTCGAAATCCCCTTTCACTTTGCCAAAAGGATTAAAGAACGGATCAGAAATTGGATGGTCCTTCTCCAAACCAAAGAAGTTGTCAAGACCAGCGGAGATTGAGGATTTTCTGCCGGTGGTGGTGTCGGCGTTATTGGACGCCTTGGAGGATTCAGCCACTTTGATGGTAACAATATCGCCAACCCGCCTTGCCTTCGGATTTATGAACAACTCACTTAAAGGTCCGTTCTCCTGCCAAAGAGAACCCTCGTGCTTTACCTGGGGTTCTGCACTCACCTGGCCGTGGTTAAAAGGCTCTTGTGTGGGCCTTAGTGGCTGATGGTTGGTGGCGCAGCCTGGAAAGCTCACAAAAGAGACGAAGAAAAGGAAAAGGCTCTCGCCCATTGCCAATAATCTGTATTTTGGGGACATCTTGCTTAAATTCCTTTTTTCAAAAGTCGACGTGCACGGTATTAGAGTCTACAATACGTGCGTATATTGCCTTTTTCGAGTCAAGATTCACGACTCTGATTCTGTCGCCCCGGCGGCCTCTCTTCGAGACTTCACCCAGGGCAGTAATCCTCAGCCCATCTGACTCTGCAACTATTACCACTACGTCCCCTCTCCTAACCATCGGGGGGAGTTCGATGTGATCGGACGTCAAAACCACGTTACCGCTAATCGGCCTCTTAGTTCTTTTCCCTAATACTTCTTCGGGATTGGTAAGAACATTGGATGGGGTCTTTGTCAAATCGATTGTCTGTAGATGAATATCGTCTTCAGTGATGAGCTGGCATCTTCTCAAGGGCCTTTTCGTGACAACGACTTCAGTCAATACCTCAAGCTTGACCGTCGCCCACACCTTTTTTGCCAATTCTCCGTTCACCCTAAAGACGACGGAGAGCGGTATGGCCCGCAAGAAATCCATGCTTTTCGGGGGAATAACACTATATGCAACCTCCCCCTTAGGGAGAACAGCCTTGGAACTGACATGAACCTTCTTGACCCTCACTCTGTCCTTTTCCCATGGGAGTTTTCCGTATATATAGGACAGAACGATCTTTTCAATCTTCTCCTTAGGGATTTCGAGAAAGCTTCTAGTCACTTCAACAACCCTTGGGACCCGTAATTCTATCTCAGATAAGTCAACGTCGTTTTGCTTCAAGCGGAGCTTCACGTAGTCTTCGTCGATCCTACGGAAATCCCCAGGCAGTGGGGCCTGACCAATGACAATATCTCCCAGGCGCTGAATGAAGTTGTGGTCGGCGCCTTCAATTTCCGCAATGTCCCCCAGCCTGATGCTGTCTTGGCTCACTTCCACTGTTTCCAGAATGCTTACCCTATGGATAGTGGCCGCGGAGGAGAAGCTGGGTGGCAAATTGATGGTGGAAAGGGTCAGAGAGAAAAGAATGACATAGAGATACTTCTTTTCCGCAGAGACCATGATTTGTAGATGATTCATTGTTGTCTCTTATCGTTTCATGCTGTTCGCCATTTGTAAAAGCTCATCGGCTGTTTGAATGGCCTTGCTATTAATCTCATAGGCTCTCTGGGCCGCTATCATGTTCACCATTTCATCAACGACGCTCACATTGGACATCTCCAAGTACCCTTGAGCAATGGTGCCGAATCCGTCTTCTCCTGCCGTGCCCGTGATTTCTTCACCTGAAGCAGATGTGGGAAGATAGAGATTCCTACCTATGCTGCTTAGTCCGGCCGGGTTGGCAAACTTGGCCAACTGAATGGTCCCAAGCTCGACGGGTTCCGTTTGCCCAGGCTGAAGGACAGAGACCGTTCCATCTGTCCCGATGGAAACCATGAGACTGTCGGTAGGGATAGATATCTCCGGTTCCATCAGAAAGCCATCGGAGGTGACGATGCGTCCCTCACTATCCAGTTTGAATGCCCCTGCTCTGGTATAGGCGACTTCTCCGTTGGGTTCCAGGATCTGAAAAAAGCCATCACCCTCAATGGCCATGTCCAGTTGGTTTTCGGTTTGATGATAGTCGCCCTGAAGGAAAATCTTTTGGGTTGCCACCGGCCTGGTTCCCTGGCCCAGTTGAATCCCAGTCGGGACTTCAGTTCCTGCGGAGGAAGAGGCTCCTGCTGGACGAAGTGTTTCATACAATACGTCTTGGAAATCAGCGCGACTTCGCTTAAAACCGGTGGTATTAACATTTGCCAAGTTGTTGGAAATGACGTCAATATTAAGTTTTTGCGCTTGCATGCCTGAAGCAGCAATCCAAAGAGTACGCAGCATTTCAGCCTCCTAGGTTCCAGTTGTTAGTTGTAGGATCTTAAAGACTAGGGCGTCAAACTGACCATCCTATGCATATCTGAGTTTCCCCTATCGCCAAGTACATATTTATGCAAAGCGGCCGAGCTCATTAATGGCCTTTGAATTGACCTCATCAACTGATTTGATAACCTTTTGATAGGACTCGTATCCCCTGAGGACCTCTATCATAGCCGACATTACGCTGATAGGATCGACGTTTGAGAGTTCAAGAGATCCTTGGGCGATGGCAAACCCTTCAGCTGTTACTCCAGAAACCGTTGGATCCGCAGGAGTGAATAATGTGCTCCCAACTTTCTTCAGAGTTTGGAGATCTGTGAAGTCCACAATGTCTAGGGTATCAAGCTCTTCCCCATCCACTGAGACATTTCCCTGTGAATCAACGATGACCTCCTCGCCACTAATAGTTATTTTACCCCCCTGCCCCAAAACAGGCAGCCCGTTGTGGGTGACCAGAACACCTTCATCATTAAGCGTGAAATTGCCGTTTCTGGTGTATCGTGTGCCATCTGGTGTCTCAATGGAGAAGAAGCCATTTCCCTGCAAAGCAAGATCCAGAGCATTACCCGTAGGCCGCAGTTGGCCCGAAGAGAAGTCCGTTTGGGTGCGATCAAGTACCAGCATCGTATTGCTCGTGTCGTAGGGCGACGCCACTTCAGGGATATATGAGATGCCTGCCTTTTCCGACGTCTCCTTCATGGGAGTTTGAGAATGGGGGAGGTAGCTCCTGAAAATAGCCCGATCTTGTTTGAACCCTATGGTGTTGACGTTGGAAAGATTGTGGGTCAGGATGTCCAACCTCATCCCGTAGGTGCGGGCCCCAGAAGTGGCGGTATAGATCGCTTGACTCATTTCATAACCTCCAAAGCAGGATGGACCGGGGAGGTGAAAGGCGGCGAAGTTTGGACAATGCGATGGAAATCACCCACCCTCCCACATTGACTAATGGTTGACTAATCGTTTGATGCAAGAGACATACCAAAGAACAGAGCCGTCCCGTCTGGAAGAATCCCTGTGGTTCAAGGATGTTACCGACGATTCGATAGGTCTATGGAATCGGGTGGTAGGCAAAATTTGCCCCATATCGGCGCCTTGCCTGATTGTCGTTGCCATGTCACGGAATCACAACCCATCGCGTCGGCTTTCATGTATTGTTTCCA
>Ga0272444_10002411_pt1 | contig 17285 bp, 14 predicted proteins | sample SSMForm13_FD_201033 | JGI IMG/M metagenome (GOLD analysis project Ga0272444, IMG submission 201033) | Marine sediment archaeal communities from Little Sippewissett salt marsh, Falmouth, MA, United States - SSM-Form-13 | ecosystem: Environmental > Aquatic > Marine > Wetlands > Sediment ... | reverse complement strand
TCGTCGATGCCGTGCAGCCAGTAGTCGACCAGCTCGGGGTACTTTTCCACAAACTTGGCCGGTGCGGTCTTCTCGTTCTCCTGGTACATGTTGGTCAGGTCTTCGACCACATTAATGCCCATGGTGAAACGCGTGAGGAAACGGCTCACCTTGTTCGGGAAAACCGCCATGAAGTCCTCGCGGCCCAGCATGTGGGAGCGCTCCTCAACGCCCAGGATCTTCTTGGGCTCGTCGATGTAACGGATGTCGAAGCGTGCGAACGCGTGGTGCGGCCGCCACAGGGTGACAATGATCCACTCCTTGCGCTGCGTACTCCGCTTGAGCTCGGCCACCATGGCGGCGTCGCTGCCCTCCACAAGCTTCCACCCTGCAAGCTGGGGGTACTTCTTCATCATGAGGGCGGAGTGCTGCATCAGGCCGGATCCCGGATCGATGCCCACGATGCGGCCCTTACACTTCTCCTTGACCTCTTCCTTGTCCAGGTCCTCCACGGAGCTGACCACGTCCTCGGGGATGTAATTGGGCACGGCCCAGCCCAGGCTCGCGTCCTCGTACATGGGGCCGAAGTCGCAGACACTGGAGGCTACCTTGTCCCAGTAGGTCTCGTGGGTCAGGGGGAGCCAGGATTCGATGTAGAGGTCGAGCTCCCTGTTCATGAGCGCCGTGTAGGCCACGCCGGCGTCCGGGTTGATGATCTCCACGTCCTGCCCGATCTCTTTTTCCAGCAGGTACTCAATCAGGGCGCCCTCGGCCAGGGCCTCGGACCAGGCCACCACACCGAACTTGAGGGTCTTCTTTTCCGCCATAGCCGGCGCGGAAACCAGGGCCACGGCCATCAGGACTGCCACCGCGATCGCCATCCACTTGAACCGATTCTTCATCATGCTTCTCCTCCTTTTTCTTTGAATACGTTCAACGATCAAAAGGTTGCAAAATCCGAACACTCACCAGTCCAAACCGCTTATCCAAACGTTTTCCGAACCACCTCCTTTCAGATGCCCAAGTCAGGCAAGACACCTGCTAGATCTTCTTTTCGCCCACGGAGCGGGTGGCACGGTCCAGGATGATCGCAATGAACACCACGGCGAGGCCTGCCACGAAGCCCTTGCCTACGAGCATGCGCTGAATGCTGCGGACCACCTCGCCTCCGAGGCCACCGGACCCGATCAAAGCGGCAATGACCACCATGGAGAGGGAGAGCATGATGGTCTGGTTCACCCCGGCCATGATCGAGGGCCGGGCCATGGGTAGCTGCACCTTGAATAAAAGTTTCCAGTAGTTGCAGCCAAAGGCCTCGCCGGCCTCGACCAGGGCCTTGGGCACACCTCGAATGCCCAGGCTGGTCAGACGTACCGCCGGCGGCACCGCGAAGATGACCGTGGCCACCACGCCTGGTGCCGCGCCCAGGCCGAAGAGGATCACGGCCGGGATCAGGTACACGAACACGGGAAGGGTCTGCATGAAGTCCAGGATGGGTCGTGCAATGGCTTCCACGATATCCGACTTCCCCGAGAGGATGCCGGTTGGAATCCCGATGGCCAGGGCGATCAAGGCCGCGGTCAGCGTCAGAGACAGGGTCTCCATGGTGGCTTCCCAGAGCCCCAGGTTTGCGATGAGCCACAGACTGACAAAGCCGTAAAGACCCGTCCACTTGGTGGACGCCCACCACATGTAGGGGACGATCAGCAGGGACAGGAGAGGGATGACCACCATTTTGCCCCCGAACTTGAAGCCCCAGACCGGGAGCCACATGAGGGCCGCCAGGAGCCCCGCGTTGATGTGGTTGATGATCGCCTGGATGACGTCGAACACCCCGGCGAATTTCAGGGCGATCCAGTCGATGGCCTGGTCGATCCAGTCCTCGGCCGGGATCAGGCTTCCCTGGACCCCGATCTCGTCGAAGAGGCTCTCGCCGTACTCCGCGGCTGCGGCCGGGCCGCACAGGGCGGCGGCAATGAGGGACAGCCCCACCAGGCAGCATGCGGCCGTGAGCGCCCAACGGTTCCGTGGAAGGCCTCCTGTTTCTCGCGGTTTCCGTTTCATGCCGCGTCCTCCTTTCTTCCCTTCTCCAGCACGCCTAGCAGGATCTCCTGGCCGGTGATGATCCCGTCCAGCTCGCCGTTTTCCTTGAGCGCGATGACCGGGTTCTTCGACGTGGAAAGACGCGCCCGCATGACTTCCCTCAGGGTCGCGTCGTGCTCGGCCAGCAGGACCGTCTCGTCGCCCACCGTGGTGAGGTCGTCCGTCACGTGCTTGAACTCCATGAGCACATCGTCCACGTATGCGTTCATGGGCTTTCCGTCCGCATCCAGGCAGATCACGAGCCCGGCCTCTTCGGCAAACGCGGCGGGCTGGGGATCCAGCTTGCGGATGCCCAGGCCCTTGGGTGCTTCCTTGCTCACATCGACCTGCTTGGCCACGGCCGTGACCGTGAGCACGCCCGTGGCGTCGGCGTGCTCCACGAAGTTGGCCACGTACTCGGTCTTGGGGTTGATGATGATCTCCTCCGGGGTCCCCAGCTGCACGATCCGGCCCGCTTCCATAATGGCGATCCGGTCGCCCAGCTTCAGGGCCTCGTCCAGATCGTGGCTGATGAAGAGGATGGTCCGCCGCACCCGGTCCCGAAGATTGAGAAGCTCGGCCTGCATGTGCATGCGGATCAGGGGGTCGAGGGCGCTGAACGGCTCGTCCATGAGCAGGAGCTCGGCCTCCGAGGCCAGTGCCCGGGCCAGGCCCACGCGCTGCTGCATGCCGCCCGAGAGCTTGGGGGGATAGGATTCGGCCCAGGCATCCAGGCCCACCAGCTTGAGGATCTCCATCCCCCTTTTCCGCCGAGTCGCCTTGTCCACGCCCTGAATCTCCAGAGGGAAGGACACGTTGTCCACCACGGTGCGGTAGGGGAAGAGGGCGAAATGCTGGAAAATCATACTGATTTTCCGCTCGCGCACTGCCCGGAGCTCACTTCTGCCGAGCGAGGTCACATCAATGCGCTCCCCCTCGAACTCGAGGTAGACCTGGCCCCGGGTGGGCTCTATCAACCGGTTGATGCACCGCAGGAGCGTGGACTTGCCGCTCCCGGAAAGGCCCATGATCACGAACAAGGTGCCCGTCTCCATGCGGAAGCTGACATCCTGTACGCCGACCACGAGCCCGGTCTCCGCCTGGATCTCCTCCTTGGTCTTGCCCTGCTCGATCAGCGGAAAGGCCGCTTCCGGGTCTTCCCCGAAGATCTTGAACACATTCTCTACACCTATGGTCGCCATTTTTTTCCATCCCTTTGAAAATAAATAATCTTATAAATGCTTTTACCTTCCTATATATAGACTCTATTCAGAGCTTTTTATGACCAATACAAGTAGAAAACCACGTCGCCTGACGACATCACTGCTCGAGCATCCGGGCCATGAGCCGGAGCGCATTCGCCGTGCGAGGAAGCTCGCCTTCCGGAATGCTCGCGAGCAGCTGGGACAGCGGTTCGTCAAAGGGGGACTCCAGCTCGGAGACCACCTCCCGACCCCTGGGGGTGAGGGAGACGTACACGCGGCGGCGGTCCTTGCCCCTCCTCTGCCGATAAACCAGCTTCTCCGACTGCAGGGAATCCAGGATCCCGGTGGCCGTGCCCCGGCTGATCCCCACGAGATCCGCCAGCTTCCCTGCCGTACAGGTCCCCTGGGCCAGCAATTCCCGCAAGGCCATCCACTGGGAAACGGTCAACCGGGATTGTGCGGTGAACCGACGGGCGCGATGCTCGACAGCCCGCACAATACGCCGAAGGGATCGAGCCATGTCCTCTGAATATTCATTCGTTGCAGGCATACCGCCTCGAGGCAATGGCCGCGACCCCACCCTGTGCAGGGAAAAAAAAGCGCAATGACTCCCCTTCCGGCAAGCTGAAGGTGTCTTGCGCAGTGATTCGGGATCGAAAATTTACGACACTAAATATTGGTTTTATCATAGTTTGATACCCGAACCATGTCAAGAGGAGCGGCCGGAAAAACCCGTGCTCGAATGCGAGCAGGACACCGCCGAAACCTGGAAACCCTGTCCTTCCAGGGGCTTCAGGTCCATCTCAAGCCACGGTGAATGAAAATTTGACGGAGTCGCAAGAAGCCGTGCCCCAGGGATCTGCCCCCTGGGATTCCAATGAATTGCAGTGTGGCCAACGGCGGGTAAGCGGGTCTTTGCGAGACCATCAAATTTTACGATACTGTCGTGAAAAGGTTTATGAGGTCCGCGTTTCGCGCGCTATATGATCACCCTCCGGCAATGGGGGCCAGGAGGGAAAGTTCGGCGTCCCGGGACACCACGCTGTCCCGGGTGAGGAGGGTTTTCCCCTGGATCACGCTGCGTACGACCAGGGGAGGAATCCCGGCCCTGCGCAGGACCTCTCGAACGGTCGTTCCCCGAGGAACCGAGAGGTCCAGGCGAACCGGCACGTCCTGAAGCATGTCCTCCAGATTGGGGCTCAGATGGAGGACGATTCGAATGTCCTTCATGCGCCCAGCACCCGGGCCACGTCCTCGAGACCCAGACCCTTCAGGGTGTCCTCGGTGGGACGCCCCTGCCGGTCCCAGCCCCGGGCATCATAGTACTCGTCCAGGAGACGTTCCACGTCATCCCGGCTTATGCAGTGGCCTTCGTTCGGGCCATTGGGAATCGGATCGTTCATGAGCCGGGCCGGCGGGTAGTCGTACGCCCGGCCGAACCCGGGGACCTCCCGCACGGACACGGCGCGGGTCAGGTTCCACACCCGCTCCGAGGTCCGGAGCAATTCGTCCCAGGCGAGCGCTCTCCCCGTGCACAGCTGGAACAACTCTTCATAATACTCCACCTCGAATCCCAATTCCATGAACTGGAGTCGGCAGATGCCAAGGAGGTCGAACGCCGGCCTCAAGTGCTGCGAGGCGATCACGTACTTGGACTGGCCGCCCACCTTGGCCTTGGGCAGCTTCTTGATCTCACCGCCCCCGGCGATCAGGTCGTGGACACTGGTGGCAGAACCCACCACATCCTGTCCCAGGACCCAGGAGCGGTTGTGATGCGCCCCCACATCCGCCGTCATATAGGACAGCATCATGCCGGGGGCGTTGCGACACTCGTACCCGGTCCACTCCAGGCCCTTCACCTGAATGGCGAAATCCAAAGATCCCTGGCCCACGGCCTCGGCGGCCCGCTTCGTTCCCTCGGCCAGGAGATCGCCCAGGCCCTTTCGATGGGCGATGAGGTCCAGCAGGTATAGCACGGACTCCAGGTCTCCGAATCGGACCTCGCGGCCGATCCGCTCCCGGGTCAGGATACCCCGCTCGAAGCACTCGATGGTCCAGGAGGACACCACACCACTCGAGATAGTGTCCAGGCCCAGCTCGTCGCAGACGTAGTTGGCATAGGCCACGTCCTCGATGGTCTGGAGGTCGCAGTTCCCGCCGAGAAGGGAAATGGTCTCGAACTCCGGGCCTTCCACCTCCACCTGACCCAGGGAGGTCCTGGCGTGCCCGTACTTGCCGCACGGCGTGGGGCAGCAGAAGCAGCCCTTGTCCGTGACCTTGAGGTGATCGAGGATGGCTCTTCCGTTGATGGCCTGGTAGTGGTCCGCAAAAGAGGTCTGGAAATTCCTCGTGGGAAAGGCACCCACCTCGTTCACCCAGTTCGTGAGGCCGGCCGTCCCTTCCGGTGTCCAGCCCAGGAATCCCGGCTTCTCCTGAATCGCGGCATAGGCCCGCTTGCTGGCCTGGTACAGGCCTTCCAGGTCGTGGGCCTCGAGCGACCCGGTGCCGCGCACCAGCACGGCCTTGATCTTCTTGGACCCGAGCACGGCCCCGATCCCGGTCCGGCCCGCCTGGCGACCGAAATCGTGGGAGATACAGGCGAACCGGACGAGGTTCTCCCCGCCCGGGCCGATGGTCAGGATCTCGAAGTCCTCGCCGAAGTCCTCTTTCAGCCGTTTTTCCAGGGAAAGGGATCCCATGCCCCAGTATTCCCCGGCCGGGCGCACCTCCACGGCATCGTTGTCGATCACCAGGATGCTCGGGGCGGCGGCCGCACCCGTCAGGATCAGCGCGTCGTACCCCGCATACTTGAGCACCGGCCCGAAGTGCCCGCCCATGTTCGAGTCGGCATATCCCCCGGTCGCCGGGGACTTGCACCCGAAGCTCGTCTTGCCGCTCGCCGGGATGAGGTGGCCGGAAAGCGGGCCGGTCGCCACAATAAAGGGGTTGGCCGGGTCGAATACGTCGATCCCCGGCGGGAGCTCCTCCCACAGCCACCGGGCCACGAAACCACGCCCGCCGATGAAACGCTCGATCAGGTCCTCCGGCAGTGGCTGCTTCTCGATCCGGCCCGAGGACAAATCGACTCTCAGCACGGTCCCGGCATACCCTTTCATGCGTTCACCTCCTCGGCCGAATCCCAGGACACGGTGATCGCATCCCGGGGGCAAATGGCCGCGCACTCTCCGCAACGGGTGCACAGAAGGGGTTGTTCCGTGTCCGGGTCGAGACGCAGCACGTCGTTGGGGCACGCCTCCACGCAGGACCCGCAGCCGATGCAGTCCTCCTCGTGAAGCCGGTATCGGCCGCCCTCCAGGACGATGGCCTCCTCCGGGCACGCCTCGGCACACTGGCCGCACTGATCACACACGTGAATGCGGTACACCCCCGGCGCGGGAAAGCGGGCCTCGATGCGCAGGGCCGCCTTGGCCGTGGTGATGGCTTTGAAGTTGGCCACGCTGCAGGCAAGGAGACAGGCGCGGCACCCGGAGCACAGGTCGTGGTTCAAAATGAATTCCAAGATTCGTCTCCCTTTCTCCACGGGCTCGAAACCGCCTAGCCCCAGTGCTCGGCCATCCGGTCGATCTCCCGGATCACCTCGTCAGGCAACGGGGCGGGCTCGTGGCGCATGAACGTTTCGGTCACCTCGTGGAGGCGTTCGTGAAACTCCGGTTTTCCCCTGGCGCGCCACTGATTCATGTTGGAACGATCGAAGAGCTTCGAGTACCAGATCTCCTTGAAATAGCGCATGGTGTGATCTTCCATGAGGAAGTTCCCTCCCGGACCGATCCGGTCGATGAGATCCAGGGCCAGGCGCTCGTCGTCCACCTTGATCCCCCGCATGTACCCGTACACCATTTCAATGACCTCGTTCACCAGGACCATGTACTCCGGAGAGATCAGGGTGGCATGGTCCAGCCAGCCGTTGTCGTGCACCAGGTTGGCCCCGCTCAGGGCCGAGCAGAGGCATGAAAAGGTGGCCTCCACGGCGGCCTGGGCGTCCGGCAGCTTGGCGTCCGAGCACCCGGACATCCCCAGGAACGGGATGTTGTAGTACTGAGACATCTGGGCCATGGCCGAGGCCATGATGTTCATCTCGGGTGCGCCGTAGGAGAACACGCTGGTGCGCATGTCCATGATGGTTGCAAAGGCGCCGTAAATGAAAGGGGCGCCCGGGCGCACGAGCTGGCTCATCAGCAGGCCGAAGAGCGACTCCACGCTTCCCTGGACCACGGTACCGACCAGGGTGGCCGGGGAGGTGGCCCCGGCCTGGGGTCCCGAGTAGCAGACCTGGGGAAGGCCCTGCTCCGCGGCGAAGAGCACCCGGTCCATGAGCGGGGTCTCGAAGACCAGCGGGGAGATGGGAGAGTTGAAGACGCAGATGAGAGGTTTTTCCGTCAGGCGCTCCTCGCTTCCCACTACGGCCACGGCCATGGCGTGAATGTCCTTGGCGCTCCGGAGGCTGTCGCAGCAGTAGAGCAGGGGTTTCTGGCATGCGGTGAGGGCCTGGCGGGCCGCGAGGCGGTCTGCCGTCGCCGGGGGCGCATCCGAGGCCACGCCGATGGTCATGGTCCAGGTGAAGTTCGGCAGGGCATCGGCCAGGGCCGCCGTGGTCCGGCAGTCCTCCATGGTAAAAGACCTTCTCACCCCGTCCGAGGGGTCCAGGAAGTCGTAGGCGTCCAGCGTGGGCCCGTACCAGGTCTGGTCTTCCTTCAGGTCCACGGTCTTCTCCCCGAACCGGTCGTAGAGGGCCACCTCCTGAGCCACCGTGCCCAGGGCCCTTTCCACCAGATCGGGGGGGATGTGGACTCGCGCCCCGTCCACTGTGCAACCGTGACTGTGCAGGATCTCCCGAGCCCCCTCGTGGTTGACCTGGATCCCGGTCTTCTCCATGAGCTCAAGGGACGCCTCGTGGATGCGCCGCACCTGGTCGTCGCTCAGCACCCGCATGCGGGGCCGGATGTGAAGCTCGGGCATCACGACCTCCGGGATAGACGCCTCGGGAGCGGACCCCTCAGGCACCTCACTCCCTTCGATTCCTTGGACCTCTTCCGCCTCTCGAGGCAACCTCTCGTTCATGGTGAAATCACCCCTGTTTCGTTCTTAAGCCCCGCACTCCGGGGAGCGTGAACGGAAAGCATCCCCACGGCCGGAGCCCTGTTCCCAAATTCCTAGTAATCCTACGCCGGGCTTCGGGGCTGGATCTCCCGACGTTCCGGGAGTCTCAATGCCCGCTCAGAAAACTGCTCCCCTTGATGGAAATCCCCTCCTCGTAGCGGCTCAACCGCAGGAGATTGTCCCGGTTGTCCCGCTCCCCGGTGATCAGGTCCGCGCAGAGCCGGCCCACGGCGGGGGACACCATGATGCCCATCCAGTAGCCGCAGTTCAGGTGAAATCCCGGCACCTCGGGCACCGGGCCGATCAGGGGCTGCTCGTCCGGAGTGTACACGTACTGGCCGGCCGAAAGGGACAGGTCGGTCTTTTTGAGCCCCTCGATGATTCCCGTCCAGAACGGGCTCAACCGGCTGGCCTTGTCCAGGGCCATGGCCGGGAAGTCCCAGTCCCCGAGCGGGTTTTCCATGGGCTCGCTCACGGGCTCGTCCGGGTCCACCCAGCCCACCAGGCCGCCGCCCGTCTCGGGCCGCCAGTAGGAGCCGTTCACCAGGTCCACCGTGAAGGGCGCCTCCCGGGGCACCGCGTCCGTGGTGACAAACACCTTCTGCCGCCTCACCGGCTCCAGGGGCAGCTCCACCCCCACCATGCGCGCGACAACCCCTGCAAACGGACCGGCCGCGTCCACCACGGTGCGGGTCTCGATGGTCCCCCGGTCGGTCTTCACCCCCATCACCCCCTGCCCGTCCGCGAGCACGTCGAGGACGCGGGTCTGAAGGAAAAACCGGGCCTTTGCCCCCTTTGCAAATCCCTGAATCAGCTCATGGACCGAGAGCCACCCGTCCTGGAGCCGAAAGTTGGCCCCTGCGACGGAAGGCGCAAGAAAGGGGAAGCGCTCCCGAAGGACATTGCCCGCCAGAAACTCCGAATCGGTCACGCCCAGCCGGTGGTGCTCCTGGACCGCCGCTTCCAGGGATGGGAGCATGGTCTCATCGTCCGTGACAAAGAGGTACCCCTGGTGGTGGATGTGAAGGTCATACCCAGGCAGGCCTACCCGCTCTCCAAAGTCCTCGAAAAAGTCGATGCTCTCCAGGGCCAAGGGGGCCAGGGCGGGTTCGGTGAACTGCGCGCGAAAGCACTCGGCCGATGCCCCGGAGGTCAGGTTGCCCAGGCCGTCTTTCGCCTCCAGGACAATCACCTCCAAGCCGGCCTCGGCGAGCCAGTAGGCCGTGGCCACACCCACGGCCCCGCCACCGATCACCACCGCGTCTGCGGTTCGGTCCCCTGTTTCCGGTACGCCTATCTTCTGCATACGTCATCTCCCGACCGCCGGAGACCCAGCCCGCGCGCCCCTACGCGGCCTCCAGTTTCCCGGCCCTGTAAGCCTTCAGATACTCCCCGCAGAAGGCATCCCGGCCGATCAGCATCTCCGCCGCGATCAGCCGGGCCATGTTGCGCATGTCCAGTGGGTTCAAGATGGCCCCGTCCAGGCCCCTGGCTACGGCCATGGCCAGAAACGTCTCATTGATGAACGCCCGGTTGGGCAGGCCATAGGACACGTTGGACATGCCGCATATGGTGTGAACGCCCGGCCAGGTCTTCTCGATTTGTTCCACGGCCTCCAGGAACTCCAACCCGTACTGGGTGTTCGTGGCGACCGGTTGGACCAGGGGATCGAGAAAAATGTCTTCCAAGGCGATCCCGGCGCCGGTCAGCCCATGGATCAGGCGCTCGGCAATGCGCATTCTCTGATCGCACGTCTCAGGCATGCCCTCGTCGGACATGCAGAGCGCAACGACCCGGCACGCCGCCCCCTGAATCAAGGGCAGCAGGGTATCGTAGCGTTCCTTTTCCAGAGAGATGGAGTTGATCATCGGTACTCCCTGGTGAACGCCCCAGGCCGCTTCGATGGCCTCGGGATTCGGGCTGTCCAGGCTGCAGGGAGACCCTGTCGCATTCTGGACCGCCTCCACAAGCCACGGAAGGAGCTCGGCCTCCCGATCCGGGTAGATCCCGGCATTCACGTCCACGTACTGGGCCCCTGCCGCGACCTGGTCCACGGCCAGGCGCCTGATGGCCCCGCTGTCTTGCGCATCGATGGCCGCGGCCACGGACTTGCGGGACGCGTTGATCAATTCGCCCACAATCAGCATAAAGGACCTCTGGTTTTCTCCTGCTCATCGCCGGGGCGGACACGGGTTCGCTTTGTCGGCGAACACACCCCTGCCCGGGATGAAAACGATCCTTCTACCCGGCCAGCAAACGACGTGCGAGCGGCACGGCCTGGGACGCGTCCCCGGCATATCCATCCGCCCCGATCTTTTCGGCGTACTCCTCGGTGATGGGCGCCCCGCCCACCATAATCTTAACGGAGAACCCGTTTTCCCGAAACCTGGCCACGGTCTCCTGCATGGCCGGCATGGTCGTAGTCAAGAGCGCGGAGAGGGCGAGGATGTCCGCCTGGTTTTCCTCCACAGCCTGAACAAAGGCCTCGGTCGATACGTCCACACCCAGGTCCACGACCTGGAACCCGGCCCCCTTCAACATCATCCTGACCAGGCTTTTGCCGATGTCATGAAGATCCCCTTTGACCGTGCCGATGACCACAGTCCCTGCAGACTGGGTGTCGGTTTCCGTGAGGAGCGGCTTGAGCACGTCGAGCCCGGTCTGTGCAATTTGCGCCGCTTGGAGCATCTCCGGGATGAACAACTCCCCCCGGCTGAAGCGCTCTCCCACCTCGTCCAGGGCCGCAATGAGACCGCTGTTCAGGATCTCCGTGATCTCGGTGCCTGCGTCCAGCTCCTGTTGGACCAGGCCGGCCATGTCCTTGGCCTGAAACTGGAGCACGCCCTGGTAGATATCCTGGATCGCCACGGCAATTCCTCCCTCTCGCCCTTTGATGTCGCCACGCCACCACCCCGTCCGGGACGGGTCGTTTACTTAAGGAACGCACGATTGCGTCTTGAATTCCCTGAACGTCCTGCGCCCCCTTCCAGGTGATCGGCCTTCCGCTTTTCCGCCTTACCAGGAAGGGGGGCATGCCGCCCAAACCACGGTGCAGGGCTCCTCGCCCTCGTTGATCCAGGAGTGGGGCAGCAGGCAAGAGTAGTAGAACGAGGACAAGGCCTGAATCCGGTAGACATGATCCCCCACTGTCAGCGTCATCTCTCCGGTCAGGACTACGCCGAACTCCTCGCCGGGGTGCGCGTACATCTCGTGGCTTCCGCCCCCGGGTTGAATCACCGTGTAAAACGGCTGCATCTGCTTGTTTCCCGCGATCCGCACCATCTGCCGGATGCTCGCTTTCCAGCCGGGCATGTCCACATGGGTCCACATGGTCTCCGGAAGGACCATGGGATCGTCGATCAGCTCGTCGATGAAAAAGTCCACCACCCGATGATCCAGGGCCCTGGCCAGACTTCGAAGGTTCACGATCGACGGGGACGCCTTTCCGTTCTCCACCTGGGAGATGAACGCGGCGGACACGCCCACCTCATCTGCGAGCTGTTGAAGGGTCAGGCCCTTCTGGGTACGCCACTCGTTCAACAATCGACCAATGGCCTCGTTCTCATTCTCCTGCACACATTCCTCCTCTCAGAGGAGCCTGCCACATATTCAGTATAAGTTAATTTATTAAGTATGATTTAATATTGCGCCTGTCAAGAGAAAAATGGCTTCCATTTTGTATTTTCTGGCTGGGTCTTGGAGGAAAACCCTATTTCTTCGCGGATCTCGAACGTGATAGGATAAAAGAAAACCGTGCCGGAAGAAGCCCGGAATCAAGAGATCCGCCCCGTCGTTTGAACGAGCCGTAACGTCCCTGGCGGCACTCGAACGGGTGTTCGAAAGATCCTCCACCATCCCTTGGAGGCGCCCTTGCCCCGGCGAACGAGGTCCGGAGCATGAACCCTGACAGAGGTCTTTTGTGAATCCCTCCGCGGAGCAAAAATCCACGAAGGCACCCTGGAAACCTCGGGAGATCATCGTCCATGAAGCGGTCCGTGAAGACGAGGTGACCCGGCACATCCTCGCCCAATGCCCGAAGACCCCGGTTCACTACGTGACGTCGGGCAATCCCCGGGCCATTGTGGAGGCATCGGACATCCTCGGTCGGGCGGGCGGCGCCATGCTCGACAAAATCCTGGCCGGCAAGCAGGTGCTTTACGTGGCACCGGCCACCCAGGTCGTGGACACCTTTCACATGCCGGATGAACGAACGGTCTGCCCGGATTTCGATCGCCTGAAGCTGGCCTCCAACGGCTGCTACTACCAGTGCGATTGGTGTTACCTCAAGCTGACCTACCGGGCCGCTTTCCCCTTCATCACGATCCGGGCACAGTACAACCGCATCAAAGAACTGCTCCACAAGAGACTCGCCCGGACGGTGGATCCGATGATCTTCAACACCGGCGAGCTGGCCGACTCCCTCTCTCTGGAACACCTGACCGGTGCCGCCCGGACCTTCATCCCCTGGATCGGGAACACGGAGAACGGCCACCTCTTCCTGCTCACCAAAAGCGACAACGTCGACCCCCTCCTGGACCTGGATCACAACGGCCACACGTTCCTGGCCTGGACCCTGAACGCCCCGTCGGTATCCCGGAAGTTCGAAATCGGCGCCCCTCCTTTTGAGCGCCGTCTTGAAGCCGCTTCCAAGGCCCAGGAGGCCGGGTACCCGGTGCGAATCCGACTGGATCCCATTGTCCCGTTCGAGGGATGGAAAGAGGCCTATGCCGAGACCATTGCACGCATCCTCGAGACCGTCGCCCCGGAGCGCATCACCCTCGGGACCCTTCGCTTCGAGGAAGGTTTTTTCAACATGAGACACTCCCTCTTGACCACCGGTCCCGAGCTCCCCCGGCTGATTGAGACCATGGTGCCCATGTTCCCGCCCAAACGATTTCGCCGGGCCAAGAGGCCGAAAGCCGGCAAGTACAGCTTTCCCGAGGCCCAGCGGGTCGAAATCTTTTCCTTCATTCTTCGCGAGATTCGAAAGCATCCGGCCGGGGAAGCCGCCCGGCTCGCCCTGTGCAAGGAATCCCCGCGCGTCTGGAAGAAGACCGGACTCCCCCTGTCCACGTGCAGCTGCGTTTGTCAACTCGACTCCGCCGACATGAGAAGCACGCCCTGAGGAGGCACTCCATGCGCATTGAAGCCGTTCACGTGTATCAATACGATCTACCCGTGGTGGGAGGGTCCTACCGTATGGCCAGTACCGAGGTGTCGTCCGTGGATACGACCCTCGTCCGCCTGGTGACGGACACCGGGCTCACCGGGGCTGGCGAGACGTGCCCGGTCGGCCCGGTGTACCAGCCGCAGCATGCGCTCGGAGCCCGCGCCGCGCTCCAGGAAATGGGCCCTCACCTTCTCGGCCGGAATCCCCTGCTCATCGAACAAGTGCGTGAGGTCATGGAGAGAACGCTGAACGGGTCCGCCTATGCCAAGGCTGCGGTGGACATCGCCTTATGGGATCTCGCAGGAAAGGCCTACGGGGTGCGGGTCTGCGATTTGCTCGGCGGACCCTTTCGGGAGCGCGTGCCTTCCTACTATGCCATGGGCGTTGCGCCGCCGGACGAGGCGGCAAGGATTGCGCGGGACCGCCAGGCCCAGGGGTTCCGCAGGTTGCAGCTCAAGGTCGGCGGCCGCCCCCTGGAAGAGGACGTCGCGGCGATTCGAAAGGTCTGCGAGGTCCTGGAGCCTCCTGTAGGGCTGGCCGTGGACGCGAACCGTGGCTGGACGACACGGGACGCCCTTCTGGTGTCGCTTCAGTGCCGCGACCTGTCCTTTGTCCTGGAGCAGCCCTGCTCCACGTACGAGGAGGTCCTGGCCCTCCGCGGCCGGATCCCCCATCCCATCTTCCTGGACGAGTGCGCCGAGGACCTCCGTGTGGTGCTGCGGGCCATTGGGGATCGCGCAGCGGACGGGTTCGGACTCAAGGTCACCCGTGTGGGAGGTATCAGCCCCATGCGCACGATTCGGGACGTCTGCCGGACGGCGGGGCTTGCCATCACCTGCGACGACGCGTGGGGAGGAGACATCATTGCCGCAGCCTGCGCGCACGTCGGTTCCACTGTGGCCCCTGCGCTCTTCGAGGGCACGTGGATCGCGGCGCCGTACATCGAGGGGCATTACGATCCGGATCACGGCATCGACATCGAGGGAGGGGAAATCCCGCTGCCCCAGGGACCGGGCCTAGGCATCACTCCGGACTTCGAGCGTTTCGGCGACCCGGTCCTGAGCTTCGAGTGAGCCAGGGTCCCAAACACCCTGCCCGGCACATCGGGCACGATTTTAATCACAGCTATCGAAGGATAGTGGTCAGCTTCGGAAGCCTTCTCTTTTTCGATATCGATCCCGATCCCGATTTCGATGAGGAAAGGACACAAACTTCCGGGATGCCTCGTCACGGGAGTACGGGTGGATCCGGGCTCCGGAGGGAAGCGCTCTCCTCGCTCCCGGTCTCCCGGCCTGGTGATGGCACCGGGTTGCGGCCGAGGGATTCCTGCCCCCTCCGCGTTCCATTCCCGCCCCCGGACCCCTGGAATGAAAGGGATGTGTACGTCCTATCTTCTCATTCATGCGTTCAAAACTTATCAGAGGGCGGGAAATGGCCGCGGTTTCCCCCAGACGCAACCCCGGCCATCACGAAGGCCTCCCGCCAGGTCGCTCTGAGAAGGGCTCCCTCCTTCGCCCGCGAGTCGCCTCGGCACTGCATGAAACCATGAAAACCATACCGGCATTCGGCTCTTTCTCTTTTTGTTTCGGCTTCATCGTACCCGGGCGGCACGACGTAGGAAAACGGGTAAACCTTGCCCTGGCACGGTTTTCCCTTCACCAACACCTCCACCCACACAATCTTTTTCGGTCGAAGGGTTGGCTGAGGGGATCGTGACATTGCGTGAAGGCCCTCGTCTTCGCCGGGCTTGTCCGTGGGGGACCCCCTGGCCAGTCCCCGCCGAACTGGGGCTAGCCGAGAGGAGAAAGCGCTGCAAACCATACAGAATTTAGCTGGTTGAAGGGCGATGCCCGGCGGGGATGGAACAGGGAGGGGGCGGCTTTCCCCGCGGGCAAGTCCGATGCGAAGACCGGCCGGGGAGCTCAGGAACGAGCCCCCTGCCACCTGAAGACCGGATTCCTTATCAAACCCTTACACCAACACCTTCACCTCCACACGCTCTTGGCTGGGTCTCAGGGTCTAGGGATCGTCTCCTTCCGGCGGCATATAAAATGCCGCCCTACAAACCCTTGCCTGCCCGAAGCGTCATTACTGAAGCCCGGATGCCTTTCCCTGTCACCCACACCTTCACCTTCACATGATTTTCGCTACTTGCTGGTCATGGTCCAGACCCCGTCCCATTCCGGGCCGGGCGGTTCCTCGAGGAAGTGCTTGCAGCGGAGGGCGTACATCTCGGTGAGGGGATCGTTTGCGTTGATCCCGAGCGCGGCCTGAAAAAGGTCCAGGGCGCCGGCAAAGTCCCGATCCATGTACCGCGCGTGGCCCTTTTCAAACAGGTCCAGCACCTCGTCGCGGTGGGGGAAGCTTTCCGGGGTGTGGAAATCCAGCGCCTCGTAAATGGCCACGGGCTCGGTCTTGCCCTTGACCCGGATGCGGTCGGCCAGGCGCAGGGTGTAGGTGCGCTGGAGCCGCGTTTTCGTGAACTCGGAGAGAAGGATGTTGGAGCGGTAGTACTTGTTGGCACTCTCCAGCCGGGAAGCCAGGTTCACGCCGTCCCCGATGACCGTGTAGTCCATGCGCCGGAGCGACCCGATGTTGCCGACCAGCACCTCGGCCGTATTCAGGCCGATGCCGATATCCAGGGTGGACTTGCCCTCGGCCTGCCTCCGGGCGTTGAACTCGGTAAGCGTGCGCATCATCTCGATGGACGCCTCGAGGGCGTTATCTGCGTCGCGCCCCGTGGAGAACGGCGTACCGAAAACAGCCATGATGGCATCGCCGATGTACTTGTCCAGGATGCCCTGATAGCGAAACAGGATGTCCACCATGTCCGTGAAGTACTCGTTGAGCATGGATACGGTCTCCCGGGCACCCAGGCTCTCGGACAGGGTGGTGAAGCGGCGAATGTCGGAGAAGAAGATCGTGGCCTCTTTGACCTGGCCGCCGAGCATGGCCTTGGGGTCCTTCAGGAGCTGATCGGCGACCTCCTTGGTCATGTACCGTGCCAGCGTCCCCTTGAGGCGCTTCTCCCCGGTAATGTCCTCGAGGACGATCAGGGCCCCGAGCAACTCGTCTTCCTCCTGGTCCACGAGCGGGGCCATGACCAGGTTCACGGAAATCGCGGATCCATCCGGCAGGATCAGCGTCTGATCCAGGGCGTTGTCCCCGGCGCGGGTGCGTGTCCCCCGGTCCACGGTCTCCCGCAGCCATGCATTGCCGTCGCCTGGAAAAAGCTCGGCCACACTCCGGGAGATCACGTCCGATTCCTGCGCTTTGAGGAGGCGCAGCGCCGCGGCATTGCACTTCTCGACCCGGTACTCGGCGTTCATGGTGAGCAGGCCGTTGGACATGCTCTCCAGGATGGACTCGTTGTAGTTCTTCATATTGAGGATATCCTGGAAGAGCTTGGCGTTCTCGATGGCGATGGCGGCCTGGGCCGAGAACGCGGCGACCCGTGCCTCGTCCTTGGCGGTGAACGGACCGTCTTCCTTGTTCAGGAGCTGAATCACGCCGATCCGTTGCTCCTGCTTGTTGATCACAGGCATGCACAGGATGTTTTCGGTCTTGTAGCCTGTCTTGCGGTCCACTTCGGGGTTGAAGCGGGAGTCGGCATAGGCGTCCGAGATGTTGGTCACTTCGCCCGTGGTGAACACGTGCCCGGCGATCCCCAGATGGTTCGGAAACCGAATCTCCCGTGTCGTGAGCCCGGAGGCCACCATGGACCACAGCTC
>Ga0272444_10002409_pt1 | contig 17292 bp, 15 predicted proteins | sample SSMForm13_FD_201033 | JGI IMG/M metagenome (GOLD analysis project Ga0272444, IMG submission 201033) | Marine sediment archaeal communities from Little Sippewissett salt marsh, Falmouth, MA, United States - SSM-Form-13 | ecosystem: Environmental > Aquatic > Marine > Wetlands > Sediment ... | reverse complement strand
TTCGCTTGCCAGAGGATATGTTAGCAGAACTCAAAATACTCGCAAACAAAAAAGATGTTCCTTATCAGAGTTTGGCAAAAATCTACCTGGCAAGGCAAATAGCCTTAGAACGAGGTTTTTTAAATAGTTCTCAATAAGAAATAGCTGATTGTTATGCCATGCCCAACATTGCGCTTGCAGTCGGACTCGGCAAAGCCTCGCCGTTGAAGCGTCCGCTCTACTCCGAGAATGGGCTGACGATGGAGAAAAAAGGAGTTTTATTTTACCCAATTATTGATTTTCAAACTTGGTATTCGATTAAATTCCTTTTCGTTATTTGTGACAAGAATGCAGTCCAGCGAGAGCGCATGGGCTGCAATAAGCAAATCGAGGGATCCAACGGGAGTGCCCTGTTTTTCTAAAAAGGCTCTAATGCTGCCATAATATTGAGCAGCTTCATCGCCATATGCCAGTATCTCCAACGGTGCAATAAACTGTGCCAAAGCCATTTGATTCTGTTCCGGCCTTGAACTTTTGAAAACACCGTATAAAAGTTCGCTAAGAGTGATTGAAGAGATACCGACTTGTGAAATCTCAATTTTTTTAAATCGTTCGATTACATCTATCGGTTTTCGTTTGATGATATAAATGCATGTATTTGTATCGAGCATGTATTTCATCAGAATGATTCCCGGGAATCCTGGTTGGGCTGATCTCTGCTTTCCATAAAATCGTCGGTAAATTGATCGAGACTATTGGCTAAGGATGCCCAAGGATCATCCTTCGGTATAAGGACAACCATCTTGCCGATTTTTTTAATAAAAACATCTTTGCCAGAAAACCGGAACTCTTTTGGAAGTCTTACGGCTTGGCTTCGCCCATTAATGAAAATTTTGGCAGTTTGCATGATGAACCTCCTCGTGTTTCTGATAGATATCAAAGTATATATCGTAAAGAACTGTATGTCAAGATTGATAATAATTGAAAATTGAGAGTAGTGAACGGTGTCGCGCCTTGGATAGTGGATTAAAACATTGTTTATTTTAATATCAGTTAGTTAAGGCTTTTGCAAAACCTTGATTTGTGGTTATATGCAACATGATTATGATAGGATTTCTCAGTCCCATAGATGAATCTGCCCGTTCACTTAAGTGGCGAATTAAAAGTTTATATCCCTCTTGTGTGAGAAACTCTGGTACCGTTTTTTCGATTTTTGGATATTGGTATACCGGTGGCGATATTTTCAGGTATGATCCGGTTAAGCGTCAAAAAATGGTAAAATTGCCTTAGGGTCCAGACCCGGGATTTTGTGACATGAATTGAGGGGGCATTGTAGTCGGGTGTAAAATCGATGAGATGCCTATAGCTAACTTTTTTAACGGACCGAATTCTTTGTATTTTTAGAAAGGTTGCTAATTCGATGAGCCTGATGGTTAAGGTATAAATGGAACGCGCCGAAAAATCGACCAACTCACAGTATGCAAGAAACTGGCTTAAAAAAGCCATATCAGGTTGTTTGTCACACTTTTTTAGACAACTATTTTCTATCTCTTGCTAGTGCAGAATAAATGGGCGGAATATAACCTCAGCTTTGAGAGGGACGCGAGCCACGCTGCCGCTCCACACGTGCCCTTTAAGCTTGCCGTTCGGCATAGCGGATTACGTTGGATTTATGGATGGAGACCAATTGATAATACTGTTCATGGGCGTTCTTTTGCTTCCAGCCGGTGTCGGCTTTCTGTTTGTCAGCGCAGACGAACGAGCTGAAGAACGGGACAAGAGACGAGGCTGGGTGGCACCAGACCTGCCTTGAACCCATCTTTTTTCTCCGTATTTCCCTTTTCAAGTAAGGTGGTATAAGTGGTTCACCGCTGGGGACAGACTATGGACATGCAGAAAGTGTTTGTCGCTCAATATTGATGAACTTGTAAAAAGTCCGATTTAGACGGTTTCGAAAAAAGTTCAAATTCAAGGCGTGCAAATTTTGTAATCATGAGGCGTACTTATCGTACGTTGAATGATTGCGAAATGCAGTACAACGCAGAAGTTGGACTTTTTACGAGACCGTCAATATTCATATGATAATTACAGGTTATGCCAAGGTTAGCAAGATTAGATGCCCCTGGAGTGTTGCACCATGTCATGGGTCGGAGTATTGAGCTAAGAAAAATATTTCTTAGCGATATAGATCGCAATGATTTTATAGCTCGTCTGTCAGCCCTGGACTAGGATGGAGCCATGGAAATCTATGCCTGGGTTTTGATGCCGAATCATTTCCATATCCTTAATTTAGAGTTGTGAACGCTCTGCACGAATGTGCCCTATTACCTAAAAGTCGCCGCGGCCCAATTTGCTGCTGAACAGGGGCTTAAGGCCGGAGATATGTTCGATAAGTAATATCGGCTCAAGCGGCTTTTTCAATTTTTACCGCGCATACCTTATACTCCGGGATTTTGGCAATGGGGTCAAAGGCCGAATTGGTGAGGGCGTTGGCCGGGTTTTCCGCAAAATGAAACGGCACAAAAAGCAGACCCGGCTTTACCTGCTCACTGATTCTGGCCGGGGCCTGGATTGCGCCTCTGCGGGTGGTCAGATTGACCGTGTCACCCTCTTGCAGCGCCAGTTTTTCGGCGTCCCGGGGATGAATTTCCACATATCCGGTTTTCTGTTCGGCATTCAGATTCTTAGAGACCCGGGTCATGGTGCCGGTATGATAATGTGAAAACGTACGGCCGGTGGTAAGAAAATAGGGATATTCATCATCCGGCATTTCCGCAGGATCCAGATACTCGACCCCATGAAATAAACCCTTGCCCCGGGCAAATTGATTGGCATGCAAAAACTCGGTTCCCGGATGTTCGGAATCCGGGCAGGGCCACTGCAGTCCGTCCAGCCCCAGTCTTTCATAACTCATACCCGCATAGCTCGGCGTCAGGGGGGCCATTTCCTGAAAAACTTCTTCGGCAGCTTGATAGCTCATTTCATAGCCCATGGCGGTCGAAAGCCGGGATATGATTTCCCAATCCGTAAGCGCATCCCCCACCGGGTCAATGGCTTTATTTACCTTCATGCAGCGACGTTCGGAATTTGTAAATGTCCCCTCCTTTTCCGCCACTGAAACTGCTGCAAACACAACATCCGCCTGTTCAGCGGTCTCGGACAGAAAAATATCCTGACAAACCAGAAGCTCAAGTTTTTCAAACGCAGTAATAATATGATTTTGATCCGGATCACTTAACTTTGGGTTCTCTCCGATCACATACAAGGCCTTTAATTTTCCATCCAGCATGGCCTGAACCATATCGGTTATGGTGTACCCCACCTGGTCCGGTAATTCTTTTCCCCAGGCGTTGGCAAATTTTTTATTGTTGGCTTCAACGGTTACCACCTGATAAGCCGGAAAAACATTGGGAAGACCGCCCATGTCACAGGCCCCCTGAACATTGTTCTGACCTCTGAGGGGATTAACGCCCCCGCTTCTTACCCCCACATTGCCGCAAAGCATGGCAATATTACAACACGATTTCACGTTATCCACACCCGTGGTGTGCTGGGTGATCCCCATGGTGTAGAGCAGTGCCGCCGGGGAGTTTGTGGCATAAAGTTCGGCCATACGTTCCAGGTCTGTCCGGGCCACACCGGTTATGGCTTCTACCTTATCCGGCGTATACGCTTCAACAACCGCTTTGAATTCATCAAATCCTTCGGTCCGGTCCTGGATGTAAGTTTTTAAGTGCCAGTCATTTTTGATAATAATATGCATCATCCCGTTAAGCAGAGCCACATCACTTCCCAGACGGTGGGTGACCGCAACATCCGCAAAGCGCGCCAAATGAATATTTCTGGGATCGGCAACAATAAGTTTGGCCCCCTTTTCCTTGGCCCTGAAAATGCGCCGGGCGATCAAAGGATGGCATACCGTGGTGTTTGAGCCGATCACAAAAATACAGGCGGCGTCCTCAATTTCTGCAATGGAATTCGTCATGGCACCACTTCCAAACGCAGCGGCAAGACCTGCCACTGTGGAGGAATGTCAGAGACGGGCGCAGTGGTCCACATTGTTGGTGCCCACCACGGCCCTGGCAAACTTCTGGGCCAGGTAATTTTCTTCATTGGTAATTTTGGCGGAAACCAGCACACCCACACTGTCCGGACCATGATCTTTTATAATGGCCTGAAGCCGCTCCGCCGTGGTCCGGATGGCCTCATCCCAGGAGGCTTCCTGTAGTTGCCCGTCCTTCTTTACCATGGGTGACGTCAATCGCTTATCGCTAATCACATGTTCATGGAGGTTCCACCCCTTGATGCACAGCTTTCCCTGATTGACCGGATGAGTTTTCATGGGCAGGGTTCCCGCAAGCCTTCCGTCTAATACTTGAAAAAGCACACCGCAACCACAGCCGCAATATGAACATGTTGAAGGGATAATTTTGTAATCCATAACTATTTCTTCCTCATATAATTGAAATTTTTCGATTGAGCCCGATTGAACCCTTAGATGGGTTTGGGCTCCAACGTCACCTCATCGCCCAGAATATTGAACGGAGATTGATCGGCACGCATTCCGGTTTTATAATCAAACATATCCGATACCACCTGGTTAACTTTTCGGTAAAGCAGCCTCAAGGGAATATCCACCGGGCAGGCGTCTTCACATAGACCGCAGTCTATGCACCGACCGGCCATATGAACCGCCCGGACCAGATGAAATATCGGAACTTCGGGGGGAACACTGCCGGTGGCAATCAGGTCATTATGTTCCATGCTGCATTCCTGACAGAAACAAACCGGACAAATATTCCGGCATCCGTAGCACTTGATGCATTTTTCAAATTCATACATCCACCGATGAAACCGTTCTTCCTGGCTGAATTCTTCGGCATCCTCAACATCCATGTTGTTGTCGATGCCCACCTGTTTCTTATAAGATCCTGTGCGTTGCGGTGCAAGATAAGAACAATCTCCATGTTCCTTGAGACGGGAAGGACAGCAGTTTATGTTTATTGTTTCCACATGATCCGGATTCAACTGGTTCCATACATAAAGAACATTCAGGGCGCGCTGGTTACAATCACGAACCAGAAGCCCGATTTTTATCTCCGGACGTTGGGCCGCTATATTTGCAGCCATTTTTTCAAGGGAATAACGTGCCTTGCCAACAATCAATTCCTCGGCCTCTTCCGGATTTTCCTTGGTAAAGCAATGGGGCAGCGGATGCCCATGAACCATCTTGTACCCTAAAAAGACATCAACCTTACCCTCTTTGAGCCATGCGTTCACCTGATCTCGCAAATTGTCAAAGGTGCTGGTCTTATCTCCCGTAGTGCTGAAAGGCTCGGGCCATTCTTTTATCTGCTCTTCCATATTATCCTCCCTCCACGCGTTCGGCTTCCACACTTGCCTGGCATTCTTTCTCAACGACGGTCAGGTCAAGCTTACCTGACAGAGGGCTTGGGCCCAATGATTTGATCTTTTCGGTAAAATCGGTGACCACCTGAACAAACTTCTGGGCTTCGGCCGAAGATATCCAATCCAAGTGCAAGCGGCCCTCCAATCCTATAAATTTCAAAATCTCTTGCAGAAACGTCATTCGCTTGATGGTCATGTAATTACCATACAGGTAATGGCAGTCGCCCACGTGTCACCCGCCCACCAAAACCCCGTCCGCTCCGCTTTGAAAGGTCCTCAAAATATGGTGAGGGGATACCGTGGCCGAGCACATGACCCGAATCGGACGAATATTGCTCGGATACTCCATTCGACTCACGCCCGCCAGATCAGCGGCGCCATAGGCACACCAGTTGCACATAAACGCGATTATCCTGGGCTCAAAACTGTCTTGTTTCACATTGCTCTCCTTAGACATTTATTGACGGTTTCGTAAAAAGTCCAACTTCTGCGTTGTGCTGCATTTCGCAATCATTCAACGTACGAAAAGTACGCCTCATGATTACAAAATTTGCACGCCTTGAATTTGAACTTTTTACGAAACCGTCTAAATCAGACTTTTTACAAGTTCATCATTTATTAGGTGTCACAATTTACTGAAATCACCCGCTCAACGCACCTTTTATCTGAGCGTAAAGTTGATTGTTGTCAAATCCCATGAGCGCCGGAGCCTCTGACGGGCATGCTGCCGAACAGGCGCCGCAGCCCTTACAAAGGGCGGGATTAACTTCAGCCACAAATTTCTGCTGATCAAATGTGATTGCGCCAAAAGGACAGACATTGATGCATCCCATGCATCCGGAACATCGTTCGGGAATGATATGGGAAACAATACCTCCCATCTTGATGTTCTCCATTGACAAAACGGTTACGGCTCTTGCGGCTGCGGCCTGTGCCTGTGCTATGGATTCATCTATGGATTTGGGAGCGTGAGCCAACCCGCAGACAAAAATGCCGTCCGTGGCAAAATCCACGGGTCTGAGTTTCACATGGGCTTCGGCAAAAAACCCGTCGTCATTAAGGGATACTTTATAAAGCTGGGCCAAAGGATTTTTTGCGTCAGGTACAATGGCGGACGCCAGAATCAAAAGATCCGGAAGGATCTCCATGGATCGTCCCAGAACCCGGTCCGCAAAGGTTACCTTAAAATCTTCCCGGTCCACGGCCACGGTCAATTCCTTGTCCATGTCCATGCGAATAAATGCGATTCCCTGGGACCGGGCCTTGCGATACAGATCTTCCCGCAATCCGTATGCACGCATATCCCGGTACAGAACAAAAACATTCATTTTGGGATTGATCTTTTTGAGTTCAAGGGCGCTTTTGATGGACTGGGTACAGCAGACCCTGGAACAATACGGTCGTTCCGGGATGCGCGACCCCACGCACTGGATAAATACAGCGGTATTGAGGTTCTCTAACACAGGATCATTATCAATAAATCGCTGCTGCAACTCCAACCCGGTCATCACCCGGGAATTCTTACCGTATAAATACTGGTCCGGCTTTAACTCGGAGGCGCCGGAAGCAATGAGGGTGACCCCGTGCTCCAGCACGCTGCTTTGGCCGTTAGTTTTGACGGTTGTTTTAAAATTTCCGATAAAACCGTCCACCTGGGTAATCTGCGAATTTAGGAACACATGGATATTCCGGTCCGACTGAATCGAATGGATCAGCCCGGCCAAATATCCTTGAACATCTTCCCCCCGCCAGGTTTCATGAACCTGTCGCGCCTGGCCCCCAAGAGTATCGGTTTTTTCAATTAAAAACGTATGATATCCCTGGTCTGACAGGGTTTTGGCCGCCGTCATTCCGGCCACCCCTCCTCCCACAACCAGCGCCGAATGATTGACCGTCATGGGCGATTCGGTCAACGGTTCCAAAAGCGCTGCTTTGGATACCGCCATTCTGACCAGATCTTTTGCCTTTTGCGTTGATTTTTCCGGATCATCCTTGTGCACCCAGGAACACTGGTTCCGGATATTGGCCATCTCGAAAAGATATTTATTTATGCCCGCATTGATCAAGGTTTCCTGAAAAAGCGGTTCATGGGTTTTGGGGGTACAGGCGGCCACAACCACCCGATTCAGTTGGTGTTCTTTAATGACCTGGGTCATTTTGTCCTGGGTGTCCTGGGAGCAACTGAACAGGTTTTCTTCCACAAAGACCACCCCGGGCAGCCCTTTGGCAAATTCCACCACCGCCGGCACATCCACAACACCGGCAATATTGGTTCCGCAACGGCACACAAACACACCCACCCGGGAAGGCTTGCCCTTAAGATCAATCTCCTCGGGCACGGATTCCGTCTTTGTCAGAGACCATCGGGCCTCGGCTAATTGGCCCCCCACCACGCCCGCGGCCGCGCTGGAATCGATCACCGAAGACGGAATATCCTTGGGCCCCTCAAAGGCGCCGCATACATAAATCCCGGGTTTTGAACTGGCAACCGGTTCGAAACTGCCGGTTTCGGCAAAATTGTAGTGATTCAGATCAACCCCCAGTCGCTGCGCCAGCTCCATCCCTTCCCTGCCGACCATCAGGCCCACGGACAAGACCACGATGTCGAATGCTTCTTCCACTCGCTTGCCCCAGGCATCCACATGGCGGATTACATGCCTGCCGGTTTCGTCCACCGGGGCAATGTGGGTGATTTTGGATTTGACAAACCGGACGCCTTCCTCCTTTGCCCGGTTATAATACCGTTCAAAATCTTTTCCGTAGGTGCGGATATCGATATAAAAAATGGCCGTGTCCAGATCACCGCTGCTGTGTTCCTTGGCCAGCATAGCTTCCTTGATGGCGTACGTACAGCAGACTCCGGAGCAGTATCCTTTGGCACCCAGGTGTTCGTCCCGGGATCCGATACATTGCAGCCAGGCAATCTTTTCCGGTTCTTTTTTATCCGAAGGTCGAACCAGATGCCCGCCGTAAGGGCCGGACGCCGAGAGAATTCTCTCGAACTCCAGACTGGTGACAATATTGGGGTGTTTTGTGTATCCAAAGGTGTCGTGGACCGCGGGATCAAAGGCCCGGCTCCCCTGGGCCAGTACAACCGCCCCCACCTTCAGAATGATTTGTTTTTCCTGATCATCGAATTTTATGGCATGGCTGGGACAAAACTTTTCACAGGCTTTGCATTTGCCTTTTTTGAAATAGATGCACTGCTGTGGATCAATAACGTATTTCAAGGGAACCGCCTGGGCGTATTGCACATAGATGGCTTTGCGCTTGCTCAAGTTGCCGTCGTAGGCATCCGGCACTTTTTTAGGACATTTTTCAGCGCACAGACCGCAGGCAATACATTTGTCCATATCCACGTAACGGGGATACTGCGTCACAGTGACCTCAAAATTTCCTTGCTCCCCGGAAATGTGGTTCACTTCAGACAGGGTAAGCAGCTCTATGTTAATGTGCCGGCCGACCTCGACCAGTTTGGGTGAGAGAATTCACATGGCACAGTCATTGGTGGGAAAGGTCTTGTCCAGTTGAGACATCATCCCGCCGATGGAGCTGGATTTTTCAACCAGATACACATAAAAACCGGAATCCGCCAGATCCAGAGCCGCCTGCATTCCGGTGATTCCGCCGCCTACCACCATCACAGCGCCTGTTTTATCATTCGGCATTATCTTCTCCTGATTCTACCCTTAGTTGTTCTAAAAAAGATGTGACACCACTGATATCCAGTTGATTCATATTAATTCCCAGAGTTTTTTCGTCCATACCCATGCACAGACCAAGCAATTGCGGATAAAGAACAGAAGCCAGGGGATTGTTTCCATTTTTAGAGACCATCATTTTTTGAATTGTATCAAACTGCAGGTGACAATAGGGACAGGCGGAACACAAATAGTTGGCGCCTGCTTCTTTGCCTGATGAAATTTTTTTCTTGGTTAAATTCATGGAAAGATCGTCATTAAACCCCAGTACCGGAGCTCCGCAGCACTCCAGCTTCCGGTCCCAGTCCACACTTTTGGCGCCCGTCACCTCCACGAGCTTGTCAAATATAGAAGGGGCAACCGGGTCGTCGAACCGGGTGATCTTGCTGGGGCGCAAGGCATGGCACCCATAATGAGTCGCAATTTTAACATCTTTGTATTGCCGGGTGATCTTGCTTTTTAAGGTATCCAAACCCACATCGTGATACAACACGGAAAGGAAATGCTTGATCCGGATTTTGCCTGTATATTTTAGACCTCTTTGGCCAAGCAAACCATTGACTTCTTTTTGCAGGGTTCCTTGTTCCGTCAAGAGATGTTCGGCTTCTTTAAGCGTGCCAAAGCAACATTTGCAAAGGGCCAATATATCCAGTCCCGCTTTTTCAGCCAACGCCAGATTTACAGCCGAAGACAGGAGGAAGGCTTTTTGGTCCACATTGCGCATGGGATATCCGCAGCAATTAAATTCGCGAATATCCCTCAGTTGAACTCCCACCTGCCGTAATACGGCCCTGGCGGATGCATCATACTGATCCACCCGTGCAGGGATATTACACCCTAAAAACAATGCATATTTCATGTGAATATCCTTTATACCAAGACCTTGATAGTATATGAATTCCCTTTTCTAATTTCAGAACTCCTGACCTTTATACGTAATTTCAACGCGATATGAAGGTTTAGTCGTAATTTCAGATGCAGCAATTTGAACATCGAACATCGAACGTTCAACGTCGAACGTCGAATGTGGAAGGCGCTTCGCTTTGTCTTTATTATAAATGGTAGAATACATTATTCGATGTTCAACGTTCGATGTTCAACGTTCGATGTTCGATGTTCGACGTTCATCTTTTATATGCCCTCAAGGTGTGAATTCTTCATTAAAATATGTTGAATCTGAATTTACACCAGGTCAGTAGCCCTGAATTTGAGCGTTCAGCTGATGTTATCTGCACATGGCTCATGCCGCCTCCGAATCAGGGGAACTTTCATCCACAACCTGGCCTGCATTCTTGACAGCAAGATTTTTTAACTGAAAGAAGATATCCGTGATCTCTACATTCTGGGGACAATGTTCCTGGCATTGATAACAAGTGACACAATCCCAAAGCATCCGGGGACCGGAGGCCATTTCCACCAGTCCCAAACCCAGACAGTTCATGATCTGATGGGGCAGCAACCCCAGGGTTTGCTGCGGATTCTCATATTCGGCCACCACCGGGCACACCGTGGTGCAGGTCTGGCAGCCGAAACAGTATGAGAAAGTGCCGGTGCCGGGCAGCTGATCTAATTCCACAATTTCTCTGTCCTTAAAAGAAATGGGCGTGCCGGGATCCATGACCTGCTCGAACTTGCCGGCAACCGCCCGGTTGGCATCTGCCAGGGGCCGGCCATAATCTTCCGTGGATATATTTTCCCGATTAAGGCCCCGGTAAAAAGAAAAGGGAGAAAGCACCAGTGGTTCGGGATATCCTCTTTGAACCAGATCCTCCCTCACAGTGAACCACAATTCCTTGAGATTGATCCCTGCAGGGCACACCACGGTGCACCGATCACAATTGGTGCAAAGATAGACCCCTTCCTGGATGGCGCCAAGCTTCCGTGCGCTCAGTTTTTTCCCGGCCGCCAGGGTCTTGAGAAACGTCATTTTCTCCGACGGCAAAATATAATCATTTCCCCGCACATCAAAGGCCGGCGCGGCGGAACATCTCAGGCTGCAAGTGCCGCAGTGCATACAGGCATCCAATTCCATGACTTGCCGGGTGGCGATATTTGCCGGATCCGATGTATCCTTTTCCATGACCGCATTGGCCAGCAAACTTACCGGTGTGGCAAAAATATGGAACATTTTACTGAACGGAAGATAGGCCAGGCCCAGAAAACAGGCCAGAAAATGGATGTACCACAAAATCGTAGCGGCCCCCGCCCCATCCAGTGCCAGAGCCATAGGTTTGATAATTTTAGCCGCGGCATAACCGGTAAACGCCCACTGGGGAGCGGAATGACAGTCCATACAACTGGCCTCGTGAAGGTCCTGACCCATCAATAAAACTTCTTCATCAAAGGGCGCCTTTACGTTGGGAGACACCGTGCCGAAGTTCTGAACCCAGTAGCTTTTAAGAGCCGCGATCTCCTCTTCGTCCTCAAGACCGGCATAATCTTCCACCATGATCTGATACTCGGTATAGGACGTTATTTTTGCGCCTTCCAAAACAATTCCCGAAAGCAGAATTACGGCCAGAATAACAATGGCATAATAATCCATGGCGTTTGTTTTAAGACGGGGGACTTTCAAAACAAACCGCCGAAATATGGCAATTCCGATTCCCACAATGACCATGAAACCGAACAGATCTCTTAAAAACATAAAGGGATTGATTGTGGAATAGTAATTGGTAAATAACGGTTCGGAGATGAAGTTCTCAAGGGCATGCATCAAAAGAAGCAGCATAAAGCCGGTATAGATTAACATGTGCATGATCCAGCGGAGAAAATCTTCCTTGAGAATCCTTATCTGCAGCACCACATCAAGGATAAACACTTTGATAAGGGTTAAAATCTTTGCACTGAAAACAACTCCCAAGATTCCTTTTACCGCTGCAAAAACCCTTTGTGATGTTGAAATCCGTTTGGCTGAAGTTCCGATGGTGCGTGAAAACCAGGTCCAAATCTTGTAAATCAAGCCCAAGGCGAAGATGATAAGAGCGGCATAAAGAAACGCCGTAAACAGCATATAAAACCCCTTGATTTCAGTTGTTTAGTGCCCATCCATGACTATATAATGGGCACAGATTAAGTTTCCAATGCAGAAATTGCGGAAAAGGGCAATTTCTGGATGGAAACTAATTAAAACCACAAAGAGTCATAATAAATCAAGCATTTTTCTCATCACGAAAACTGATACCCTAAACAAGCGAAAGTCGAGGCTTGCCCGCCTGGCGTAGATGCCTCAGATCCAAGGCAACAAGGACGAAGCCCTATTCGTCAACTGCAAGTTTTTGATAACAACGGAGATGGGGTATCATGGGCTTGTCCGCCTTGGAGGAGGGCTTTCCCGCAGGGTAAACAAAATAGGATTTTTTTTAATAAATTTATATCTCAAAGCTCCCTTTAATGAGTCAATGAAATTGTTAATTTTAATGAAAAGTACATCAAATAAACCGTGTTAAAGACAGAAAGTCAATTGAGTATAGGGATTAAGTGAATCTGGTGAAGCGTTTGAGAGCATGTGCAGCCCTTTGAAGGTACGGAAGTATGCCCATGTTCAGACAAGATTTTCGCATAAATCGTCAATAGCTTGCTCAATATTCTTTTGTTGATTGCTATCCATTTCTAATTTACCGAACATTATATATTATACGGCTGCATCATAATTCCAAATCTAAAATAACCTGAGACATATTTAATCTAGCGGACTAATTATCCCAAGCCTGTTTTTGCTAACAATATGTGTATATATCATCGTCGTTCTAAGGTCTGCATAGCCTAAAAGTTCCTGTATTGTCCTGATATCATGCCCATTCTTTTTCTGCATTCGGCAATTTTCATTCCAGAGCACCTGAAAGTTGGACGCCCGCGAGACCGTTTTCCCTATCTTTATCGTATATTTTGCGCACGAACTCGATGTGGGTTCTCAAGGTTCCTTTGATGCTTCCCGGAAGAACCGTTTCGCGATCCTTGTCTCCCTTGCCACGCACAGTCACAGCCATTCTTGAAAAATCGATATCCTTTATTCTCAGATTCATACATTCCCGGAGTCGCATGCAATTCTATGGCTTCCGAGGCCTGCTTGACCTGCCAGTCTTCACGTTGCAATGGCTGTAAAACTGGTTCACCCAATACAGTTAGAAACCCGCTTGCTTCTCATTGGAAAGGTGCCTGGATAAGAGATAGGCTTTGAAACCTTCCATAACGAATACTTACCCCATTAAATGTGACGGTCTCGTAAAAAGTCCAACTTCTGCGTTGTGCTGCATTTCGCAATCATTCGACAAAAAGGCGGCCATGGACAAGCGTCGATAAAATATTTATAAAAATCAATGGGTAATGATATGACAATTTTCAGAAAACGGCGTGTCTCAAGAGGGCTTGCAGCAGAAGAGGGGCAGGGAGCGAAGTCTTCGATGCACAGAGAACAGGGCAGCGTGCACAGTCTTCTGGGCAGTCGAAGATACAGCAAAGCAGCCGGCTATCAATGTTCCAGTAACTCCCGTATCTTTTCAAAATGAAGAGTTCAACTGACTCAACGCTTGCCGCTTGCTGATGCTTCGCCGGTGGCGTTGGTCTTGACAGAAAGCAATAGTGATGTATAATCATAATGTATACATCATTGGAGGTGGGGCATGATAAGAACCCAAATATACCTGACAGATCGTCAACGTGCTGAATTGGCGGCTATTTCAAAAACTTTGGGGAAAAAACAAAGTGAACTCATACGAGAGGCCGTTGACCGTTTTATCGACCAAGCAAGCCAAAGCCGGCGGGAAACCGTATTACGGGAGGCCGCCGGAATCTGGAAGGACCGTACGGATCTTCCTGACTTCAAGGCCATACGGACCGAATGGGACAGGCACTAATCATGGCGGGCTCAATTCTTCTTGACACGGATGTTCTGGTAGATTTTTTGCGAGGCTACAGTAAGGCGGTGACTTTTGTACACGCAAACTCATTTCGGATTATTCTCTCGTCCATCGTTGTTGCAGAGTTGTATGCTGGTGTAAAAGGGGATGCAGAATTAACCGCTTTAGAGAACTTCGTCTCTCTCTTCCGAATTATCCCTGTAACTTCTGAAATTGCTAAAGCAGGAGGACTCTATAAGCGTGATTATGGGGAGTCTCACGGCGTCGGACTCGCAGACGCAATCATAGCTGCTACCTGCGAAGTAGCAAATGCAGAGTTAAAGACACTAAATATCAAACATTACCCGATGCTAAAGGGTCTAAAACCTACCTATAAAAAGTAGAAGACCCGAGACCTTTGAAAAACGTTCAATTTTGTTCAAGGCCAAGACAATTCTGCAGGACAGCAGAATTGGACAGCTGTCAAGCTGCCCGCAAGGGCGAGGGGCATGGATGCCCCGAGTCAACGCGAAAATTTTAACCACAGGAATACATTGAGTATTTTGAGGATTAAAATTTGAGCCTGACACAGGGATTGGGCAAAAGAGGACGTTTTTCAAGGGTCTCGACCCATCGGGTAAGGAGGAGTCTTTCTGTTCGGCTCAAAGCTCGAACTGTAAATAATAATATTTATTGATATAAAATCAGAATGGGCTTCAACTGATGCAGGATTTAACATTTGATGAATAGATCAACTAAAAAAACATTTAAATTTTTTTTGATTTTACCTCTATTAGGATTGCTTCTAACCGTTACGAAATCTTCTGTTGAAGCATATGACCTTGAAAAGCATATGGGATTATATCAAGTGGTTGAGGCAAAATGTGAAGCAACAAAAGGATCATTCAATATATGCCCTGAAATCAAATTTATTGAGCTTGTCAAAGGCAAGTTTTATGATATCGGACCTGATGATTTGGCGTTTGTGCTCTGGCGAATGGATCCGGATGACACGGAAGCACTCTATGAGGCAAGTTTAGTTAAAAATCACAAAAATTTGGTACTGTTCGATAATAAAGTATGGTTCGTAACGCACGAAAGCGAAAACGAACAATCGCAAGCATATTTTGAGCTTAAAGATGGTGAAATAGGTGGATATCATTTTTTACTCACAAGAAAGAATAAGGCCAGCCAAAGTTTTTTCAGGAACTTTTATTATCGGCTGGAAGCTACGACAAGAAATGAAATCGCTACATACAAACTTTTATACCCGGACAATTCAGACCCCACATTGAAGGCCATGTCCTCTTTTGATGCGGATCGCCATATCTATAAAAATTCAAAGGATTCAATCACAAAAAGGGTTTTAATAGATAAAAACCTGGATTCCAAATTCTTTAACACCCATGCGGCATCCTATAACTGGTTTGTTGTGAAAAACGATGACGGCACTTTTGAAAATACCATAGGCAAGACACTGACGGACGAAGACAAAAAGCCCATGGAACACACCGCGAACTGCGTTTCTACGCATCAGGGGGAGCATGTCATGAACTTTTGTGACGCAACCTTGAAATCAGATGTTTTACGGTTGAAGATACATGGGGGACTGCCTGCATATTCAAGCTCATTACTCGTTGAAATTAATAAAAACTCAGAGTTTTCATGTTTTTTTCAGGCTGTTTATCCTGTCCCTGTTACCGATCTGAGATGGAACATCTTGTCAAAAAAAATGAAATTGAAAGCATTGGATTTCAAAAAAGGAAAACCATTATATGCCTGGCTTTCAGTTGATTTTGAAGAAATATCCACATACAAGGGAGAGAAAACCGTGCGATCGTATAAGATTCAAGGGTTTATCAAACCCATGGTCAAATAACCACATGAGTAATAGTTTAGTCCTTTTCCAGGCTGGTATTTAAGTTGAAGAAACAAGTAACCATTCGAATGGGTGTCGACATCATTGACTATTTTAAACGAATGTCAGAAGATACAGGAATACCCTATCAGAATTTGATCAACCTTTATTTGAGGGACTGTGTCCAATCCGATCGTAAGATTTCGATTAAGTGGGTATCCTAAAAAAATAAGCATATCGGGATAGGAATAAAGGCGGGCGTAAGAGGGTTGTGAATGGGATCAAACCTCGTTTATTGATTAAAATGAATCGACACTTCTCATGAATGTCGAAATATGTGAAATGTTTAGGCCTGCCACCCATGCCTTCCGACATATCCCATTTTAACATATATTGAGGACGCTATGGCTCTTTCATCTGTTTTTGCAAAATTGAGACATCTCAGATGGTACCATTGGCTTTTCGCAGGCCTGGTTCTAGTCTATGTAACCTATATCACGGCTTCCTATCTCTATCTACCCGGCAAGTTAAAGCACGTTGTGCAAAAAAATATTGCAGAACTTATCGGACATCCTATTAATGTGGGACAGATTACCTTTAATCCATTCAGTATTTCTTTGACGGTTACCGAGTTTGCTATTGATGATAAGCCGGATCAGCCGATCATGGCATGGCAGGAATTATATGTGAATTTCAGTTTCTGGCGCTCCCTTTTCAAATGGGAAGTTGCGCTGGAGACACTATTTTCAAAGAGTTCACACATTAACATCGAAAAGCGCACAGAGGGCTTCAACTTCAGCGATATACTGGAAAGATTCGCTTCAGAAGAAAAGGATTCCCCCAGTGAAAAAAGCGGCATTGCCCTGGAAATTCAGACGATAGCGATTGAAAAGGGTAGTTTTCACTTCATTGACCTGAGTGGCAAAAAGCCAGCGACCTCAATATTGGATAATATCAACCTTCAGTTTCAAGATCTTTACCTTGCCACCGGCGATGAAAAGCTTAATCCATTTGATGTGGAGGCCCGTATGCCCGGTGGGGGAACACTGCATGTGAACGGAAATTATCGAATAGACCCCCTGTATTTTGAAGCAAAAGTTCAGGGGGAGGATATACAGTTGGCAGCGTACAGCGAATTTCTTGAAAATGTAATTCCGGCCACGGTCAAAAATGGTCTGTTTTCAATGGAGGCCGGGGTTTTCATTACCCGGCAGAATGAAATTCAGGTTGAACTCAAAAACGGAACCCTTGCGGTTCTTGATTTGGCACTCGATGATGCTGTGATGGATCCGCCCATGTTGCGGGCCAAAGCCCTGCACGTAGAAGGCTTGAGCCTGAATTTGGAGAAACGAAATGTTCTTGTGGAGCAGGTTAGCTATGATGGGATTACCGCACACCAGTGGCTGGATGAAAAAGGGATTCCACGTTTTCAATCTCTATTGGTTCAAAAGATCAAAAAGGAAAACATACCGATAGACACGCAGCCACAAGGGACCGGCAATTCATC
>Ga0272444_10002407_pt1 | contig 17306 bp, 17 predicted proteins | sample SSMForm13_FD_201033 | JGI IMG/M metagenome (GOLD analysis project Ga0272444, IMG submission 201033) | Marine sediment archaeal communities from Little Sippewissett salt marsh, Falmouth, MA, United States - SSM-Form-13 | ecosystem: Environmental > Aquatic > Marine > Wetlands > Sediment ... | reverse complement strand
GAATGGCCGAGCTGGCGCGCTCGGCTGTGCTTTCGGCTCCCGAAATCCGGATCGAGGCCGTCGAACCGCTGCGCTCCGCGCTCAATGCCGGGAGCTACCAATTCAGCCCGCAGCGGGTCGCCGAAAAAATGGTGGGGGGTTGGGGCTGAGAATATTTGCCGGCGGTAGGCAAATTTTTCCCGTTAAAGTTTCTTGCGGGCACGCGCTCAGGGTGGTGTCCTCCATAACAGTTTGAAAGTCATACGAAAAAATAAAAAAAGGCCGGTTTTTAAAAACCGGCCTTTTTTTTGCTTTTCATCAGAGAAAACCTTTCAGGAGGCCCTTTCATGACCCGAATTTGCCCTCTCCAGCCAGGCCTGCCGCCGTCCCAACCCCGGGATTTCAAGGATGCCGGGGGCACCGGTTTTCAAGAAACCCTTCAACAGACCCTGCAGGCCCGGCAGAGCCCGCCGCCGGTGCCCACCGGGGCCGGAGCCCTGGGTGAGGTCCGCCCGGCGCAGATGCCCACCATCGAAAACGGCAGCGACGCGCTGGTGGCGGGTACCGCTCGGCTGATTGATCTGTTGGACGCCTATGCCCGGCAACTCGCGGACCCCGCCAAAAGCCTGCGGCAGATTGCGCCGCTGGTGGTGGAAATCCAAACCCAGGCCGAGCGCTTGATGGCCGCAGCCGATTCGGAGCCGCGCCCGGAACCGGAACTGCAGACCCTCGCAGCCCGTTCGGCGGTGGCCGCCAATGTGGAAGTGATTCGCTTTCAGCGGGGTGATTATGTCTGAGCCGGGAGACCGGCGCGGAGCCCCGTGCGGCTCTGCCGCAGATCCTTACCAGCTGGCGCGAACCTTAATTCCGCGAGCACTTAAGTAAGACTTGATGTCGGCGACGGTGTAGGTGCCGTAGTGGACCATGGAGGCGATCAGGGCGGCGTCGGCCCTGCCGCGGGTCAGGACCTCGCCGATGTGTGCCGGTGTTCCGGCGCCGCCGGAGGCGATCACCGGTATGGCCACATGTTCGGAAATCAGCCGCGTCAGGTTCAATTCGTAGCCTTCGCAGGTGCCGTCGGCGTCGATGGAGTTTAGACAGATCTCGCCGGCACCCAGGGCCTGCGCCCGACGTGCCCAGTCCAGGGCGTCGATCCCCATATAGCTGCGGCCGCCGTTGATGACGATTTCGTAGCCTGAGGGGATGCCGTCCCGCTTGCCGACGTGTTTGACGTCCATTCCAAGCACCACGCACTGGCTGCCGAAGGCCTCGGCCCCCTGAGCGATGATCTCCGGGTTTTTGACGGCCGCCGAGTTGACGCTCACCTTCTCCGCACCCGCCAGCAGGACCGCACGCATGTCCTCAACGGTTCGAATGCCCCCGCCCACCGAGAAGGGAATGAAAATGGTCTCCGCCACCCGCCGGACCACGTCGATCATGATGTCGCGCTTTTCGTGGGAGGCGGTGATGTCGTAAAAGACGATCTCGTCGGCGCCGGCTTCGTAGTAGTGGCGCGCCATCGCCACCGGGTCGCCGATGTCGATATTGTTCTCGAACTTGATGCCCTTGGTGGTCCGGCCCTCGCGGACATCCAGACAGGGAATGATGCGTTTGCTTAGCATGCCTCGACTCTTTTTTTGGGGGGTGGTTGCCCTGGACGAAGGGTTCGGGACTTCGGCCGCTGATGTCTCCTCGGGCCTGGGTCGGGCGGCGGGGTGTGCCGCCGTCCCGGCGGTCTTTTCAGGAGGGCGACCAGCTGCAGAAGTTCTTCAGCATGTTCAATCCCGGCCGGCCGCTTTTTTCCAGATGAAACTGGGTGGCGACCAGGTTTTTGCAGCCGATGACGGAGGCAAAGGTGATCCCGTAGGTGGTCGTCGCCAGAAGGTGCCCGGGGTTCGCGGGATTGGGGTAAAAGCTGTGGACGAAGTAAAATTCGTCCTCCGGCCCGATGCCCGCCAGAAGGGGATGCGGCTTCAGCGGGTGGATGCGGTTCCAGCCCATGTGGGGGATTTTGAGTCGGCCGCCGGCGGGAAATTGCGCGTGGCGGTCGAAGGCCTCCACTTCACCGTCTATCAGCCCCAGGCAGGCGGTATCGTTCTCCCGGCTGTGGGAAAGAACGATCTGAGTGCCGAGACAGATGCCGAGAATCGGTTTGCCCGCCGTGTAGGCCGCCTTCAGGGCCCGGTCCAGCCCGGACTTGCGGAGGCTGTGCATGGCCGTTCCGGCGGCGCCGACCCCCGGAAAAATAATCCGGTCGGCCGCCGCGATTTGGTCGAGGTGGTTGGTCACCCGGCAGTCCCCCCCGATGTGCGTCACCGCCCGTTGGACACTGGCCAGGTTTCCGGCATCGTAATCGATAATCGCAATCATCAGAATTTGGCCTGGAGCATGAGGGTTACGGTGTTGCGGGGGCGTCCCCGCCGGCCGCGGCCGGCGGAGACGCCGCAGGGTCGGCGGTGGCTGCCTTGGCCTGCTGCCACAACCGGTCCAACTCGGCGCCGCCCACCGAATCCAGGCTGCGGCCGGTGGCCTTGAGCTGCCCCTCCATCCGGCGAAACCTGCGGCTGAACTTTTCGGTGGCGCTGGTTAGCGCGGTTTCCGGGTGGATCCTGGCAAAACGTGCCACGTTGACCAGCGTAAAAAGCAGGTCGCCAAACTCCAGCGCAACCGCCGCGCGGGTTTCAGCCGGCGCCTGACCCACGCCCAGGGCCGACTTGAACTCCTCCCACTCCTCCTCGACCTTGTGCATCACCCCGCCAAGATCCTCCCAGTCAAAACCGCTTCCCGCTGCGCGCTCCGAAACCCGGTAGGCCCGCATCAGGGCCGGCAGACCGCTGGGCACCCCGTCCAGAATGGATGCCCGGGGCGACGCATGGGCCTCTTCTTGCTTGATCCGGCGCCACTGTTTGCGAACCTCGCCGCTGTCGGCGGCGGTGGCCTCGCCGAAGACATGGGGGTGGCGGCGGACCATCTTGGCGGTGTTGCCATCGACGACCTCGTCGAGATCGAACTTGCCCTCATCCTGCAGCAGAGTGGCCAAAAAAACGATCTGGAAGAGAACGTCGCCGAATTCCTCGCAGATCGCCCGGCGGTTGCCGGATGCGATCGCCTCCACCAGTTCGAAGACCTCTTCGATCAGGTATACGCTGAGGGATTCGGTGGTCTGCTTGCGGTCCCAGGGGCAGCCGTTTTCACCCCGCAGGGTGTTCACCAAATGGACCATGGCCGCCAGGCGGCCCCCGGTCGCAGTCTCGTGCGGCGGGTCTAAATGGGGTGGCGCCATGCTTTTTTCATCTCCTCAAGCTTGGTTTGAAACTGCTTTTTCATCTGTGGCGACACCACCCGGGCCATGTTCTCGGCCAGGCTGGCGACATACGGCGAAAGTCGCGAATTTTTGATCAGCGGGGCGCCTTTGGGCAGAAACGCGGTCAGCACGATCAGCAGCACGGCGGTGATCAGGATGCCCTTGCTGAACCCGAAACCGGCGCCGCAGATGCGGTCAAACCACCCCAGGTAGGCGATATTGAGCAGGTATTTGGCCACCACACCCAGCAGGCTGATCGTGAAAAAGACGGCGCAGAAAATGAGCAGAAAGCTCAGGAGATTGGTGTAGTCGCGGTGGGCGAGCCAGTCGGTTAAAAAGTCGGCCAGGCTGGCATAATAGGTGTAAGCGGCATAGAAGCCGGCCAGAACCCCGATGATGGACGAGACTTCCTTGATCAGCCCCCGGAAAAGGCCCCGGACCAGGCAAAAAACCACGATGACGATGACAACGGCATCAAACGGGTTCATATCCCCCCTTTGGGTAATATGCTGGCGGCGCTGCAAACCCTTTCATGCGCGGCGCGAGGTGAGGGTTGGGTCGGCCGTCGGAAGCCGAGGCGCTGTGGGCTTCGTCAGGTGCGGCCGGCGCCCGGGGCAAGGCGACGGGAGTTGCCTGCGAGGGGCTGGACCTCTTGAAACTAAATGATTAGACTATCAAAATTAAAAAAATTACGTCAAGCCATTTTTCCCGGAGGCCCCATCCCGGGAGATTTGCCGTTTGCAATCGCCAAAAAAGCTGTGTTATGAATCAGCACCTCGCGGGGCATTGGCCGCCGGACCCGCGGGCGGGAGAACCAAGCCATCTATGCAAAAAGACGCGCAGCCCACACAGGCCAAGCTGACCTTGGACGATAATGAACTGGCCCGGCGGCTCTTTGGCGAACACAACCACAATCTACTGCGAATAGCCGACGCCGTTGGGGTTCGGATTTCCGCCCGGGGAAGCGAGGTGCTGATCGAGGGTGACCCCATCGAGACCGACCTCGCCCGCAACATCCTCAGCCAGCTCTACAGTCTGCTGGAGGAGGGCTACCCGGTCTACCCCAACGATGTGGACTACGCGGTGCGGGCTCTCAGCGGCAACGATCGCGCCCGGCTCAAGGACATCTTCCTCGACACGGTTTACATCACCGCCAAAAAAAGAGCCATCACCCCCAAAAGCCTGTCCCAGAAAAAATATATCGACGCCATCCGCGCTTACGACATCGTTTTCGGGATCGGACCGGCCGGGACCGGAAAAACCTACCTGGCCATGGCCATGGCGGTCTCGGCCCTGACCAAGAACCAGGTCAACCGAATCATTCTGACCCGTCCGGCGGTGGAGGCCGGCGAGGCCTTGGGTTTTCTGCCTGGGGATCTGGCCGAGAAGGTCGACCCGTATTTGCGGCCCCTCTACGATGCGCTGCACGATATGATGCGCTTTGAAAAGGTGGGCGCTCTCATGCAGCAAGGGGTCATTGAGGTGGCCCCCCTGGCGTTCATGCGCGGCCGGACCTTGAACGATTCCTTCATCATCCTGGACGAGGCCCAGAACACCACTTCGGAGCAGATGAAGATGTTCCTGACCCGCATCGGCTTCAACTCCAAGGCGGTGATCACCGGGGATATCACCCAGATCGATTTGCCCGCCAACCGGGCCTCCGGTCTGGTGGAGGCCAAAAAAATTCTCCGCGATATCGCCGGTATCGCGTTTGCGTTCTTCTCCAAGGAAGACGTGGTCCGGCACCGCTTGGTGCAGGATATCATCCGGGCCTACGAGGAGCTTGGCAGCGTCCGGTCCGAAACTTGAGTTCCTATGAAATACAGCAAAAAAAAAGAAGACCTCATCTCCTTTTTCAAATCCAACACCGCGGTCAGGTGGGGCATCCTGGTGGTCGTGACGTCCCTCTTCATCCTGATGCTCTACCCGAACCTGGTGGTCACCCGGCGCAGCTATGCGGTCGGGGACGTGGCCCAGGGAGACGTCAAGGCCCCCAAGGATTTTTTCATCGAGGACAAGATCGCCACCGAGACCAAGCGGCGCCAGGCGGCGGACAGCATTCTCACGGTCTACGATTTTGACACGGAGCTGGTCGCACGGCTGAAGGATCGCGTCAACCAGGCTTTCGGTCTCGTGCAGGCCGTTTACCGCGCGCCGGCGGTGGCCCCAGCCCCTGACGCCCGGGCAGCCGGTGATCCCCAGGTGCCGGGCGATCCAGCCGCCGCCACAGAGTCGAGCCCGAGCCCATCGCGTCCGGAGGAGGCCGATGCCCAACGCCCTGAACAGGTCTGGCAGCTCAAGGGCGATTTCCAATCCGCATTGGGGATCGCGGTCAGTGACGGGGCTTACGCCATCCTTGAAAAATATGCCTTCGGCGGGGCCGTCGCCGACTTGATCAACGATATTCTGGCCAAGATCCTGGGTGCCGGGGTGGTTTCCAACAAGGAGATCCTGCTGCGGGTGGCCGACAAGGGCATCATGCTGCGGGTCGTAGGCTCCCAGAGCGAAAAGCCGGTATTCAATCTCGAACCCTTCTACGGTCTGGACCAGGCCAAGTCCATGGTGCGGATCATCGGGCAGCCCTACCTCAAGGATCTGGAGTACTCCCTGCGCAACCTCATCGTGGATTTCATTCAGCAGTTGATCCAGCCCAACATCACCCTGAACCGCAATGAGACCGAGGCTCGCAAGGAGTCCGCAGCGGCGGAGATCAAACCGATCCTCTACCAGATCAAGGCCGGCGAAATGCTGTTGCGGGAGGGGGAGCGGGTCACCCCGATGCAGCTTCTCAAACTGCAGACCCTCCAGGACCAGTCCCGCAGCACCCAGCTGTGGGTTCGCAGCGCCGGCACCGGGCTGCTGATCCTTTGCCTGCTGATGACCACGTGTACCCTGCACGCCCGCGACAACATCCCGGGCGGGCAGGACCACAACAAGACCCTCCTGTTTTTGGCGACGGTTTTTGTGATCTTTCTCTTTGTCGCCAAGATCTCGCTGCTTTTGGCGCGCGCCGTCGCGGTCAACGAGCCATTCGGCATCACCGCCGCTGCGATATCCTACGGCATCCCGTTGGCGGCGGGCGCCATGAGCGTCTGTCTTTTTTTGTGCCTGGAGTGGGCGATCGCCTTTGCGGTGGTCACCGCCGTCTCCGTCGCGGTGCTTTTCCACAATCGCCTGGAGATTTTCATCTACTTCCTGATCAACGGCTCCATGGCGGCCTATTGGCTCCAGAACTGCCGCGAGCGCAAGGCCTTCATCCGGGCCGGCACCCGTCTCGGCCTGCTCAACGTCGTCCTGGTAACGGCCCTGAATCTTTACGGCGGCGATCTCATCGGCATCCGGCTCTTGTGGCACTGGGCGTTCGCCTTTCTGGGCGGTTTCGGCGCCGGCCTGGTGGCGGCCGGGATCGCCCCCCTGCTGGAGATTGCCTTCGACTACACCACCGACATCAAACTGCTGGAACTGGCCAACCTGGACCGCCCGATTTTGCGACGCCTGATGATCGAGGCCCCCGGGACCTATCACCACTCGGTCATCGTGGGCTCGATGGTGGAGGCCGCCGCTACCGCCATCGGCGCAAATTCCCTGCTGGCAAAGGTCTGCGGCTACTACCACGACATCGGCAAGATCCGCAAACCCCTCTATTTCGTGGAAAACCAGATCCACGGTAAAAACAAGCACGACAAGCTGGCGCCGTCCATGTCCGCCCTGATCCTGATCGCGCATGTCAAGGATGGGGTCGAAATCGCCCGGGAACACAAGCTCGGCCAGGCGATCACGGATACCATCCGGCAGCACCACGGCACCAGCCTGATCAGCTATTTTCTGGAAAAAGCCAAACAGCGCAAAGGCGAGGAAAATGTCAAGATCGACGACTATCGCTATCCCGGACCCCGCCCCCAGACCCGCGAAGCCGGCCTAGTGATGCTGGCCGATGTCGTCGAGGCGGCCTCGCGCACCCTGGAAAACCCCACCCCGGCGCGCATCCAGGGGCATGTCCAGAACCTGATCAACAAGGTCTTTTCCGACGGCCAGCTGGACGAGTGCGAGCTGACCCTCAAGGACTTGCATCAGATCGCCAAGAGTTTCAACAAGATCCTCAACGGGATTCACCACCACCGGATCGAGTACAGCGAAAATCTGGCCGCTGCCAGCGGAAAGAGCAAAAATGGAAGTTCTGATCGACAACCGGCAAAAGCGTCAGCCGATCCCCCTAAGGAAAATAAAGCGGGCGGCACAGGTCGTCTTAAGCGCCTTGGACTGTCCTGAGGCCGAACTGTCCATCGTGATCGTCGACGACGCCGAAATTGCCGAGCTCAACCAGCGCTATCTGCAGCGCAGCGGCCCCACCAACGTGCTGGCCTTTCCCATGCAGGAGGGGGAATTTGCCGCGATTTCGCCCCACCTGCTGGGGGACGTGGTGATCTCGGCGGATACCGCCGCGCGTGAGGGCCGGGAGGCTGGCATCCCGATGGTGGCGCGTCTCATGGCGCTGCTGGTTCACGGGATTCTGCACCTCCTGGGTTATGACCATGAAACCGATCCGGCCCAAGCCCGTGAGATGGACGCCAAGAGCCGGGAGCTCTCGGCCCTCCTGGATTGCTGCCCGCCGGGGGCTGCTCCCTGACCCCAAACCGCAGGAGAAGACGACCGCCATGAACCTTGTCACGGCATCACAGATGCAGGCGATGGATCGGGAAACCATCGAGGGTTTCGGCATCCCCGGGCGGGTGCTGATGGAAATCGCCGGCCGCGGTGCCACCGGTTTTCTGCTGGAGCGCTTTCCCGACCTGGCGGGCCGCAGGCTGGCGGTGGCCGCCGGGCCCGGCAACAACGGCGGTGACGGCTTCGTCATGGCCCGCTGCCTGGCCCAGCGGGGGCTTGCGGTGACCGTTTATCTGCTCTGCGCCGCAGAGCGGGTGCGGGGGGACGCCGCCGCCAACCTCGAGCTGCTGGCGCCCCTCTCGGTGCCGGTGGTGATCGTGCCCGACGAGGCCGCCTTTGACGCCCGCCGGGAGGAGATGGCCGTCGTTGATCTGTGGATCGACGCCATCCTGGGCACCGGCCTGAACTCCGAAGTGAGGGGGTTTTATCGCAGCGTGATCGGTTTCATCAACCGCTCCGGGCGCCCGGTGTTTGCCGTCGATATCCCCTCGGGTCTCCATGCCGACACCGGACAGCCCTGCGGCGATTGCATCCGGGCGCAGGCGACGGCCACCTTCGGGCTGGCCAAGACCGGTCATTTTCAACAGCCCGGGGCGACCTTCAGGGGGGCCTTGCGGGTGGTGGATATCGGGATTCCGCCCCACATCGTCGCCAAGGCCCACCCCCGCCACTACCTGCTCACGCCCCCGGCCTTTACCGGCGCTCTTGCCGCGCGGCCGGCCGGCGCCCACAAGGGCACCACCGGCCACCTGCTGGTGCTGGCCGGTGCGCCTGGCAAGACCGGCGCCGCCGCCATGACGGCGATCGCCGCATTGCGCAGCGGCGCCGGGCTGGTGAGCCTCGGCGTTCCGGCCGCTTTAAATGCGGTGCTGGAGACCCTGGTGCTCGAGGCCATGACCGTCCCGCTGCCCGCGGCGGCCGACGGCGGCCTGGGATCGGCGGCCGCCGGGGAGATCCTCGGGCTCTTGCCCGGCAAGAAATGCCTGGCCCTGGGGCCCGGGCTGGGTACCGGCGATGATACCCGCGCCCTGGTGCGGCAGTTGCTTTCGGTCTGCCCGCTGCCCGTTGTGATCGACGCCGACGGCCTGAACTGCCTGGCGGCGGAGCCCGCGGTCCTGAAAGACCTCGAGGTGCCGGTGATTCTGACCCCCCACCCCGGTGAGATGGCCCGCCTGGCAGGCGCCACGGTCCAGGAGGTGCAGGCCGACCGGATTGCCTGCGCCCGCCATTTTGCGCAGCAGTTCAATGTCCACTTGGTGCTCAAGGGCGCCGGGACTGTGGTCGCCCACCCCGACGGCAGCGTCTACTTAAACCCCACCGGCAACCCCGGGATGGCCGCCGGCGGCATGGGGGATGTGCTCACCGGTGTCATTGCGGGTCTTGTGACACGGGGTGTGCCGCCGGCCGAAGCCGCCCGTGCCGGGGTTTATGTGCACGGCCGGGCCGCGGATGGACTGGCCCGCCAGGTGGCACCGTGGGGCTATCTGGCATCGGAGGTGATGGCCGCCATCCCCGGACAGTTCCGGGAACTGGCCGGGGGGGCGGATCCAGCGCCGGGCCTTGCCGGCGGGTAGCTTCATGGCGGACAGACTGGAGATCATTGCACACACGGCCGACGAGACCCGAGCCCTGGCCCGCGCCCTCGGCGCCGGGCTGACGGCCGGCATGGCGGTGGCCCTCACGGGGGATCTCGGCAGCGGAAAAACGACCTTCGTTCAGGGGTTGGCCGCGGGTCTGGATGTCCCGGCGGATTACTACATCACCAGCCCGACCTTCACCCTGGTGAACGTTTATCCCGGCCGGGTGCCGCTCTACCATGCCGATCTCTACCGGCTGTCGGGGACGGGGGATGATCTGACGGCGCTGGGGCTGGATGAAATGGCCGGCGGCGACGGGGTGCTGGCCATCGAGTGGGCCGAACGCCTGCCCCGGGGTTACCTGACCGACTTTATTGCGGTTAATTTAAAATTCCAACGCGATCACGGCCGCCGGATCACCCTGTTTGCCACTGGACGTGAAAGCCGCGATCTGATAAAAACCCTCGCCGCATCGCAGGCGTTTCCGCCCAAAGGGTCGGACAGCCGGATGCGGGATTAAACCCCAAGGGCCGCTTTGCACCGGTTTTGCGTCGCGTCCGGAATCGAAAGAGGGCCCCCGGGAACTCTTTTTCCCCAATGATTATATTAACCTTAACTGAGGCATAGACTTCCATGGCCCTCATCGTTCAAAAGTTCGGCGGCACCTCGGTGGCCAATCTCAAACGCATTCAGCACGTGGCCAAGCGGGTCACTCAGACCTACGACCAGGGCAACGACGTGGTGGTGATTCTCTCGGCCATGGCCGGGGTAACCGACAGCATCATCCAACTGGCCCACCAGGTGGCCCCTCTTCCCGACAAGCGTGAACTCGATGTCCTCCTGGCCACCGGCGAGCAGACCACGGCGGCGCTCTTGGCCATGATGCTCAAGGAGATGAACTACCCCGCCCAGTCCCTGCTGGGGTTCCAGGTCAAGGTGCTCACCGACGACAGGTTCGGCAACGCCCGGATTCGCGACATCGGCGGCGGACCGATTCCCGAGCTCTTGCAACGGCGCAATATCGTGGTGGTGGCGGGCTTCCAGGGCAGTGACGACAACGGCAACATCACCACCCTGGGCCGCGGCGGCTCGGACACCTCGGCGGTCGCAATCGCCGCCGCCCTCAAGGCCGATATGTGCGAAATCTACACCGATGTCGACGGCATCTACACGGCGGATCCCAACATCTGCCAGAGGGCGCGCAAACTTCACACCATCTCCTATGAGGAGATGTTGGAGATGGCCAGTCTCGGGGCCAAGGTGCTCCAGATCCGTTCGGTGGAGTTTGCCAAAAAATATGGTGTGCCGATTCACGTGCGATCGTCCTTTGTGGACGAGGAGGGTACCATGGTGGTGGAGGAGGATTCCTACATGGAAAGAGTTGTCGTCTCCGGTGTGACCTGTGACAAGCATCAAGCCCGCATCACCCTGGTGCAGGTACCCGACCGGCCCGGGATCGCCCACAAGATCTTCGCCCCCATCGCCGAAGCCGGCATCCTGGTGGACATGATCATTCAGACCTCCCCCGCCGGCGGGCGCAACGACATCACCTTTACCGTTCCACAAACCGATTACCCCCAGGCCATTCAGATCGAAGAGCGGGTGGCGGCGGAGATTGGTGCCAAGGGCGTTCAGGGCCGGGACGACATCGCCAAGGTGTCGGTGACCGGGCTGGGCATGAAAAGCCACTCGGGTGTCGCCACCAAGATGTTCGCGGCGTTGGCCAGCGAAAATATCAACATCCGGCTGATCAGCACCTCGGAAATCCGGATTTCGTGCGTAATCGACGAAAAATACGCAGAGCTGGCGGTTCGTGTGCTGCACTCCGCTTTCGAGTTGGACCGGGAGCCGCCGCAGCCAGGGCAGGGGGCATCCGGCGGCGCCTCAGCTTGCTGCGCTTGAAGGCGGCTGTCTTCACCTGTGGGAGGGGGTTTCCGGCTGGGAAAGGGCGGTCACGCGCAGCCGGCTGAAGCGGGCTTAAGGGCCGACGCGATTTCCTGGTTGGTGCGCCTCAGGGCCCCTTGGATGTCTGCAGCTTCCAGCAGGGGGCGGCCGATCACCAGCAGGTGGGCACCGGCGCGGATGGCTTCGGCCGGTGTGGCGGTGCGCTGCTGGTCATCGCCCCGGGTGTGCCAGGCGGGGCGGATCCCCGGGCAGATTTTTTTGATGGGCAGCTCTTGGATGGCGCCCAGGTCGCGGGCCGAGCAGACCAGATAGCCGAAGCGGCCGGCGGCCTCGCGGGCCATGCGGGCGACCATGGCGGCAATGCCGGGGCCGCGGTAATAGCGACTGAAGTGCTCCGGCCCGATGGAGGTCAGGACGGTGACACCGGCCAGTTTTTCCCCGCTGAGGCCCTCAGCCGCCGGGTCGTAGCCGGCCGTGCAGTGCACGGTGGTGATGTCGGCCCCGGCCGAGAGATGCTGCCGCAGCGACTCGGTCATGGCGCTGGGGATGTCGTAGAGCTTGAAGTCCAGCATCACCCGGCCGTAAGGTTTGATCTCCTCGAGGACCCCCAGCCCGCGGTCGAGAACCGCGCGCCGGAGTTTGTAGCCCCACACCTGGCCGCTGGTGCGGGTGATGATCTCACGGGCCTGGTTCCAGGGAAGATGGTCCAGCGGCAGGATGATCCGACTGGGCATGGCGGGCTCCTTGATCGGTTTTGGATTTGGCGGACGATCGGGGGTGGGGGTGCGGAACACCGGACGGCCCCCGCGGGGTCGGCCGAGAACCTTGGCCGCTGCAACCGCCGCCGGCGCTGTCCGGGCCCCCGCAGGGTTCATAGCGGAATTTACGCCGGAGGAAAACCCATTTTTCGAGAAAATGGGCAAACCCCGAGAAATCCAATGAAAAATTGGATGGCCGGGTGCTAACTAAAGCCGGGCCGGGGTATCGGCCGATTCTTACTTTCACATACGCCGGCGCTGCTCGGAGGCCGTATCCGGTTTCGGCCGCGGCGACCGCCCACGAGGATTTCGCATGTCACCCGATGAAGGCCAACGCTCACTGCTGCGCGCGCTGCCCGGTGTGGATCGCATTCTCGCCTCGCTGGAGCCGATGGCCGAAGTCGCCGATGTGCCCAAAGCCGTTCTGGCGGGCTGCGCCCGTTCGACCCTGGCGGTGTGGCGCGAGCGTATCCTGGCCGGCGGCCGGCAGGCGCCCGCGGTCGGCCCGACCCTGGAGACGATCGTCGCAGAGGTTTTGGAGCGGGTTGCCCAGGCGATGGCCCACAACCTCAAACGGGTGGTCAATGCCACTGGCATCGTCGTCCACACCAACCTCGGGCGTTCGTTGCTGGCCCCGGCGGTTTTGGCCAACCTGGTGGAAATCGCCAGCCGCTACTCCAATCTGGAATTCGATCTGGTGGCCGGCCGGCGCGGCTCCCGCTATACGGCCGTGGAGGACGTCCTCTGCGAGATCAGCGGGGCCGAGGCGGCCATGGTGGTCAACAACAACGCCGGGGCGGTGCTGCTGTGCCTGGAGACCTTGGCCCGGGGCCGCAAGGTGATCGTCTCGCGCGGTGAACTGGTGGAGATCGGCGGCGCCTTTCGCATCCCGGACGTCATGGCCAGAAGCGGCGGTATTCTCTGCGAGGTGGGGACCACCAACCGCACCCATCTGCGGGATTACGCCGGCGCAATCGACGAGCAGACCGCGCTGCTGCTCAAGGTCCACAAGAGCAATTACAGCATCGTCGGGTTTTCCGCCGAGGTGTCGCTGCCTGAGCTGGCGGCCCTGGGCGCCCGGCACGGGCTGCCGGTGATGGAAGATCTGGGCAGCGGGACCTTCATCGACTTTTCCCAGTACGGGCTGGCCAAGGAACCCACCGTCCAGGAGTCCGTGGCCGCCGGCGCTGATGTGGTCACCTTCAGCGGTGACAAGCTTCTCGGCGGTCCCCAGGCGGGGCTGATTGTGGGCAGACGGGCGATCATCGCGCGCATCCGCACGAACCCCATCACCCGCGCGCTGCGCATCGACAAGATGACCCTGGCGGCCCTGGAGAGCACCCTGCGGCTTTACCGCGACCCGCGCCGCGCCGTGGCGGCTATCCCCACCCTGCAGATGGTGACGATGCCCTTTGCGGTCACCGAGGGCCGCGCCCGTGGGCTGCGCGATGCGCTGGCGGCTCTGGGCGACGGGCGTCTGGAGGTCCTGCTGCGCGAACTGGTTTCCAAGGCCGGCGGAGGGGCTCTGCCCCTGCTGGACCTGCGCAGCCTGTGTGTGGCGGTCCGCCTCCGGGGGCTTTCCGCCAGCCGTCTGGAGGCGGCCCTGCGGGCCGGAACGCCGCCGGTGGTTGCAAGGATCGAAGACGACCTGGTGATCCTGGACACCCGGACGTTGCAGGAGGGCGAGACCGCCATTATTGTCGACGCCTTCGCGAACATACTGAAAAGGGCCCCGAGATGACCCCACACGACCCCCAGATTGAGACCCGCTGCGGCTCAGACCGCGAATTTCTCTTCTCCCGCAACCAGTCCCCGGCCGGGCCGCCGGCGGCGGTGCGGGCGGCCGAACCGGCGCTGGGCGCCGCCGGGGCCAAGGCGCCGCCTTTCACCGTCGATGAAGCGGCCGAAGCGGCGTTTCTGGCGCGGGCCATGCCGCAGCTGACAAGTGCGGGCGGCTTCGGGACGCTCGCCGTCCGCATCGACCCCATGGAGGCGGTCGACGACGGGCAGTCCGAGGAGCAGCTGGAAACCGTCCGCAAGGCTCTCGCGGTGGTCGTGGACGGCCTTTGTCGGGATGAAGACGGTCTGTGGGCCGAGATCGGGGTGGATGCCATCGGCTGTTTTCTGCCCGGCCGAAACGCGCCCCAATGCCGCGAAGCCGCCCGCCGCATTCAGCAAACCTTTTGCGCCCAGCGATCGGAGAGCGTATCCATCGGGATCGCCATGTTCCCCTGCATCAACTACCACAGGCGCCAGATGCTCGCCAACGCCCGCAAGGCGGTCGACCACGCCGCTTTTTTCGGGCCCGGCAGCCGGGTGGTTTTCGACGCGGTCAGTTTGAACATCAGCGGCGACCGGTTTTATCAGGAAGGCGATTTTGCCGGGGCCGTGGAAGAGTTCCAGCGGGCGCTGCTGCTGAATCCCGCCGAGGTCAACGTGCACAACAGCCTGGGGGTCTGCTACGGGCTTCTGGGGCGGCTGGACGAGGCCCTGGCGGCCTTCGAGGCTGCCGTCTTTCTGGACCCCCAAGAACCCCTGGCGCGCTACAACAGCGGCCTGGTGCACATGCTCCAGGGCCGCAACGACGCGGCCCTGGCCTGTTTCCGGGAAGCTGGCCGGATCGCGCCGGAGCTTTTCGAAGTGGCTTTCCAGACTGGCAAGCTCCACCTGCTCACCGGCGAGCCCGCCAAGGCCCTCGCTTTTTTGGAAAAGGCGGCCGGGCTTCAACCCGCGGTCGGCCCCGTCCAGGCGTTGCTCGGGCAGTGCTATGAAGCCCTGGAGCGCCCCCGGGAGGCCGTTGCCGCCTACAAACGGGCCGTCAAGCAGAACCCCGCCGACGCCGCCTCGCTCTCGGCCATCGGGCACCTGTTCGATCTTCAGGGGGAAAATCCGGAGATCGCCACCCTCTTCTGTCGACAGAGCGTGGCGCTGGAGCCGGAGAGCGGCCTCTACCGCTACCGCCTGGGCCGTTTGCTGCTCAAGCAGGACCAGTTGGAAGCGGCCCTGGAGGCTTTCGAGGCCGCGCTCGCGCGCGGCTACGACGCCCGCGAGGAGATCGACAGCCTGCAGCGCCGCCTGACCGCCAGGGCGTCCTGAAACAGCCGGAGGCGCGACCCCCGTGGATCCCACCCACCAGATTCTGGCCATTCTCGAGGACGCCCTGGCGGTCAAGGACGCCTTTATCCGGCCGCAGGTGGACAAGATCCGCGAAACCGCCGACCTGCTGGCCATCGCCCTGGCGGCCGGCGGCAAACTGCTGATTTTCGGAAACGGCGGCAGCGCCGCCGACGCCCAGCACATGGCCGCCGAATTCGTCAACCGTTTTCGGCTGGAGCGGCAGCCCCTGTCGGCCATCGCGCTGACCACCGACACCTCCGTCATCACCAGCATCGGCAACGACTACGGTTTCGACCAGATCTTCGCCAAGCAGGTGCAGGCCCTGGGCCGTGCCGGGGACGTGGCGCTGGGAATCAGCACCAGCGGCAACTCCCCAAACGTCCTGCGGGGGATCCAGACGGCCGCAGGGCGGGGGCTGGTGACCATCGCCCTGACCGGCGGCGGCGGCGGCGCTCTGGCCTCGGCGGCCGACCGCGTCTTCTGCGCACCCTCGGCGGTCACCGCCCGCATCCAGGAGGCGCATATCACGCTGGTGCACATCTGGTGCGATCTGGTGGAGCGGATCCTTTTCCCCTAAGCCGCCGGTTGAACCCCAGAACCTTCCCGGGAGTCAATTAAATGCCCAAACAGCGATTCGCCCCGATCGTTCTCCAGGATTTGGAGACCTACTCCCTCCGGGATCGTCCCAGCAAGGTCGGTACGGCCGATTTCGCCGCCCGCTGGCAGGCCGGAGGGAGCTTCGCGAGCTTTCTGGCGAGCCTGCCCAAGGTGCTGGCGGCCGATGACCTGCGGGCGGTGGTCGCCGCGGTGGTGGCGGCCTGCCGCGGCCGGCGGACCGTGGTGGCCGGCATGGGCGCCCACGTGATCAAGGTCGGGCTCTCCCCGGTGGTGGTGGACCTCATGCAGCGGGGGGTCTTAAGCGGGATCGCCCTCAACGGCGCCGGCATCATCCACGATTTTGAACTGGCCCTGGTGGGGCGGACCTCCGAGGATGTGGCCGCCGGTCTCGGCGCCGGCGCCTTCGGGATGGCGCGCGAAACCTGCGAGTTTCTCGGGACGGCCATTCGCCGGGCCGACCGCGAGGAGATCGGACTGGGGGAGGCGGTGGGGCGCGAGATCCTGGAGGCCCGCCTGCCGTTTGCGGACCACAGCCTTCTGGCCGCCGGGGCGCGGCTGGAGATCCCGGTGACCGTTCACGTGGCCATCGGCACCGACATCCTGCACATGCACCCGCAGTTTGACCCCCGGGCCGCCGGCGCTGCCAGCCACCGTGATTTTCGGACCTTTGCCGCCATGGTCGCCCACCTCCAGGGCGGGGTCTACCTCAACATCGGATCGGCCGTGATTCTGCCGGAAATTTTTCTCAAGGCCCTCAGCCTGGTGCGCAACCGCGGCTATCAGGTCTCCGAGTTGACCACCGTCAACCTGGACTTCATCCGCCAGTATCGGCCCCTGACCAACGTGGTCCACCGCCCCACCCTTGGGGGCGGACGGGGGATCAACCTCGTCGGTCACCACGAGATCATGCTGCCCCTGATCGCCGCCGCCATTTTGGAGCAACTGGCGGACCCCGATTGATTAAACTTCCATAAGCGTTTATAGTGATTTTTTGATATCGCCTGATGAATGCGGGGCAGGCGTCGCCGTTTGGCCCCCGCCTGTTTGTTTCTGCGCCGGCACGCAGCCCGGGCGCCAGAAGGGTTCATTTTCGTTAAGGAGAACACCCCATGCCGATCTACGAGTACCACTGTCAAAAATGCGGTCACGACTTCGAATACCTGCTCCTGGGTGCCGAGGAGCCCGAGTGCCAGGCCTGTCACAGTAAGGAAGTCTGCCGTCTGATGTCCACCTGCGGCTTCATTTCAAAGGGCAGCGGCGGCCAGACCCTCAAAACCACCGCCGCCACCTCCTCCTGCAGCGGTTGCAGCGCCAGCAGCTGTGCCGGCTGCGGCCACTGATGGCGCAAACGATCGTCATCGGCACCCGCGGCAGCCAGCTGGC
>Ga0272444_10002406_pt1 | contig 17307 bp, 11 predicted proteins | sample SSMForm13_FD_201033 | JGI IMG/M metagenome (GOLD analysis project Ga0272444, IMG submission 201033) | Marine sediment archaeal communities from Little Sippewissett salt marsh, Falmouth, MA, United States - SSM-Form-13 | ecosystem: Environmental > Aquatic > Marine > Wetlands > Sediment ... | reverse complement strand
CCAACCTGACCAGTGCCGGATTCTCGACGATGGGTTTCACCCTCCCGGCTGCACTCGGAGCCAAGCTCGCCCAGCCAAGTCGTCAGGTAATCGGCCTCGCTGGAGACGGGGATTTCACAATGACCATTCAAGAGCTTGCGACCGCGGCGCAGTACGAGATCCCCGCGGTGATGGTTGTGCTGGACAACCAAGGGTGGCTCTCGATCCGGGACCTTCAGAAGGGGTACTTCGGCGAGGGACACGAGATGGCGACCGACTTCTTCGATCGTAAGGGAGATCCGTTCAGTCCGGATTTTGTGGCCATCGCAGAGGGGTTCGGATGCCTTGGCTTACGTGTCAAGGAGCTGTCGGAGGTCAAGGATGCCCTTGCGACCGCGTTCTCCTCGGGCAGGCCCGCAGTGATCGAAGCGAAGGTCAACCGTGTGTTCCCCGATTCAGGGATTCCGCTGACCGGCTGGTGGGATTGCCCCGTTCCGAAGTCGATTGCCGACAAGAGAGCGGACTACGAGGACTTCCAGAGAAGAGAGGTGCTTTGAGGCGTGCAGCGGAGGTAGGGAGAGTCCTTTGCTGCGCATCCGGAGGCTCGATGGCGAGAAGCGGAATGCGAGGAACGTGAAGCGATGAAGATCACGAACGCGAACACGTACACGGTGGATGCTGGCTGGCGAAACTTCGTCTTCCTGGAGTTGGAGACGGACGACGGGATCGTTGGCGTGGGAGAGATCACGGTCGGGGGCCTGTCGGATGCCGTTGTCCCGATGGTGAAGGGGCTCGTTCGTCGCTATGCAATCGGCAGAGACCCGTTCGATATCGAGGCGCTGTGGACCTCGATGTATCGAGACGAGCACTGGCGAGGCGGTGCCGCTCTGACCACCGCAATCAGCGGAATCGAGATCGCGTGCTGGGACATCGTCGGCAAGTCCCTCGGCGTCCCCGTCCACCGGCTTCTCGGCGGCCGATGTCACGACCGGGTTAGGGCATACGCCAACGGCTGGTACGATGGCGTGGAGAACTCCGCCAAGTTGAAGGACCACGTTCAGCAGGTCCTCGACCGCGGGTACGATGCGCTGAAGATCGACCCGTTCAAGACGATCTCCAACGAGATCTCACGGGTCGATCTGCGACAGATCGCCGACCTCGTCGGGCGGATCCGACATCTGATCGGCGAGGACCGCTACTTGTTCATCGAGGGACACGGTCGCTTCACGACGAGCTCGGCCATCCGCGTGGGGCAAGCGCTCACGGAATTCTCCCCCGACTTTTTCGAGGAGCCGGTCAGCCAGGAGAACATCGACGCGATGAAGAAGGTCTCCGATGCGCTCACGATCCCGATCGCGACGGGGGAGCGGCTTTTCACCCGATACGGGTTCGCGGAACTCATCAGCCGCCAGGCGGTCGACATCGTCCAGCCGGACTGCATTCACGCGGGAGGTATCCTGGAGATGAAGAAGATCGCGGCGATGGCAGATTCGCAGTACATCGCCGTGGCTCCGCACAACTCGTGCGGGCCCGTCGCCGCCGCCGCGACCTTACAGTTCGATGCAACCTGCCCCAACCTGTACATGCAGGAGACGTTCGCCGACTTCGACGCGGCGTGGTGGTTCGATCTCGTCGAGGGCGCTCCCAGGATCGAGAACGGGTGGATCGAGATCTCGCAGCGCCCCGGAATCGGGGTCTCTCTCAATCGGGACGAGATGGCGAAGCATCCGGAGCGACAGGACGCCTACTTCAACATGTTCTCCAAGGGCTGGGAGGCGGGGTTCTTCCGCGCGCAGGATCGTCAAAGATAGCTTCCGGGGAAAGGAAGAGCAGCATGCTCGGCACGTACGGCAAGTATCTCAGCGTGGATCTGACCGCGGCGCGGGTCGCGGATCAGCCGATTCCCGACTCCACGTACGAGACGTACCTCGGGGGGCGGGGGATCGCGTTGCGTCTTCTGCTTTCAGAGGTCGTTGGCGTCCCCACACCGACGCCGGAAGAGGGCCTCCTCGTCTTCGCGACCGGCCCGTTCCAGGGGACTGGAGTCGCCGGTGCGGGACGACATGCCGTAGCGGCAGTCTCCCCGAAGACGGGCGCGGTCGCCGACTCGTACGCTGGCGGGTTCTTCGGCGACGCCCTCGGCCGGTCGGGATATGACGGCATTCTCATCCGAGGGCGTGCGGCCACCCCGGTGGTGCTCGTCATTGCAGGAGGAACGGCCGAGTTCGTGGAAGCGGACGACCTGTGGGGACTCACGACGAACGAGACGGAGGAGCGACTTCGCGAGCGCTATCCCGGCTGCCGTGTCTCGAGCATCGGCCCTGCCGGCGAACGGGGCATCCCGCACAGCTGCATCCTCAACGATCTGACGCACGCCGTCGGCCGGCCGGGATTTGGCGCGATCATGGGCGCGAAGCGACTGAAGGCAATCGCCATCGTCGGCGGCCAGAAGAAGGAGATCCACCAGCCTGAGGCGTTCGCTGCATCGAGAACGGAGTTTCTGAAACACCTGATGGACCCGGCGACCGTCAAGTTCGGTCGCCTGGGCACCACAGCCGCCGTCGTCGGTCTCAATGCGCGCGGCGTGCTCCCCACGAAGAATTTTCAGGCGGGGTCATTCGATCAAGTCGCACAGATCGAGGGAGAGGCGCTCTACCGCACCGAGATGGTCACCCAGAGGGAGACGTGCGCCGGCTGTCCGATCCGCTGTCGCAGATCGGTCCGGTTCGCGTTCCAGGAGCAGGAGATTGTCGGCGGGGGGCCGGAGTACGAGACGCTCGCCGCGTTCGGCTCGTTGTGCCTGAACAGCGATATGGCCTCCGTCGCGGCGGCCAACCTGAGGTGTAACGCGTACGGGATTGACACCATCAGCGCGGGCGTCCTCATCGCCGCGGCGATGGAGGCCGCCGAGAGAGGTCTCGTGCCGGATGGGCCGAAGTGGGGTGACGGTTCCGCGATCTTGCGGCTCCTCGACGAGATGGTCGAGGGAACGGGACTCGGAGGGGAACTCGCCCGAGGCGTTCCCTACGTGCGCGACGAGCTTGGCTGGGACTTCCTCGTCGAGATGAGGGGCGTCGAGGCGGCCCTCCACGATCCCCGCGGCAAGAAGGGCTACGGCATTGCACTGGCGACGAGTCCGCGGGGCGGGACGCATCTCGAAGGGCTGCACGACGAGTACGCCATGACGGAAGCTCCGTGGACCGAACATGGGGTAACCGGAGGGCCGTTCGATCCCCTTACGTTTGAGGACAAGGTTCCGCTTGTCGTTCTAGTCCGCGATCTCACCTCGTTCGGCAATGCGCTCATTCTCTGTCGGTTTGCTTCGCTCATTCGAACTGGCGCTCGCTACAACTTCGATCGCATCCGGACGCTCCTGAACCAGTGCACGGGTCTCGACGTCGATCTCGACGAGATGATGCGAATCGGCAGGCGCGGCTCGGCACTTCTCCGGCTCCTCTCATCGCTTGCAGGGTACACGCGGTCAGATGATGGTCTCCATCCTCGGCTCATGGAGACTCGCTTCGACATGTCGGGGATCGATGCCGCCGAACTGGAGCAAGCGATAGACGATTACAGCGACGCCAGTGGCTTCAAACACGACGGACCATCGGCGAGCCTTCTGGTGTCGCTTGGCATGGATGACGTTCTGGAGGAACTCAATTGGCGGAGCGCGCGCGAGACGACATCCCAATGAGATGGTCGAGGAAGCTTGCTCATCAGTTGCAGCCACAGCGAGGCACTGTACGGAGGCACAAACGATGTCCTGCATGACTAATCGATGGCCACGTGGCTCCGCCGGACAGCATTCCCACTCGGGACGAACCGAACTGGATGCCAAGACTCTGCAACTCCGTGTACGATACTCTCTACGGATGAGGTGGTCGATATGGAGATCATAGGGTCGAATGATGCGTTCAAGGAGTTCGTAGGTCGCCTGGGAATTCATCTGATACATGACTCCCATATTCCGATGTATTACCAGCTCGCCAGAACCCTCGAGTTCTTCATCCGAGATGGGTCTCTTCAACCGGGAGATCGGTTGCCCGCGGAGGAGTCCGTTGCGGAGTGTCTCGGCGTGAGCCGCGCGACAGCAAACAAGGCGTTTCGCGAGCTTCGCGACCGAGGCTGGATAAGCCGGAGACAGGGCTTCGGGACGGTCATTCAGCGCAAGGCTGCCCCTGAACTGGATCACCTCATCAATCTGGACAAGCTCATCGAGCAGTACCAGGAGCGAGGCATCACAACCCGCACGGTTAGAGGAGAGATTGTCAAGGCGTCTGAGGCAGTCGCCGCAGCGCTTGAGATCAGGCCCGATGACGAGGTAGCGTCCCTCCGGCGCGTTCGGATTCTCGGGAAGCAGCCGCTGCTCGTTGTCGACTGCTACCTCTCTGCAGAACGGTTCCCCGATTTCCTGGAGACCCCGCTTGTGGAGGAGAGCGTGTACGCGACACTTGAGCAGGTCTACAAGTGCCGAGTTGCGAATTCTCGGCGGTGGTTGGAGACAGGCGAGCTTCTTCACGGAGACATCGCCAAGCTCCTAAGAGTCCCGTTCCTCTCGCCAGTTCTGATCATGAGAGGAATCACCTACGATGCACGTGGGGAGCCTGTTCTGTCACTGGTAACGTACATTCGCGAGGGCATAGCCTTGACATGTGAGGTCGGACGCTCCTAAGTAGTTCTCGAGGCAGGCAGGGCAACGGAGGGAGCAGACTCGCTCTACAAGCAGACCCAACCATGGGGCGGGTCAGGGGTGAAGGCAACAGCGGGAGCTTCAGCTGTTGGAAGGCTAGCGCCTGGCGCTGAAGGACTGATGGTGTGCCATCGCGTGTCCGGCGAGTTGAGATTCATCGGGCATTCCCTCATGTGAGATCTCTGCGAACGACGCTCGATGTCGCACCAGTGAGGACGCGGCGGCTCACCCTCAAGTCGCTCATCCGAAGGATCAACGTTGGGAGAGGCCGGATCACGATTGAGTTCTCGATACCGGAAGCGAGTGCACCGCCCAGCCGAGTTCCAGGTACGGTGACGTCTGGTTCTCCCGACAGGATTCGTGAACCTTGGCCGTTAGACTGGCTCGGTGATTGTCGAACGCCTTGTGAGTTCGCTCACGCGAACTCGGCAGAATCGAAGCATCTGAACGTAGAAGTGGGACGGACACAGGCCCGTCCCACTTCTACGCCCGACAGGATTCGAACCTGTGACCTTTGGCGCCGGAGGCCAACGCTCTAATCCACTGAGCTACGGGCGCATGCGTGATCAACGTGCCTTGACGGCGCCTTGATCACGTAGAGAGTTTCGCTTTGCGAAACTCGTGATCTCGTCTCTGCCTGCGTTCTCCTAGATGTGCGCTTCATCCGGTGGGAGTGCGCCGAAGACGAACCCCACGTGACTCGCCGAAGGCGAAGAGGCAGCTGCGGAGAGGGCGGGATTCGAACCCGCGGAGGAGCGTGAACCCCTCGCCGGTTTAGCAAACCGGTGTCTTGGACCTCTTGACTACCTCTCCGAAGTAGATTCTACAGAGGACGGCACCGATTCGCCAAAGACGGAACCCTCGGCTGCGCTTCTGGCGGAACCGGCCGCTCCGGACCAACCGCGGCATTCGCGGAGCAAACGCACACTGACTCGAAGCAGCGTTTCGAGTTGGCAGCGGAGGGGGCGGGATTTGAACCCGCGAGACCTTGCGGCCTGCCGGTTTTCAAGACCGGTGGTTTCGTCCGCTCACCCACCCCTCCGAGGAGTCATTGTACGCACTTGCGGGCTGGCAAGAACGTCATGTGTGCGGTCCGGAACGCGCGATCGTCCCACCTCCAAGGAGGCGATCTCCGGCGTAGATGGCGGCGATCTGGCCGGGTGTGACGGCGCGCTGCGGCTTGTCGAAGAGGAGGCCGAATCTCTTTAGGGTCGGGGATTGCAGTTGGGCCGGTGCGGCCGGCGATCGGTAGCGAATCTTGGCGTCGACGTCCGCTCCATCGTCCGGGTGTGTCCCCGAGAGGTAGTTGGCGTCGACCGCCGTGAGTTCCGAGCGAAGGAGAGCCGACTCCTCGCCGACGATGAGCGCATTCCGCTGCGGATCGATGTCGATCACATAGAGCGGCCGAACCGATGCAGTCTTCAGACCGCGTCGCTGCCCGACGGTGTAGTTTGGAAGACCGTCGTGTCTGCCAAGCTCACGGCCGGCGATGTCGAGAATCGGTCCTGGCGTGAAGTCGGCATCATTGAACAGGAACGATGTGTCGCCCTTGAGGGCGAAGCACAAGTCCTGGCTCTCCGGAAGCTTTGCACAGGTCAGCCTGTGCGACCGAGCAATGTCAAAGACCTCGGCTTTCGTCCGATCCCCGACGGGGAACAGAAGGCGTCCGAGTTCGCGCTGTCCGAGCCCGTACAGGAAATAGGACTGGTCCTTGACAGGATCAGCGCCGCGGAGGAGCCCGTAGCTGCCATCTTCGGCCAGGAGGCGGACGTGATGCCCTGTGGCAACGGCGTCGAAGCCGTTCTCCCGCGCGTACTCAAGGGCGCGTCCGAACCGCAAGAGGCGATTGCAGCGTCCGCACGGATTGGGCGTCTCGCCGCCGCGATACTGCTCGATGTAGTCGCTGAGAACGAGGTCCGCGAACGCATCGCTCAAGTCGATCGTCTCGTGTGGAATCCCGAGTTCGGACGCGGCCGCCTCGGCGTCCCCGAGCGCGCAACACTTGGTTCGTCCTGCGTAGTCAGGAGCTCCGGGGAATGACCAGAGCCAAAATGTCAGCCCGGCGACATGGTGGCCTTGCTTCTTGAGAAGGTGTGCGGCGACGGTGCTGTCGACGCCGCCGCTCATGCAGACGACGACGCGCATTCGTAGGCTACCCTTCGCCTTCGGGCGGAACGACGCAGATGAACTGCAACGGGTTCTGACCGGTGTTGACGAACTGGTGTTCGTCCATCGGCGAGACGAAAGCGTAGTCGCCCGGCTCGACGGCCTTGGAGCCACCGTTGAAGCGAACCTCCCCCTGGCCAGCGACGAAGAAGACCTGGTGCTCCCACGGATGTGTGTGGTAGGGGGTGTGCCCGTCGGCCTCGATCGTGAACAGTCGCATCGCGAAGCGGGTCTCTCCGTCCGCCGGGCTGATGAGGAGGCGCTTCTCTGTTTTTCGTACTGTCTCCCCATCGTTGTAGGTTATCGCAGTGACGTCGAGGCTCTTGCCGACTTTGATCATCTGGTGCTCCTTTCTGCCGTGCGGTGACTGGGAGTGCGGCCTGGCTACAGCGCGGCCGCGATCAGCGGAACCAGCATCTCGTCCGCGGTCAGTCCTCCGTGCATACCGCGGAGGATCGCGGCGTCCGGATACGGATGGAACACACCAGCGTTTCCGGTCGATGCCAGGACGACGTCGCCGAGACGGTACAAGGTCTCCGGATGCGGGTCGTCGTCTCCGAGCAGGCCCGAAGTGATGACTTGCTCTGCGGTCAATCGAAGGATCCCGCCGTCGAGAAGCTTCGGCTTCTCGACCGACCCTGCGTCGCACGTCTCGTTGGCTCTACGCCGCAGGAACAGGTATGAGGCTCTCGGTTCTCCGACTGGAGGGAGGAGGGGCTTCGCGCCGACTCCGGTGACTTCGTCGAGGGCCAGATAGTCCGAGGTCGTCATCGGGACAAAGCCGTGATCCGAGGTGATGACGAAGAGCGTCCGATCGACCCGGCCGATGAGTTCGTGCCCAAGCGCGGCGTCGACGGCGCGCGCTTCGGCCAGATAGGCATCGGACTCCGGCCCGCGGACGTGGGCGACGGCGTCAAGGCCGGGCCAGTAGAGAGTGAGAAGGCTCCGATCCGTCGACCCGAGCAGGATGTCCCTCGTCGCCACACACATGTCGCTGAAGCTCGACATCGGATGAACGTTGGGACATCCACGGTAGAGAACCTCCGAGAGTCCGCTTCCCGCGATGTGTCTCGGAAGAAGGACGTGGGTCGACACGCGGCGGCCGCCGAGTCGCTCGTAGAACGTGGGCCGCGGTAGCAGGCGATCGGGATCGAGGCCGGCATCGATCGCGGAGCCGTTGTGGTTCGATCCGACGAGGGAGAAGCGGATCATGTTGGTGATCGACGCGCTCTCCCGAAGATAGAGGCGATAGCCGATCATCCCGTGGGAGAGCGGAGTCAGCCCGGTCGTCAGCGTCGCCAACGCCGCCACTGTCGTTGACGGGAAGACGGAAGTGAGCGGGAAGAAAAGGCCTTCCTTCATCAGGGCACGAATTGCGGGGAGTTCGCCCCCGGCTGTGAGCCGACACAGGCTCCGATAGCCGAGACCGTCGATGATGAGAAGAACGACCCGATCGGCGACCGGAAGACGGATCGATCTCAGGCGCGGGGCCTCGATGTCGACGGCGTCAAGTGCTCCGGCGATGAGCGACGGCACGGAGGCGATGGAGTAGCCGGCGTAGTCGGGGAGAACGACGGACGAGGGGAAGCCTTCGGGAACAGGCCTCGAGACCAGGGCGCGCTCGATTTCCTCTTGCCGATTCACAACGGGCGATTATACGAGGAGGCGACGGCGATTGCCCTGTCGCGTGTCCGGAAGACCCTGGCGCCTCCAAAGGCCAGCGTGTGCTGGTCGAATCCTCGGGAAGCGGGGGCGCCGATCGGAAGAACCGGACAGCGGTTCGCACCGGCGGTGCCGAGTGCCCGGTCTTGGGGGGACGCGCGGGATCGTCATGTGGTGGCGGCATCCCGTTCGATAGCTCTGTGATCCGCGTTACGTTCTTCGGCCTTGCTCCGGGTGGTCGTCGAAGAAAGCGAGACGGATCGAGGTTGTACCACCTCCTTGACAATGCAGCGGAAGTGCGATCCGGCGGTGGGCCGTCCGTGTGCCGATCGTCCATGAGGGGGGCAAAGCGTCGGCTTGGCCTACGGGTCCCTTCCGCTGCACTCTTGTTCCTTTCGGCCTGGGGCGGCCTTCTGCTCCCCCTTGCGTGCACTCGGCGCATCTCTCAGAATGGAGGGCCTTGCCGAGGGATCACCTGAAGCAGGCGGAAGCTTTGATGCGGGCAGCGCGATGCGATGACCCGGGGATGAGGGAGCACGATGTGTGGGGATGCCGCGGCGAGTGAGGGGCGTTTGGAGGGGCTCCGGCACGTATGTCCGGAGAAGGTCGTCTCTCCGGATGAGGCCTTCTCTTGCGTCAACCGAGGGGCAAGAATCTTCATCGGCAGCGGGTGCGGGCAGCCTCAGCATCTCGTCGAACAGTTGGTCGCCTACACCCATGCTCATCCGAAGGCTTTCTTCGACGCTGAGGTCCTCAGCGTCTGGACGCTCGGCGTGGCGCCGTACTTGAGCGACGAAGTCAAGCGGAACTTCCGCCTCGACTCCTTCTTCATCAGTGGTGTCACTCGAGAGGCCGTCAATCGAGGGGCGGCCGACTATACGGCGATCTTCCTCAGTCAGGTGCCGGCCCTGTTCCACCGTGGGATTGTGCCGATCGACGTCGCGCTCGTCCAGACCTCTCTTCCAGACGAGCACGGGTTCCTCAGTTTGGGGGTGAGCGTCGACATCGTTCGGGCTGCCGTCGATTGCGCGAGGACCGTCGTCTGCCAAGTGAATCGGCACATGCCACGAACGCACGGAGACACGTTTGTGCACCTCGATGACGTTGACTACGTCATTCCGTTTGACGAGCCCCTGCTCGAGTACCTGCCCGAGGCGCCGGATGAGGTCTCTGAGCGAATCGGAAGCTACGTTGCCCGGCTGGTCGAAGACGGCGCGACGATTCAGGTTGGCTACGGCCGCATTCCTGACGCGATCCTCGGGCATCTCAGAGAGCGGCGGCACCTCGGGGTGCACACGGAGCTTCTGAGTGACGGGATCGTCGAACTGATGAAGGCCGGTGCGGTCGACAATGAGTTGAAGACGATCGACCGTCACAAGACGGTCGCCGCCTTCTCAATGGGGCGGCGGGAGACCTACGCCTACCTCGACGACAACCCGGCGGTCTCATTTCGATCTGTGGACTACACGAACAGCCTGGCCGTCATCTCGCAGATTCGCAAGATGACGGCGATCAACACGGCGCTCGAAATCGATCTGACCGGGCAGGTGACGGCCGAGTCGCTTGGGAGCGAGTTCTACAGCGGGATCGGCGGGCAAGCCGACTTCATGCGCGGCGCCGTTCTTGCGCCGGAGGGGAAATCCGTCTTGGTGCTACCGTCGACAGCGCGAGGCGGCAAGGTGTCGCGAATCGTCCCGCGACTCGCCGAAGGAGCCGGCGTCACCCTGACGCGTGGAGATGTGCACTACGTGGTGACGGAGTACGGGATCGCCCACCTTCACGGGAAGAACGTCCGGGAGCGAGCGATGGAGCTCATCCGGATCGCCCATCCGAAGTTTCGAGCGAGATTGCTGGCCGAGGGGAAGGCAGCCGGGATCATCTTCAAGGACCAAGCGTACGTGCCCGGTCGGAGAGGCGAGTATCCCGAGCGGCTTGAGACGTACCGGACGACGAGATCCGGCCAGGAGATTCTCCTTCGGCCAGTCAGGATCAGCGACGAGCCACTTCTCAAGGAGTTCTTCTACTCGCTGTCGGATCAGTCGATCTACCGGCGCTTCATCTCCGCGCGGAAGGACATGCCGCACGAGCGATTGCAGGAGTTCGTCGTGATCGACTATACGGCGGAGATGGTGATCCTCGCGGTCCTCGCCGAGGATGACCGCGAGGTCGTTCTCGGTGTCGGCCAGTACGGGATTGATGAGCAGACTCACGCAGCCGAGGTGGCCCTGGTGGTGCGCGACGACCATCAGAATCGGGGCATCGGTACGGAGCTGCTCGCCTACCTCACGCTCCTCGCGAGGCGAGAGGGGTTGCTCGGATTCACGGCGGAGGTTCTGATTGAGAACCAGGCGATGATGCACGTTTTTGAGCAGGGGGGCTTCTCGATTGAGAAGCGGCGGGAAGCGGGCGTCCACCAGGTGAGGATCCTCTTTGGATAGCGAGACGAGATCCGGAATGGAACGGTTGTTCAACCCGCGTTCCGTCGCCGTGATCGGTGCCTCGGCCGACTCGAAGAAGATTGGTTCCCGTGTTGTCGCGAACATGCTCGCCTCGGGATACCGCGGCGTCGTCTGTCCGGTCAATCCGAAGGTCGACGAGATCCTAGGTCTGCGAACCTACCCATCGGTCGAGGCGATTGAAGCGGATGTTGACCTGGGGATCATCTCGATTCCGGCGGCCGGTGTCGAGAGTGTTGTCGAAGCGTGCGGACGGAAAGGGATCGGGTACCTCGTTGTCCTCACGTCCGGTTTCTCTGAGATCGGGAGGATCGACGAGGAGAGGCGGATCGTTGAGGTGGCGAGGGCGCACGGAATCAGAATCCTGGGACCGAACGTCTTCGGGATTTACTCTGCGGCAGGCTCTCTCGACGCGACGTTCGGACCCGGCGGTATCGCGCCGGGTCGCATCGCGATCATCAGTCAGAGCGGAGCCCTCGGGATCGCCATGATCGGCAAGACGGCGAGCGAGGGTCTCGGTCTGTCCGCCCTTGTCTCCGTCGGCAACAAGTCGGACCTCGACGAGTCGGATCTGCTTGAGTATCTGGTCGACGACGAGCGCACGGGTGTGATCCTCCTCTACATCGAAGGGGTCAAGGGCGGCGAACGTCTCGTACGCACGTTGTCTGACGTCACACGACGGAAGCCCGTGGTGGTCATCAAGTCCGGCCGCTCGAGGCGAGGGGCGATGGCGGCCGCCTCTCACACCGGGTCGCTTGCTGGTGCGGACGCCGTTTTCGATGACTTGATGCGCCAGTGTGGCGTCCTTCGCGCGGAGAGCGTGCAAGAGGCGTTCGACTGGGTCCGGTATCTGAGTTCTGCTCCGCGGCCGGCCGGCAGCGAGGCGGTGATTGTCACCAACGGGGGAGGGATTGGCGTCCTGGCGACCGACGCGTGCGAGCAACACCACGTCAAGCTGTACGACGACCAGAGCGTCCTGGCGGAGGCGTTCGCTGACGTGATGCCGGCCTTCGGGTCATCGAAGAATCCGGTCGATCTCACCGGGCAAGCGACCGCTGAGGACTACGAACAGGCTCTTGACGCAGTTCTTCGCGAGGATCGCATGCACGCGACGATTGCCCTCTACTGTGAGACGGCGACGGCCGATTCGGCGCGGTTCGAGGGGCTGTTGCGCGACGTGTACGAGAGGTACCGCAACGTGAAGCCGATTGTCTTCTCCCTCTTCGGGGGCGGCTCGATTTCGGAAGTGATCCGAACCCTTCGGGCGGAGGGCGTACCGGTCTTCGAGGACGTCTACCAGGCCGTGTCGCCCCTCGGCGCCCTCTATCGTTCCTGGCGCGAGAGCGGCCGTGAGAGGGAGACGGCGCCCACGGTGGATCTGGACGTTGCGGCCGTCCGCTCGATTCTGCGGGATGCGAGTGAGGAGGGCCGCGGATTCTTGCTCGCGCACGAGGCCGGCCGTGTCGGCGAGCTGCTCGGACTGACCATGCCCGCATCGAGGACGACGCGCAGCCTGGACGAAGCGGTCAACGCCGCGGAGGCGATCGGGTATCCAGTGGCGATGAAGATCGTCTCCAAGGACATCGTTCACAAGAGCGACGCGGGGGGCGTGGCGCTCGATCTCGAAGACGAGTCCGAAGTCGTGGAAGCGTATCAGGCGATTCTGCGCAGCTGCCGGGCCCACAAGCCAGGCGCGCTGATCGATGGCATCGAGGTGGCCGAGATGATCCGTCCCGGCGTTGAGACGATTGTCGGAGCGCGGCGGGATCCGTCGTTCGGTCCCGTCGTGATGTTCGGTTTGGGAGGGATCTACGTCGAAGTCATGAAGGACGTCTCTTTCCGCGCGGCACCGATTGGGACAAGAGGGGCGAACGAGATGATCGCGAGCATCCGTTCCTATCCCCTCCTTCTCGGCGTCCGCGGTGAGAGCCGAAAAGACACCGGCGCAGTGGCGGACGTGATCGTGAGATTGGGCCATCTGGCCTCGCAATGCCCCGAGATCACTGACGTCGAGATCAACCCCCTCGTCGTCTACGATCACGGAGAAGGAGTCCGGGCCGTCGACGTTAGAATCCTGCTCGACGTTCCGAAGGAGGTGAAGGGGCGGTGAAATCGTTGATCGTCGCGTCCACGCGGGAGGGAGCCGGAAAGACGAGCCTGCTGATCGGGCTGACGCGGGCCCTGGATAAGCGGTTCGGCTATGTCAAGCCGCTCGGGGACCGGCCGCTGTATCGGAAGAAGCGTCTGTGGGACCACGACGCCTCGCTCCTCTTCCGTCTGCTGGGCCTTGAGCAACAGCCGGAGACGGCCAGTATCGGGTTCGATCACTCGAAGATTCGGTACTCCTACGATCGTGCGTCGGCACTCGATGCACTCAAGGGACGGGTCGAGGACGCCGGGAAGGGGCGGGATGTCGTAGCGATCGAGAGTGGGAAAGATCTCTCCTACGGCGCCTCGCTCTTCCTCGACCCACTAACGATCTCGCAGGAGACAGGCATTCCTGTTCTCATCGTGGCGGGCGGTCAGGACGACGCGATTGCCGATGATCTCGCGTTCGTTCAGCGCTTCGTCGGAACGGACGAGGCGAACGTCGCCGGCGTGATTATCAACAAGGTTGCGCATCCGAAGGACTTCCGAGAGACGCATCTCCCCGAGATCGAGAAGCTGGGGATCGAGGTTTTCGGCGTGATCCCGCTTCGGGAAGAACTCTTGACACGATCCGTGTCGACGATCGCCGAGAGGCTGTTCGCCCGCGTCCTCGCGGGGGAGGCCGGGCTGTCCGGCACGGTCCGGACCGTCGCGGTCGGGGCGATGTCGGCCGACGCGGCGATGTCCGATCCGTTGATCCGACTGCCGGACAAGCTCGTCATCACGAGCGGTGACCGAAGCGACATGATCCTCGCAGCGATTGACGCGGGGGGCACTTCGGCGATCGTGCTGACAAACAACCTCGTTCCTCCCGCCAACGTCATCTCACGGGCGGAGGAGGCCGGGATTCCGCTTCTTCTCGTTCCGGGCGATACGTACGCTGTCGCACTGCAAGTGGAGAGGATCGAGTCGCTCGTTACGCCGGATGAGGCCGTCAAGATCGAGATCCTCGGCGACCTGGTCGCGAAGTCCGTCGATCTGCGCGGGATCGAGCGGCTCGTCTAGAGGTGGGCCGTAGTGGCGAAACCCCAAGAAACGGGAAGCCGCCCAAGAGGCGGCCTCCCGGAGTAGTTCCGGATTAGCGGAGCGGTCTGTGCGACCTCAGTCCCGAGGTTGGAACAGAAGCTAGCTGCTCTTCTCCTCGCGCTCCAGATACTGAATGATTGCGTCGACCACGAGGTAGTTGATTGAGCGATCACGCTTCTCGCCTAGTCGGATCAGGCGCTCAACCGGCCTCTCCTCCATCTTCTTCTGGGGTATGTAGATCGACAGCTTGTCGAGGATCTCTTTCTTTGCCACACAACTCACCCCCTCTCCTCGATCCGTCCTGCTATTGCAGACGTTATCTTCATTTGTCGGCGATTGGATGAACGTCAATAGGGTACCCAGAGACCGCGAGAGATCCATGGAAACCTATCGAAAGCAACATGCAAAGAGGATGGAAGGAGGAGGCGTTCTTCGTCGATCAGGTGCTGGCTGGCGTGGTCGTTCTTCGCCTCGGCAGCGACGCGTCGCGAGCGGCCTGACGCGGCTCTCTGAGTGGTGTGGCGGTCTGGTCGGCGATCGCACGGGCCATCGTCACCGTGCAAGCGGTTGCCTGTGGGATCCGAGCGATCTAGAATCGTCGTGAGGGGGGGCTTCGGTGATTCTTCACAACGCGACCTTCGTGTCTCGACCTGACGCCGATCTGCTCGTCGTGAAAGGTGATCGGATCGCCGCGATCGGGTGCGAGGGCTCGATTCCGGAGCAGCTTCTGTCCGATCGGGAGCGGCTCGACCTCGGCGGCCGCGCGGTCCTTCCTGGGTTCGTCGACGCACACGTTCACTTGTTCAACACCGGGCTGACTGAGCTCGGCTGGCGCATCGGCCTCTCTGGGATGTCACGCGAGGAGACGCTCGCAGCTTTGGCATCATCCGCTGCAGATCGCGGAACGGGCGAATGGGTGATTGGCGCAGGCTGGGATGAGAGCGTCTGGTCCGATCGGCAGTACCTGAACCGTCGAGAACTCGACCGGATCACGACCCGATCTCCAATCGGAGCCGTGCGGATGGACGGTCACCTCCTCGTCGTGAACTCCGAAGCGCTGAGAGTCTTGGGAGGGCGTCCAGCATCTGAGCTTGATGTGGCGTTGGTCGACGAGGAGACGGGGCAGATTCGAGAGGAGTCTGCATGGCGGATTCTGCAGTCGCTCGAGCCCGATCAGACGACACTCTCGGACGCACTTGCGGCCGCGGCCCGGCTCTGTCACCGACTCGGTGTCACGTCGGTTCACGCGATGACGCCGAGATCCAGGGTCCCCGTGCTCCTGAGGACGAAGGGGCGGGATCGGCTTCGCGTCAACGCCTACCACAAGGTTGCGTCGGCCGAGGAGATCGACGACGTGCGAGCGGCGGACGATTTCGACGGAGCGTGGGTGCGCTTCGGAGGCGTCAAGGCCTTTGCGGATGGATCGCTCGGTGCGGGGAACGCCGCCGTGAGCGAACCGTATCCGGACGGTCGAACCGGGGCGCTCAATCACAGCGACGCGTCCCTCGAAGCGATCGTCCGGCGATGCGAGAAGGAAGGATGGCAAACGGCGATTCACGCGATCGGGGATCGCGCCATCGAGCAGGTTCTGAGGATTCACGCTACCGTGGGTTCATTCTCGGATAAGAGGCATCGGATCGAACACGTTGAACTCGCGACGGGCAAGCAGATCGAGCGAGCGAGAGACCTCGGATTGTGTCTTTCGATGCAGCCGAACTTCATTGGGAATTGGTCCGGCCCGGCGTCGATGAACGAGCGTCGCCTCGGGCGGTCACGCGACGAGGTTTCGAACCCGCTTCGTCGGGTCCTCGATGCGGGTGCGCCGCTTGCGTTCGGCTCGGACGGAATGCCCATCTCGCCGATCTACGGACTCCATTCTGCGGTCAACGGTCCGTACGAGTCTCAGCGTGTCACGGTCGATGAAGCGATTGCCTGCTACACTGCGAGCGGGGCGCGTCTTTCGTTCGAAGAGGACACCAAGGGAAGGCTCGACGTCGGCGCGTACGCCGATCTTGTGGTCCTCGATAAGGATCCCAGGCTGGATCCTGAGTGCCTCTCCGAGCGGCGCGTCGAGCGTGTGTACGTCGGAGGGACGCTCGTGTACGAAGGAGAGGAGGGGTAGCGTGCGGATCGGCATGTTCACCGACGCGTACTTGCCGGAGATCAGCGGCGTGACGCTCCTGGTGCGGCGACTGCGGGACGAACTGGAGCGACTCGGGCACGAAGTCTGGGTCTACGCGCCGCGATACGATCGTCCATCGGACGACGAGAGAAGGACGTTCCGGTTCCGTTCGGGACCTGTCTTCGCGTACAAGACCGCGCGGATGGCCGTTCCGTACAACCGCGAAGCGTCTCGCAGCTACCGAGCACTCGACGTTATCCACAGTCACACGCCGTTTTCTCTCGCCTACGCGGCGCTGGCTGCCTCGTACAGGCATCGGATACCGCACGTGCAGACCTATCACACGTACTTGAGTCAATACCGACACTACGTGCCGCGAGCGTTCCGCCCCTCGGTGCGAGCCGCCGAGTCGTACTCAGCGCTCTTGTGCAACCGATGTACTGAGGTGACGGTGCCGACGCGATCGATTGAAGAGGAGCTTCGGCGATTCGGCGTCCGCCGTCCGATCCACGTGCTTCCGTTCGGCCCGAACCTTCCGCTCTACGAGCAACCTGCTTCTTGGTCGCCGCGTGAGATGCTCGGGATTCCGGAGAGTGCTTGGGTCTTCCTGTATGCGGGCCGCGTCGCGGAGGAGAAGAATCTTGGGTTTCTGCTGAGCGCGTTCGGCCGCATTCACGCGCTCGATCCGAGATCCGTCCTTGTCTTCGCCGGGGACGGACCGTCTCGTGAGCATCTGGAGGCGAAGGCGTCGTCGGCGGGTTTGGGCAGGGCCGTGCGCTTCCCCGGCTTCCTCGATCAGGGGCGTTTGATCGATCTCTACAAGGCGGCCGACCTGTTCGTATTCGCCTCGAAGACCGAAACGCAAGGGCTCGTCCTCGTCGAGGCGATGGCCGCTGGCACGCCCGCGGTCGCCGTTGACGCGCTCGGTGTGCGCGATGTCGTCTCCGACCGGGTGAACGGCTTCCTCGTCCCTGAGGACGAGGAGCGGTTCGCACAGCGTGCGATCGAGGCCGTTTCAGATTCCAAACTCTTCGCACAGCTCCGCGATGGGGCTCGAA
>Ga0272444_10002404_pt1 | contig 17313 bp, 15 predicted proteins | sample SSMForm13_FD_201033 | JGI IMG/M metagenome (GOLD analysis project Ga0272444, IMG submission 201033) | Marine sediment archaeal communities from Little Sippewissett salt marsh, Falmouth, MA, United States - SSM-Form-13 | ecosystem: Environmental > Aquatic > Marine > Wetlands > Sediment ... | reverse complement strand
AAAAGGGATGTTTGGAGTCATTAAGGATGTGAACCCACAAGACGATCCCTATATCCATGAACTCCTCGTCAAGCCCGGAGAAATCATCTTCTCAAATATCCTCGATGTTCGCGGAAGGCCCTATTGGCAGGGCATGGGAGATGTCCGCATCCCCTTGAGGGGCCGCAACCATGCGGGCCAGTGGTGGCAGGGCAGGAAGGACAAGAACGGCAAATTGATTCCCGTCTCCCATGACAACGCGCGATTCTGTGTGGCCTTGGAGAGTATCGAGAACTATGACCCCACACAGGTTGTAGGCCTCGATGGTATTGTCTACGGGGGGCGTAGCTCCAAAAGACCTATGCCAGTATTACAGTCCTATGGCTGGGTACAGGGCGTGTTTTATGCTGCAAGTATCGAATCTGAACCCACTGCTGCAACCGTTGGAGGGTCCGGCACCAAGGTCATTATCAACCCCATGGCCAACAAGGAATTTGTCTCCATCCCCATCGGCAGGTACCTGAAAAATCACATCGAATTTGCCAAGGGGTTAAGGGAAACGCCAAAGATATTCTACGTCAATTACTTCCTCAGAGATGATTCCGGCGATTTCATGAACACCAAGATGGACAAAAAGGTCTGGATTAGGTGGATAGAAAGGAGAATCGCAGACAAAGTCGGAGCCCTTGCAACGCCCATCGGCTTCATTCCCATGTATGAGGACTTGGCCAAGCTCTTTAAGAGAGAGTTGACTGAGAGTTATTCCCGAGATCAATATGAACTTCAGTTCGTAACGCGCGTGCCTGAGCTTTTGGAAAAACTTGACATTGTAGAAGCCTTTTATCAACAAGAGACAAGTGATATACCAGGAGAGATCTTTGAAATGATCAAGGCGCACAGGGAGATACTCCTTGAGGCCAAAGACCTTTATGGTGACAACATATCACCGTCCAGTTTCAAGACCTATGAAGTCCCTGTGTCATTGACTAAGCCGTACTAGTTCGCGTCCAGCCGGAAGTGAATCTTCAAGCAGTAGAGACCCATGGCGAGCCCTTTGCAAAACCGCTTCTCCCTTGCTCCCATAAGCTCTTTGATCCCGACAGGGTCGAGACTTGCTCACTAAATCCTAACACGGAGCCAAGCGGAGTGTCTCTGTTCCAGCCGTCAGGCGCAACTTTACGCTCAAACTCTCCGCCGCGGCGGATCAAATTGGCCTCTGGCGGACCTACGGACAGGCGCCGTTTACTTCGCCGGGATGGGTGCCCCAAAAGATCTATAATGGCCCCCCAAAGTAGTTATGCAAAGCTCTCAATGCTTACCAGGCGAAAGACCTGGAACCCCACAAGAGCTCCTAACAACAGGGTCATGGGGTCAGCTCGAGTAATTCCGCATGGAGAGACTTTCCCCGCACACGAAGCAGGGCCACTGTGGCCCGAGACCTAAAGGGGCCTGCTGTGCCGGGGTTCAGAAAGAGTATCCCCCGTTGTCTGTCTATCAATGGTCTGTGAGTATGGCCACTTATGACCGCACTGAAGCCTGCCGTTTCCGGATCTAGGTCTAGGTCATGTGCATCATGAATGACATAGAGCAAGGCCTCACCAACTTCAACGACCTGCGTTTCAGGAAGCTCACGGGCCCAACTACCTGTATCCATATTTCCTCGCACAGCGTAGACAGGAGCTATGCCGTGCAATGCCTCCAGGATGTCCGGCCCGCCGATGTCACCGGCATGAATGATGAGGTCCACACGTTCAAAGGCCTTGATCCCCTCACCTCGCAGATGACCATGGGTATCAGAGATGACCCCAACAAGCTGGTCGAAGTCAGTGGCCCCATCCTTTGCAGCTCTCGCCCCAGCCGCCCCCTTTGATCCCTTCATGGTATCTTCTTTTGCCCGAAAATCTTGAAGACCTCGTAAAAAGTCCAATTTCGGTGTTGCGCTGCACCCTTTGTCACTGCGATCCGCCTAGGCGGACCTCATTTCTCAAAATTGCGCCCCACGGCGTCTAAAGAGGTGCGCGCCTTGAACTTGGACCTTTTTACTTTGCCATCCCTAGGGTGCGTTTTTACCATTTCATCAATCTTGAAAGGTACCTCTAAAAATTAGGATACCGGCCCGGGTTTAAGGCATGCGAAAAATTTAACCGCAGGAATACTAGTATTTCGAGGATTACAATTTGAGCATGACGCAAAAATCGGGTTGACAGACAATTTTTAGAGATGCCCTGAAAAATTCACCCTGGTCTGCCTGGACCGACGCCCAGATTCCAGGAGACACTCATGTCGCTACGCCAGAGGTGTGCCTGGCTCAGTAGAGGCGTCAACAGTGACCACGCAACAGGCCCCCTTGTCGCCGGCAGTCAAGACCATCCCCTGGGACAGGATGCCCATCAACTTCACCGGCTTGAGATTCGCCACAATGACCACCTGTTTTCCGATGAGGCCTTCCGGCTCGTAGTATTCAGCGATACCGGCAACAATGGTCCTCTCCTCTCCGGCATCGACCTTCAATTTCAAAAGGCTCTTGGACCTGGGCACAGGCTCGGCGTGAAGGACTGTGGCAACCCGAAGATCCATTTTTTGAAAAGTCTTCATGGAGATCTCGGCTTTAGCCACCGCCGGCGCCTCCTCCACGGGGCCGGCCTCCCGGCCCTTGGTTTCCGGCTTTTCCAGATCAACCCTCGGAAACAGTGTAACCGTTTTTGGAAGCTTTGTCCCCGATGCGGTTTTTCCCCAAACCTTCAGATCCTTTAATGACGCACCCCCCCCTGCCGTGGCCATCCCTAAATGCTCTTGCATCACCCGGGAAGCCCCTGGCATGACCGGATACAAAAGTCCGGCGATGACACGAAGCCCTTCCAGGATATTGTAAAGCACCACCTCCAGCAGTTGGTGCTGGGATTTTTTCTTGGCAAGTTCCCAGGGTGCAGTCACGTCGATGTATTTGTTGATCCCGTTGATAAACTCCCAAATGGCCATCAAGGCCTTGTGGAATGCAAAGTCTTCCATGGCCTTTTCATATTCCTGAACGGCCCGGAGGGCATCGGATTTCATATCCAGGTCCAGGCTGCTTTGGGGCACGGCGTCGCCTTCCGGGACAACGCCTTTCAAGTACTTGTGGACCATGGTCAGGCTTCGGCTGAATAGGTTTCCAAGGTCGTTGGCCAAATCAGAATTAATGCGCTGAACGAAGCCTTCCTCGCCAAAGCTGGAATCAAGGCCAAAGACCATCTCCCGCAGTACATAGTATCGAAAGGGGTCCACCCCATAAACATTCTTCAGTTCCAGAGGGTCCACTACGTTGCCGAGGCTTTTCGACATCTTGCTCTCGTCCACATTCCAGTATCCGTGGACATGGAGCTGGCGGTACAATGGCAGGCCGGCGGCCTTTAGCATAATGGGCCAGTATATGCCGTGAGGTTTAAGGATGTCCTTGGCCACAACGTGGTGGACTGCGGGCCAAAACTTGATGAAGTGCTCACCCCCCGGATATCCCAGGGCAGAGACATAATTTAGAAGGGCATCAAACCAAACGTAGGTCACATACCTTTCATCAAAGGGCAGTGTGATCCCCCACTGAAGCCGACTCTTGGGACGGGATATGCACAGATCCTCCAGAGGCTCCCTCAAAAAGGCAAGCACTTCATTTCTGTACCGCTGGGGAGTAATGAACTCCGGATGGGTGTTGATGTGGTCAATGAGCCAGTCCTGATAGCGGCTCATTCTAAAAAAGTAGTTCGACTCCTTAATAACCTCTGGAACGGTTTTGTGGTCAGGGCACTTTCCATCTTCCAGCTCCCGCTCCGTATAGAATCGCTCGCAGCCAAAACAATAGGCCCCTTCATATTCACTGAAGTAAATATCGCCTGAATCGTAAATCTTCTTCAGGACCTCCTTCACAACACTCATGTGAGCATGGTCCGTAGTGCGTATAAAATGGTCATACGCTATGTCCAGCTCAGGCCACAGGCTCCTGAAGAGCTGGCTGATTTGATCGGCATAGGTGAGAGGGCTCAGCCCCTCTGCCTTGGCTGCGCGGACCACTTTGTCACCATGTTCATCAGTTCCTGTGAGAAAGTAGGTATCCTGTCCGCACATGGAGTGAAATCGATTCACCACATCAGCCACAATGGTCGTGTAGGCATGACCTATGTGGGGTCTGGCATTGACGTAATAAATGGGTGTGGTCACATAATATGGCTCAGACATATTGCTCCCTTCCAAAAAACGCGCTCAAGTTTGCGCCCGGCGGCTTCAAAAGAGGCGCGCCCCTCGTTTCCACTAATCGTAGGTGTGTCAAGACTTGTACCCCCCGGACTTGGCGACAGAGGAATGGGGAAATTCGCTGAACGAAGCCCTACAGCCATTGCCACCCACCAATTTTTAACGGACTCGCAAGAAGTCTTTTCGCGAACGACATTGAGGATTCTTGGGATAAGATTCATGATAAGCGAAGCGTCAAAATCGCGAACTGTCTGAGGACATTAGTCCGAGTTTTCGCGATTTAGCGGAGCGCAGAATGAATCCCAAGAATGCTCACGGAGTGAGCGATTGGACTCTTTACGAAACCATCTTTGCATAGCTACTGAAGGCATTGGAGGCCCAAGAGAAGCGGATTTTCCCATTCCGAGGCTTCCATTGCATAGAAAAAGGCCCAAACCAGGGTTCTTCCGTTTTCTAGAAACCCATGCACATTTTTATCTGTTATGTCAAAGACTTGATACGGGCAAGCGCCTTGAGAAACCTGTCAGCCCTGCTCCCGTTGAAAAAGTCCAGGGCAGCCCCGGCTGAACGGATCAAGGCGTGGGCTGCACGTCGTCCCGTGCACTGCCCAAGGACGGCATCCTCCTACCTGATGATCTCATCTAAGTCTATGTCTGTTTCTCCGCTCCCCTCGAGCTGTATAGTCAAGGACTCCTTTACGATGTTGTGACGAATAACCTTGCCCCGGCCCCTCTTCGTCTTCACCACTTTTCCCACATCAGGAAATCTGCCTTTGAGGTCACAATAGGTGGCATACTCAAAGCCCAAACAGCACGCGAGCCGCCCGCAGAGCCCCGAAATCTTGCTGGGGTTCAGCGAGAGACCTTGCTCTTTGGCCATCTTGATCGACACCGGATGAAAATCATTGATGAAAGAAGAACAACAAAGTTCGCGGCCGCAACGCCCGATCGCCCCGCACATCTTCGCTCGATTACGGACCCCGATTTGGCGCATCTCAATGCGTACCTTGTACGCCTTAACGAGCACCTTGACGAGCTCGCGAAAATCAACACGGCCATTGGCCGTATAGTAAAAGGTAAGTTTCGTCCTGTCAAAGAGCGCCTCAACGGAGATCAGGTTCATCTCAAGTCCCAACTTCTCGATACACTGCAGGCAATAGGCGTGTGAGGTCTTCTCCAGCTCAAGGTTCTTTCTGTGTTGCTTGACATCCCCGTCATTGGCCAGGCGATAGACCTTCTTAGATGGGGCCCTGGCATCCGACTCTCCATAGTGCCGAGGAGGTGTGACAACCGTGCCAAAGGCCAGACCTTGCTCTGTTTCCACAATCACATGACTCTCGGGTGAGAGGACAAAGTGGCCTACGTCAAAATCATAGACCTTGCCCTGAGGTCTGAATCTTATGCCAACAGTTTTGCCCATAATTCCTTTTTCCTCTGATTTCAGCCTTACAGGATGAGACCTTTGCACCACCGCTCAAGACAAACAAGACTGAAACAGGCGTCCATATTTCCACATAAGGAAGCAAAACACCGGTCTGTCTACACCGTTTTGGCCCCAGAGCCCTGCGATGCTAAATGCCCTGAACGCAGGCGCATCATCATGACATCTAAGGCAAGCCGAGAATTAACATTTCTAAAGATGGCTCTCTGCGCAGCAAAGGCTGCCGCCATCTTCTGCAGAAGCTCATCCACTGAGAGTTCTTCTGATAGGGCCTGTATCTCTTTCAAAAAATCCCTATTAAGGACCTTCTCAGGAACAAACTTACACATCAGAGCGTCTCTAAACCACATCATAATCATACCCAGTGCATCTTCCAGCCTATCCTTATCACGTGCCAGGGCTTGGGCAAAGTCAAAAAGGGCCGCCGTCGGTTTCGTTGAATCTGAAATGGAGTGGACACGCTCGAGGAGATCTTTTCGCCAAGTCATCCATTGCTCTGCGTCGGCGGCCAGGGCCCTTCCCAGACTTCCTCCGGCCAACAGGGAAAGGGTGGTTGCCGCGTCTGGATCAAGCCCCTTGCTGGCAACCAGGACCTCTGCAATCTCTGCTGGGGCAATAGGCCGAAAAGCGATGTGCTGACATCTGGAGACAATGGTGGGCAACAAATCAGCGGTCTCGGGCGCCGTCACGATAATGTGTGTGTCATTGGGTGGTTCTTCCAGTATCTTCAGCAATGCATTGGCGGCTTCGGCCTTCATGGTCTGTCCGTCATTGATAATAATCATGCGGCGCCCCCCCTCTATGGGAGCAAACCTCAAGTGCTTGCGCAAAGAGCGCACCTGGTCGATCTTGATAAAAGCACCGCTGGGATTGACAACGATGACATCGGGGTGATTGCCGCCAGCCACCTTCCGGCAGGAGGAACACTGTGTACAGGCCGACACCCCCACAGGATTCAGACAGTTTAAGGCCATGGCCAATGCCTTGGCAGTGGTTTGTCTGCCCACGCCATCCATACCGGTAAAGAGCAAGGCGTGGGCAAGCCGATGGTTGCGAAGCATTCGGGTCAAGATGCCGATGACCCGTGCCTGGCCTACAATCGATTCAAGTGGCATCACCTGCTGGGCCATTGCCCTTCTCCTCAAACCACCACTCGTCTGAGGCGGTCTTTAAGATCTCTTCTGCCAGGTCTTTGCCAGCGTCTGTTTGGAGCCGGGCCACCACATGGGGCAGCCAGGTCTCCGGCCCATGGTATCCTGTGTCGCACAGGGCCTTTAGCTCCAATATGAGGGCCAGTTGGTCGGCATCATGAGCGAGCCGGGCTTCCAAGGTTTCACCGTCGCGAAAGGCGTCAAAGAGTCTGCCCATGGCAGGGCCGAAGGGGACGCTTGCCGTGAGCTCTGCCACCGCCTTTGCCTCGTCTGAGGCGACGTACTTCTTTTGAACGTAGTTCAGGTCACCGGTCCGCGCCTCGCTAAGATCATGTATCAAACACATCTGAACTATCTTAAGAGGGTCTGCGGCCGGCTCTATCTGGGATAGCACATACCCCACAAAGGTGGTAAGAAAGCTGTGTTCAGCCACTGATTCGCGACCGGACCCCAAGAAGTGGAACCCAGATCGCGGGATCTCTTTTAAGATCCTGGCTTCAAAAAGCAAATTGGCAAGGGCTTTCATCATGTCACCGGCCGCCTTCCATCCAGGGCCTCGTAAAACACAAATAGACGCAAAGGGGCATCCGCGCCGTCACCCCGCTATTTGTGTAACTCTCTGAGGTTGTTTATTTTCTTTGGAGCAAACCACATGCCCTCCCTTTGCGAAGGGGGCAATTCTTTACGGGCCCCGTTGGCCATGGCCAAAAGGTCTCTTGCCTACGAATCATAGGGGCCCCAACCCGTTAAAGCACCACCATTATCTAGTGCCCATCCATAAATGGCATCTTTTGCCCCAATACTGCGTTCTCCGCGGCTTTTCATCCTCGACGTAGCGCTGCTACGCCTGCGGCGGAAACCCTTGTGCGGCCTTGTCTTGGGACAAAACCTACCATTTCTGAAGGGACACAACCTCGCTTGTGTTGTGCCTAGCTAGTTCCCATCCATAAATGGCCCTTTTCCCGATGAGCAGCGTTCTCCGCAGGTTTTCGGCTGCGACGTACCACATGTACGCCTCGCCGCAAACCCTTGTGTGGCCTTGCTCATCAAAAACATTGCTCATTTCTGAATTGGAAACTGACGCCAGTGCCACCTCCTTCTTCGGGGTTCGTCGATGGACACTAGCTAAAAGCGGTTCGCGGATAGGCATTATCTATACAATAGGCCCCATGAAGGCAACTGGAAATTGACTTGACACCTCCGAAAGCCTTATGTAACTATCCTCGCACATTTCGGCCCCAGGGGGTTTCGGCCCGGCCATGGTACAGGGCCAAGGGCTTGTCTTATTCAATGGCTTCCGGTGTCTGTCCGCCAAGCCGGCCACCAAGCCGGTTTGATTGACCAAATAGCTTCCATGCCCATTTCTACTAGCAGCGACATAGTGCAGATGATTCTGCAATCCGGGCCAATGGTCCGTTTTGTTCTCCTTCTTCTCCTGTTCTTCTCTGTGGCCTCTTGGACCATCATCTTCACCAAGTACCGCCTCATAAGAAAGGCCGAGAAAGAGTCCGCCCGATTTCTGGACCTCTTCTGGTCGCGAGCCAGCCTGTCCAAGGCCTTTTCGGCTTCCAAAGAGCTCCGGTATACGCCCCTGGCTCGAGTATTTCGTGTCGCCTATGGGGAGCTCAAGAAAGTGAACAAGCAGCAGTCTCCTTCTCCGGATGTTGAAAAGGAAAAAGGGACCACACCCAACCATGATGTGGCAACGGTGGACAACATTAAACGGGCGCTTCGGCGGGCCGTGAACACCGAACTCACCACCTTGACAAAGGCCCTGCCATTTCTGGCAACCACTGGTAACACCACGCCTTTCATTGGCCTTTTTGGCACCGTGTGGGGGATCATGAATGCCTTTCGGGGCATCGGCCTCATGGGCTCTGCCAGTTTGGCCGTGGTGGCACCAGGCATTTCTGAGGCATTAATAGCCACGGCCGCGGGGCTGGCTGCTGCCATCCCGGCTGTGGTGGCCTACAATTATTTCAGCAATAAGGTTCATGTCTTGGAATCAGAAATGCATAATTTCTCGGCCGATTTCCTAAACCTGCTCGAACGGCAGTTGATCATACGAAAGGGAAGCAGGGAGCATGGGACCGGGTAATAGCCACGGCCGCTTCATGGCAGACATCAATGTGACACCGCTGGTGGATGTCATGTTGGTACTGCTGATCATTTTCATGGTAACGGCCCCCATGATGATGCAAGGGGTGAACGTCTCATTGCCTCAAACCACCTCAAAGCCCCTGCCTGCAGAAAAGGACCATTTGACCATTTCCGTAGACGGAAGCCAGCAGATTTACATCAACGACTACAAGGTGGCGCTGGATGCCCTTCAGGCAAAGATAAAAAAGATCTTGGAGGGCCGTCCGGACCAGAAGGTTTACCTGCGAGCAGACAGGAGTGTTCCGTACGGAGTTGTAGTGCAGGTGATTGCAGAGGTAAAGATGGCTGGCATTGAAAAACTCGGGATGGTTACAGAGCCCTTAAAAGAGACGCACAAGACGCCATGATGTTCGCCCCTGTCCACCTTCCCAGTCCTCCTTCCAGGTTCTACGGCCGCTTCTTGTGCTACCCGACATGGTGATTCAGAAGAGTTGAATGGATGCTTGCATATGGCACGGCATTAACCCAGGGAAATGACACAGATCGAGTATGGCTCAGAATGATCTTCGTGTCCACGCTTTGTCATGCCCTGTTCTTGTCAGGGATCGTATTTCTGCCCGAGTTGCGGCATCGGCCGCGGCACCTGCCCACTGCTGTTGAGGTGGACCTGGTGAGCCTGCCTGAGGGCGGACTCGAGCCCCAGGGGCCTTCACCCCAAGGCCCGGATCCCGAAACGGTGAAAGACAAGCCGCCCCCCGCTGAGACGGTCCAGACGGCTGAACCGATCACGTCTAAAAAGAAACCAGCAGAGGTTGCGGCCCCGCCGCCCAAGGAAACGGTGTCCGTGGCCCCCAAGCCGTTGCAGGTCAAGAGATCACTGAAGAAAAAAAGTTATGATGTGTCAAAGGTGATTACAAAGGCCATTGCCAACATAGAAAAACGGGCCGACGTGTCAAGGCCCCGCCCTGTGCTTCAGGCCATTGACAAATTGCAGGAGCAAGTCAAGAAGGGAGCCGCCGGAGTTCAGGCAGGTGGCACAGCGGCAAAAACCGGTATGAGCAGGAAGACCTTAGACCTTCTTGATATTTATCATGCTGAAATATGGGACAGGATTAGAAAAAACTGGGCCTATTCAGAAGAATTGGATACACAGCCGTCAAATCCGGAAGCAGTCATTATCATGAAAATCATGAAAAATGGTGAGATACGAGATATCTGGTTCGAAAAGCGCTCGGGAAGCAGGTATTTTGATGCCTCTGCTATCAAGGCAGTGAAGAAATCTGATCCCTTGCCTCCCCTGCCTGACGGGTTTCTGCACCCCTACTATGAGATAGGCTTCAGGTTCAACCCTTCCGAAATGAAAAGGAGGCCTTAGCCCGTCATGGGAAGGTCCTGCCGGCCACTTCGTCAAACAGCCATACTCGCCCTCTTCCTATGGGTGCTGGTCGGTTCAGGCACCCCCTGCCATGGACGTGTTTACCTCGATATTACGGCCCCTTACTTGCGCAAAATCCCCACGGCCGTGCCTGTGTTTAAGGCCCTCGGTTCAGGGGACCAAGAAGAGGACTTGCCCCAAAAACTTGCCGATCTTCTTGCTGAAACAATCGCCTTTACAGGTTTTTTTAAGATTTTAGAGCGCGAAAGCTTCTTGGAAAACCCCCAGGAGGCCCGCCTTACGGACAGCGCGATCCATTTCAAGGACTGGACGGTCGTAGGGGCTGAACTCCTGGTCAAAGGCGGATTTGAGTACCGGAAAGATCGTCTCAAGGTGGAGCTTCGGCTCTTTGACACCTTTGATGGCCATCTTATTATCGGCAAGCGGTACACAGGCAAGCTCAAGGATCACCGTCGGATGATCCGTCGGTTCTGCAATGAGATCGTCCGCTCTCTCACGGGCCATGAAGGGATCTTTGATACACAGATCGCCTTTATCTCCACCACGACAGGCCATAAAGAAATTTACATCGCCGATTTTGACGGCCACGACCCCACGCAGTTCACCAATACGGAGACCATCACCCTCTTTCCAGCCTGGTCCTCAGATGGCCGCTGGCTCGCCTATACAGACTACCGAGACGGCAAGCCAGACATCTATGTCAGAAACATCAAAGAGAGACAGGGCACGGTGATTTCTTTTAAGGGTTCAAGCATGACGCCGGCATGGATGCCCGGAAAGTTCGCCCTGGCAGCGTCCCTTTCCTACGAGGGCAATCCAAATCTCTATCTGCTCACAGGAAAGGGCAAGATTATCAAAAAGTTGACTAAATATTGGGGCATCGATGTCTCCCCCTCCTGGTCCCCCGACGGCCAGGCACTCACCTTTGTTTCCAACCGGTCAGGCAACCCCCAACTCTATATTGTCAACGTGAAAGATGGCGAACCCAGAAGGCTCACCTTTAAAGGCAAATACAACACCGCGCCCCAATGGTCGCCAAGGGGCGACTACATCGCCTACACCGGACTTGGTGAGCTCGGCCGCATGGACCTCTATCTTATCAGCCCAGACGGAAGGGGTCCGATTCAACTCACCCAAGACGCCGGAGACAACGAGTCTGCAACCTGGTCTCCAGACGGCAGCCTCATCGCCTTCAGTTCTACCAGATCAGGACGTTCCACCATCTTCGTCATGAATGCCAATGGTGAAAATCAACGACCTCTCCTCACCCTTGGAGGTGAGCAGACAGACCCTTGCTGGTCGCCACGCCTCTCAGGCGACTAAAGGGCCCTGGATTTGTGCAACTTGGTCATTGACTTTTTGCAGAGTTTCAAGTAATTAGAAATGAAAATTCATGTAGTGGAAATGTGGCTGACCCTTTTTGTTCTTCTCCAAAGGAGGTGAAATCGTATGACAAGGAAGTTTTGGGTGGGCTTGGCACTCGTTTTGCTGGTCACCTCCGGGTTCATGTTTCAAGCTTCCTGCTCAAAGAAGCAAGTGGTGTCGGAGCCTGGCGTCGCCCCATGTGAAGAGGAAGCGGAGGCCAAACGTCTAGCGGCCATGGCTGAGGCCGAAAAAGCGCGAAAGGCCATGGAAGAGCAGCGTCTCCGGGAAGAGCGGCTGCGCGATGAGGCTAAAACCCGCATGGAACGTGAGGAGGTAGCTGCACGTACAAGATTCTTAAACGAGCACGTTTACTTTGAGTTCGATAGATCAAGGCTCCTTCCAGAAGGAAAGGAGATCCTGAGGCGCAATGCAAAGTGGCTGAAGGCCCATCCCGGGGTTCAGGTGACTATCCAGGGCCATTGCGATGAACGGGGAACCACAGAGTATAACCTAGCCCTTGGTGACCGACGGGCTCAAAGCGTCATGACCTATCTGGCCGATCTTGGTGTGGCGCCCAAGGGCCTGACGACGGTCAGCTTCGGCGAGGAAAAACCGATTGATCCTGGTCACAGTGAAAGGGCCTGGGCCAAGAACAGACGGGCACAATTTGTGATACAATAGACTCCATAAGGGGTTACGGTATCCACGAACCTTTTGGCCTGCAAAACGCTCTCTGCAGTACGGTGAAAAGAGCGAGACCTTTGTACAACCCATTTGAAACTACATGCATGAGCTTTTAAGGGTACCTTTGTGCATAGTAGCTAAGGGGGTTCGGCTTTTTAAAAGTACCTAAAGCTTGATGAAATCGTAACAAGTCGTCACTCCGGTAAAAACCGGGGCCCAGGCCATGGGTAACCATTTGAACCCCATAAGCGAGCGCATTGCCCGTAGGTTCTGCCTGTTGGCAGTGCTAACGCGGCGCAGGCTGCGGGGTTAGCGAGCGTATATCTAACGGGTTGTCATCCTTACGGTGCTGCGTAGCTCTCCCGACAGGGAGAACATTCCCCGCGGCTTGCCGCGGGGAGGGTTCAATAAACTGGATAGCGCTAACGGTTGCGCGTGGCCGCTTGAAAAAAGGCACTACGTGCCCGGCTGCAGTTTACGCCGTACTTGATACGGGGCCGGAATGACAAACAAATGGTATTTTTCGACTTCTTACGAAACCGTCCAGCTTAGTAACCTGCACAATGCGGCACCCTGTGTGTCTGTATAGAGCTTCGGGACCGGCCCGTGAAGGGCCTTCAGGGGACCATCATGAACTTTAAAATCGTGACCGGCAAGGCAGTGTTGCTCTCCATCCTTTTCATGGTAGTCGCCGGCTGCGCCATGCAGGAAGATGTGGCAGTGGTCAACAATCGATTTGTGGCGCTTAAACGCAAAGTGGTGACAGAAGACAGGGAGGCTGCCGCCGATAGGGATGCCCTTCGGTCTGAAATAGAGCAATGCCAACAAGCACAGGCGCAATTCGATGAGGTATACCGGACCAAGAACGCCGAATTGAACGCCCTCATGAAGGACCTTAGGGAGGAGATCCAGGAGCTTGGCGGGCAGTTGGAAGAGAACAGACATGCGGCCCAGCAGGGATTGGATGGGTTGGCCGAATGGAAGGCCAAACAGGAAGACCAGTCAAATGGCCTGGCAAGGGAGGCTCAAGGCAATCTGGATCGTATTGTTCGATTGGAACAATACCTGGGCCTTGAGCCGTCTGAGGAATTGGTTTCTTCAGAAACAGAGGAGACCAAGACGGGCCAAAAAGATGCTGGTGACAACAAGACACCTGACGAGCTCTACAGGGACGCCAAACAGAAGTTTGACCAGGGGGCCTATGAGGATGCTAGGCACTTGTTTCAGGCATTCCTGCAGGAACATCCCAAATCCGACAACGCAGACAGTGCCCGGTTCTGGATTGGGGAGATCTATTACCGAGACAAGTGGTACGAAAAGGCCATACTGGAATACCAGAGGGTGATTGAAGACCACCCCAAAGGGAACAAGGTCCCCAGTGCCCTTCTCAAGCAAGGGTTCGCATTTTCTAATCTGGGCGATACAGACAATGCCAAGCTTATCCTCAAAGAACTGGTGCGCAAACATCCGGAATCCAATGAGGCAAGGATCGCCCAAAAGAAACTAAAGACATTTCCGTAACAGATAATCCGCGAACATAAAATACAGCCCTTGAAATCCCCACTCAAGGTTATCGGCATAGATCCCGGTCTGGCAGACACCGGTTTTGGGATCGTGGAGGGGGCTGGCTCCCGAATAGAACGATATACCTTCGGCACGATTCGAACCCACAAGGCCGAATCCTTGGCCAGTCGACTCAATCACATTTTTTCCGAGCTTTCTTCTATCCTGAACGCCGAAAGACCCAACCTCATGGTCATCGAGGATATCTTTTCCTTGAAGCAATACCCCAAATCGGGTATTGCCCTTGGCAAGGTTTCCGGTGTCATTCTGGTGGCCGGGGCTCAGAAGGGCTTAGAGAGCGTCGAGCTTCCCGCACGGGAAGCCAAGCAGGTCCTCACCGGCAACGGTAACGCCAACAAAGCGCAGATGGAACGAGCGGTCCGGCATTTTTTGAAACGGGACAGGGCCATTTCGCCGTCTCATGCCTCAGACGCCCTGGCCATGGCCCTCGTGGGCCTGCTCAGGCATGTCCGATAAAAGGGAGACCTTTGCGTAACGCCTTCGAGCGCTCATTGTGGGCTTTTTGGGGCACCCACTGCCGACTCCGTCGGGATGAGCGGCCCACGTCAGTGGGTCCGCCAGAGGCGGATTTGATCCGCCTCAGGCGGAGAGTTTTTGCGGTTTAGTGAACAAAGCCGAGGATGGGTCAAAAAGCTCACAGAACCGAGTGAGAAGGGGTTGTGCAAAGGTCTCACAGGGAGCAACACGGTGATTGGTTATCTTGAAGGCAAGCTGCTGAGAAAGGAAGAGGACCGCATTCTGCTGTTGGCCAACCAGGTCGGCTATGAAGTCCTCCTTCCCGTCGTGGTCCGAGAATCCATTGATTCCAAGGATACCGGCGATGAGCTCTCCTTGTACATCTATTATCATCAAACGGAGCGGCAGCCCAAACCGATCCTCATAGGCTTCAACCTGGAGGTGGAGAGGGAGTTCTTCGGTCATTTCATATCGGTGGAAGACATCGGACCCATCAAGGCGGTGCAGGCCCTTACGGCCCCGGTTCGCGACATTGCCAGGGCCATCGAGTCCAGGGACATGGGCTATCTGAAACGCCTGAAAGGGATCGGCAACCGAACAGCCCAGAAGATCCTGGCCACCCTGGAAGGCAAGGTGGCCAAGTTTGCCTTGATCCGACACCATGACAGGCCTCAAGAGGCCGTGCCTGTGGAGGACTTCACCGAACAGGTCCAGGAGGTCTTGGTCAAACAGTTGGGCCATAAGGTCAGGGAGGCCAAGGTGATGATAAAAGAGGCCTTAGAGAGGAACAGCACCATTTCCACGGCAGAAGAGCTCTTTGAAGAGGTCTACCGCGGAGAAGCCACCTGATGGCAGATGACAAATCAGAAACCCTTGATGGGGGCGACGGCCATTTTGTCTCCCAGATGGAGGAGCCTGCCGCAGAGACATCAGACTATGTGAGCCTCAGGCCGAAAACCCTGGATGAATACATCGGTCAAGCTGAGGTGGCAGAGGCCCTGTCTATTGCCATTGAAGCCGCCCTGAAGCGAAAAGAACCTCCCGATCACATCCTCTTTCATGGCCCCCCTGGTCTCGGGAAGACAACCCTTGCCCACATCATTGCCCAGGAGATGGGCGTCAGTATCACGGTAACCAGCGGTCCGGCCCTTGAAAAGGGCGGCGATCTGTTGGGGATCCTGACCCATCTGGAAGAAGGGGACATCCTCTTTATCGACGAGATCCACCGCCTGCCCAGAGTGGTTGAGGAATTTCTCTATCCGGCCATGGAAGACTTTGCCGTAGATTTCATTTTTGACAAAGGAGTTCATGCCAGAAGCCATCGGTACCGCCTGGCCCGTTTTGTCCTGGTCGGGGCCACCACAAGGGCCGGGTTGCTCTCCGCCCCCCTGCGTGAACGCTTTGGCATCTTCAGGACCCTCGATTTTTACTCTGATGAGGATTTGGTTCGCATTGCAAAGCGCTCGGCCGCCCTTTTGGACTTTACGGTGGAAGCAGAAGGCTCTTATGAAATCGCCCGCAGATCCAGGGGGACCCCGCGGATCGTGAACCGCCTTTTAAAACGGGTCCGGGACTTTGCCCAGGTCAGGGGCGACGGGATCGCCCACAAAGACACGGTCCGCCAAGCCTTGGCGCTGGAGGGCGTGGACGAAAAGGGCCTCACCATCCTGGACAGAAAGTTCTTAAGGACCATTATCGACTTCTACAAGGGCGGACCCGTTGGGATCGAGGCCATTGCAGCCACCCTTCATGAAGAATCAGATACCTTGGTAGACGTGGTAGAGCCCTATCTGCTCAAGACCGGTTTTCTGACCCGCACATCGTCAGGCCGAAAGGTCACGGAAAAGGCCTTTCAGCATTTTGGCCTCTCCATGCAACAGGGGCTTTTCAAGTAAATCCTCCCAGTTGCTTTCAAGGCTGGCTTCCATGGCAAAGGAGATCCCGATCATCACCCTGCTCACCGACTTCGGCCTACACGACGAGTACGTGGGCGTCATGAAGGGGGTCATTCTTTCCATTAATAGCAGAGTTCAACTTGTTGATATCACACACAACATATCCAGGCACGCCGTCACGGAGGCGGCCCTCGTCATCAAGACGTCCTTTCGGTATTTTCCGGAAGGCTCCATTCATGTGATCGTCGTGGATCCAGGTGTGGGCGGAAAGAGAAGGATCATCTGTGTCAAAAAGGAAGGCCATTTTTTTGTCGCCCCAGACAATGGTGTGTTGAGCCTCGTCATGGAAGACGGAAGGGTGGATCATATCTGTGCCGTAACCAATGAAAAATACTTTCTAAAACCAGTCAGCAGCACCTTCCACGGCCGCGATATCCTTGCCCCGGTGACGGCCCACCTTTCAAAAGGGGCTCCTATGGCCAGACTGGGAGAAAAAGTCGGGGCCTCTGACGTTACCAGACTCGACATCCCCACCCCTTATCGCTCGTCCCCCCGCGAACTGGTGGGAAGCGTCATATCGATAGACCACTTTGGGAATCTTATTACCAACATCGATGAGCAAACCTTGGAGGGGTTGAAAGGCGAGGGGACATGGGCGGATCTTGTCATCCGCCTTGGAAGGTCTACCATCCAGGGGCTTTCAACGTCCTACGACTCGGTCAAGAAAGGGGCCCCGATTTGCATCATCGGCAGCCGCAACCTCCTTGAAATCGCCGTAAACCAGCAAGATGCCCGCACCTATTTCAAGGCCTCAGTAGGTCAGACCATCAGGGTCAAGGGGGGTCCATGATGAACCCTTGGGGGGCCATTGGGGCGAGGGGCCAGGTCGAAAAGGCCCCACCCTGCCGCAATTTTTCTAGAAGGGCCTCCGATTTAACAGATGAGACCTATAGGGATCTCGGGAACCATCAGGGTCTGAGAGCAGCAACATGATGGCAGGCAGTATTTTTGCCGCCTTAGATGCTGGTCCTCCAGAGGG
>Ga0272444_10002402_pt1 | contig 17324 bp, 20 predicted proteins | sample SSMForm13_FD_201033 | JGI IMG/M metagenome (GOLD analysis project Ga0272444, IMG submission 201033) | Marine sediment archaeal communities from Little Sippewissett salt marsh, Falmouth, MA, United States - SSM-Form-13 | ecosystem: Environmental > Aquatic > Marine > Wetlands > Sediment ... | reverse complement strand
GTCCAAGGTGGAGAACTATTGAGCCACATCCCGGACCTTTTTCGGCAGGAGGCCGCGGTGCGACCACTCCAGGAAAACTATCTGATGGCCTCTTTTGCCGATGAAGGCCTCGGGATCCCGAGGCGGGATCAAAAATTCATTTTCGACAAGTTCTTTTCATCAAAAACCAGGGGGGCTGGTGAATCCGGCCGCAAGAGCCTGGGACTGGGACTGGCCTTCTGTAAACTGGCCGTGGAGTCCCACGAGGGTTTCATCTGGTTGAAATCCCCCTTATTTACAGACAAGGTATACAAACGTCGCGGATGCCGCTTTACCTTTGCCCTTCCCGCACCATTGACGCAAGCGCCAAATGACATGCAGACAACTGACAACAAGGAATTGCCCCATGCGCAGCCATAAGCCCATTCGCATCTTTCTCGCCGACGACCACCCCCTGCTGCGGGTCGGCCTCAGACTCAGCCTCAATCAGAACCCGGACATCACGGTGGCCAATGAGGCGGATAACGGTTTCAAAGCAGTTCAGAAAATACTCGACTGCTCCCCGGATGTGGTCCTGATGGACGTTGACATGCCCGGTCTCTCAGGAATTGAAGCCACTCGGGTACTACGCACCACATTTCCGGAAATAATTATCCTGGTCCTTTCCAATTATAATGAGGAGAAATACATCAACGACGCCATGGCTGCCGGTGCCGACGGGTACATCTCAAAAAATATCGACGTCGACGACCTGGTCCACCTGATCAAAGTCTTTTACCATCGGCAACCGGCCATCTCTCCCTATCTGGTCAATCTGTCCCTCCACCACTCTGATCCGGCACATGCCACGGCAACGTCGGATTCTCCGGCGGAACTCACCGTCCGTGAAAAGCAGGTGCTGCTCTGCATCACCGAGGGCAAAACCAACAAAGATATAGCTAACGAATTGTTCATCAGCCTGGAAACCGTGAAAAGCCATACCAAAAACATTTTCCGCAAACTGGACGTCAAAAACCGTGTTGAGGCCGCCCGCAAAGCCATGCGGGTTGAATTGCTGATTTAGGATGCAGGCAAAGAATTATCTATAGCGTTTAAGATAATGTTTTTGGCAAGGCCAGAGGGAGGAGGCCGTATTGGTATACTGCGACGGCCGATAACGCCGCCCAAAAACATTATCTTGAATGCTATACTCAATGATCCGACCGCATCTGTATTTAACGAAACGTCAATTCCCCCTTTCTGGTGATGGACAAGCCGCTGATTCCATGTTAACCCTGAGTAAATTCGAACCACCTGTCCTGGTGCATCGACATGCTTAATAGGGAACCCCGTGCAAATCGGGGGCGGGCCCGCCGCTGTGATCGGGGACGAAAACCGCGAAACGCCACTTTCCGGTAACCGCCGGAGGGGAAGGTGCGGTCGGTAGAGCGATCCGAAAGCCAGAAAACCTGCCGGACAGACGACACGGCCACGGGAACCTGGCTGGTGAAAGAGCATCTATGGGATGAAAAAGGGAGATCCCGGACTCGCCGACGAGCCCGGGATTTTTTATTTCCATCAAACCAGTCTAAAACGAAGAGTGTCTATGCGCATTTTCATTGCCGATGGCGATCCTCTGTATCGAGCGCTAATCCGGTTTCTCTTGAGCAAGGATTCCTTGGTTGACCTCTGCTGTGCTGATGACGGCTACAGCGCCTACACCAAAGTGATAGGGTTCCGGCCCCATCTGCTCATGGTTTCCGATGACCTGACGATCTGTTCCGGGACGCGCCTGCTGCACAAACTGAAAGGCCAGCTGCCTCCGGAAACAGTCATGGTATTACTGTCATCCACCGAAGTCTTCTCTTTCCCACCAACAATCACCGATCATCAAAATATCGTTATGTATAAACACGACCTTTGCCGAAAGCTTCCCACGCTGATCAAAAACATCGCCTCGAAATCACCGTTGTTTTCCCGATAAAAACGGAGCCCCTTCCCACCAAGGCCCCTCATTGGGGGCAGCCCTTTTCCTCCCTATGCGTAATTGTGACCCTTTCTCAATTCTGATTAATGAAAGCTCTCATTTAATGAGCTGGGGAGCCACATAGCGCGGGTCGGTGAGCAACAGCCCGCCGGGGCGGATGATTCCCTTGAATTTATTATAGGTTTCCTGGGTCAGGCAAACCAACACATTGGGTTGAGTGACTTTGGGAAAGTTGATCTTTGCATCCGCGATGATCACATCACTGCACGTGGCCCCGCCTCTGGCCGCCGCCACCATCGATGCCGGTTTTCTTGTTAACCAAAAAGGTTGTTTTCGAAGCGAAAAAGACCTGACTGAAATCAACCCGTCGCTCCCTGTCATAGGTCTTTGTCGACGCCCCCATTTCGATGTCGATGTCGCCACCAACGATCATCGGTATGCGTTGTCCGGCGTTGAGGTTCACCGGTTCCAAGGCGATCTGCCTACCAAACCGCTTGGACAGGTAGAAAACCAGTTGCCTGGCCATATCGACTGAAAAGCCCCAGTGCGCTTCTGCGATCTCGTCATAACTGGCAAACGGCACCACATCCCCATATAAGGCGACACAGCTGTTAAACCTGATCGAAAAGAAAAAACTCGATCAAATTCTGAAAGCATTTACCAAAGCCACAGGCGTGGCCTCGATGATCACCGAGATCGACGGCGATCTGCACGAGTTGGAAAAAGTGCCGCTGATGAGCCTTAACCGTAAAAAGCCATACCAAAAGTATCTTCCGCAAAATGAGCGTTAAAACCCGCGTTGAAGCCGTCCGAAAGGCCATGCAACGTGAGTCTCAAACCTAACCGACAATAAAAAAACCTATCCATCTTGGTGTATTACATCTGCTTTTTGCACTTCGAGCTTTTTTTTATTGAAATACGAATTGTTTTTTCGTTTATTAGTTGGAAATCATAGCCAGCGCCCTTTTTCTGTCCCTGGATTTCGAAATCGATAGCAGTTGCATTAAAGGCTTGCGCACTCTGTAAATAGTTGAACATTAAAAACACAAGGGAGATTTATGGCATGATAATCCAATGTAAAGCGTGTGGCAAAACTTATAAAGTTGATGATCGCAAAATGGTGAAAGACCGCATGGTGTTAAAATGCAGAATTTGCCAGAATCCAATTGAGGTAGTAAACCCACGAAAAAATGGCCTTCTCCCACTTCCGCTATCCACAATACCAGAAGCCTCTGCCTTATCATCATTCGGCTCCGTAAGATCCAGTCAAAAAACCGATGCGATAATGTTGGCAAGAAACCGAACCCATTGGGTGACTGGACAGAATCTTAAAAAAAAGCAAAGGTGGACAACAGGCCTGACTATTAGCAAGCGGTTGCTGTTATTGTTCACGTTATTCATCATTGCTATGGGGGGCATCCTGACCTTCGTATATATGAAATATGTCCCCGCTCTGATGCACAAACAGATTAATCTGCGCACTTTTTCCATATCGGCCTCTTTTAGCGCGGCCATTCAGCAGCCCTTACTGGTAAATAACTATCTATTGGTAAACAAAATAACGGAGGCCAACGCAAAACTGCCTGGTGTGGCCTATGTAGTGGTGATAAATAAAAAAGGGATTGTAGTGGCCGGAATCATTGGTGATCAAACGCGCTTTACCCCGGACTTTGGCCAAAAAGTAGAAAAAGACGGATTTCCCCAGGAAATAGCCACACTCAACCGCATACCGGCCGGTAAATCGGAAAGAGCCATAGACTTAAGCATGGGAGGGCAAAAAATCCATGATGTCGCCGTAAGCGTCGGTGATACGGGTGGAGAATCGCATGTAGGATTGTTTGTTGAAGACGTTGATAGAGAGGTCCGTGAAAGCCTGAGACCGCTGCTATTGCTTTTAGCCGCCATGGCGCTTGTCGGCGGGATAAGCTTTTTTATAGTCGCAAAGACAATATCCACCCCCATCAGGACGTTAACCCAGGCGGCGGAAAGAATCAGTCTTGGGGACATCGACGCCCCCATAGAGGTTAAAACCAAAGGTGAAATTCGTGAATTGGCGACCTCCCTAGGACGCTTGCGCGCTTCCATCAAAGTGGCCATAAGCCGGCTTCAACAAAACGACCGTTGATCCCCAGGCGAATAGGAGATAAGAAATGCGCACGCTCCATGCATTATTGATTGTTATGATCCTGATCACATCACTACCGGTATTTGCCAGTGATACATATCAGCTTTCAATGTTGCCTCGCTATTCATCCGAAGAAATCAATCGAAGAATAACCCCGTTAGTCGAGTATTTGAAGCAAAAGACCGGAGTGACCATCGAGGGAATTATCACCAGCAACTTTGCGCTATATGAGCAGCAATTGAAATCCGGGGCGATAGAGTTTGGATATGAAAATCCCTATATCTACACACTCGTTTCCGAAACCCATGAAGTCGTTGCCATGGCGTCAAAAGGAAAGGATAACGCTAAATTCCGAGGTATCATCATTGTTCGGAAGGACAGTGGGTTGACCAAGGTAAACGCGCTGAAGGGAAAAAACATTGCCATCGTCGGATACACCTCCGCAGGTGGCTATCTTTCCCAGAAACTGACCCTCGTGCAAGCCGGCATCAATGTGGAGACCGATTGTACGCTTACCGAAGCCGTAGAAAACAAACAAGAAAACGTAATCTTATCCGTCTACACAGGCGAAGTGGATGCGGGATTTATTCGTGAATCCGCCTTACACCAGGCGGATCGCTATATTGCTGCATCACAGATAAGGGTTTTAAGCGAAACCGCTTGGCTGCCCAATTGGGCCTTTTCCGTCAAAAGAGATTTGCCTGAGAGACTGAAGAAAAGTATCCAAACCGTCCTCATTAGCTTGGAGCCAAACCATGCGGTTATGAAAGCACTGAAAATCGACGCGTTTATCATGGCTACGGACGGAGATTACAACATCGTCCGTCAGGCAGCGGGCACCCTGGGTGATGCCACGCCATCCAAATCCAATTAGCCCGGATTCACCTTATTCCTGTAAAATCCCCCTTTTTGGTGATGTGAAAACGTTCTGTTTTGTGTATAAATCGAATACCGAAGTAAAAATCATCTGTTCTGGTGCATTGACTTGAAGAGTGCCTATGCGCATTTTCATTGCCGATGGCGATCCTCTGTATCGAGCGCTAATCCGGTTTCTCTTGAGCAAGGATTCCTTGGTTGACCTCTGCTGTGCTGACGACGGCTACAGCGTCTACACCAAAGTGATAGGGTTCAGGCCCCATCTGCTCATGATTGCCGATGACCTGACGATCTGTTCCGGAACGCGCCTGCTGCACGAACTGGAAACCCAACTGTCCCCGGAAACGGTCATGGTATTACTGTCATCCAGCGAAGTCTTCTCTTTCTCACCAACGATCACCGATCATCAGAATATCGTTATGTATAAACACGACCTTTGCCGAAGTCTTCCCTCGCTGAGCAAAAACATCTTCGCAAATTCGCCGTTGTCTTCTCAATAAAAACGATGCCCCCTCCCCCCAAAACCCCTCATTGGGGGGAGCCATTTTCCTCCCTATGCGGGATTGTGCCCTTTTCCCAATTCTGATTAATTGATCAGCATCAACAAAAGATTTTCGGCATTATCAGAAGGCAAACCTTTCCCGGTGTAAGAGCCACGTAAAAAAATGGAATCGTTGGACCGGCGGCATGCCGTTCTTTCATCAAATACTCGCAATCCATTCACGGAGGGAGAAGTCATGGAACCTTGGAGTCTGGCAACAATGGTACTGTGTTTCGGCGGCGGTATTCTCAGTGCTTCTCTGGGAGCCATCCTGGCATTCGTCATCTGTGGAATCCTGGTGCTCGGTGGCTGTTTCGTGGTCCTGGCCGGCGGGTCTGACTTTCTGCTTCTGCAGGTGGGACTGGGCCCGCTCTTTGGTCCCCACGTGGGCGGCTTCGCCGCTGGTGTGGCGGCCAGTACGTATGCTGCCGGAGTCAAAAAGAACCATCCCACCGGCGCAGGCAAGGATGTTCTGGCCATGCTCACGGATACCTCCTGGGATGTACTCATCGTTGGCGGCCTGTTTGCCGTTTACGGGCACATCATGCTTCAACTGCTTAGCCGGATTCCGGTCATCAAGATGTTCGACTGCATTGCTCTGGCCGTAGTGATCAGCAACGTTACCTCACGGCTTCTCTTTCAGAAAGAATCGCCCTTCGGCAACCGTGAGTCAATCAATCAACACGGCCTTTTGGGCACGGCCAATTTCTCCATCTCCTGGGTTCCCTGGATGGCGCCCTTGTCCCGTTCGATTCCCATCGGGTTTGGGGTCGGCGCGTTTTCCGTAGCCCTGGCCATCGGCACCAAATCATATTTGGCCCCCCTTGCCGAAGCCGGCACGATTTCGGTGGCGGCCGCCTTCGTGGTACCGCTGATTCTGGCCTGGACAGTCGGTGTATTGGCGTTTCTGCCTCTTTTATTCGGCAATTCAGACAGCAACATCAAAACGCCTATCGTTCATGGCATGGGCATCATCTCGGCTTTGAGCTACCTGCTTTTCGGTGATGCCATGAGTGCCAACGCCGCCATCGTAATGGGCGCGATGGTGGGCGTCCTGTATACCCTGCTGCAGGAACTCATGGCCCGTCTGTTTTACAACCACGGCAGTAATCATGTGGATCCACCGGCCTGCGCCATCGCCACCGGCACCCTGGTTCTCAACAGCATCAAGCATCTTATCGGATAGCGTTTTCAATGATTGCCATTGGAGAGATCTCCCCTGAAGCATCATCGTGCAAAGGGAGAACGAATCTACCATCAACCCCCACATCAGGAGGTCACCATGAGTCGAATGCTGCTGGCTCCGGGCCGCTATATCCAAGGCGCCGGTGCCATTCATGAAACAGGCGAACACGCGGTCAGGCTGGGCAAGAATGCACTGCTAACCGGTGGCAACACCGCATTGTCCATCTGCGGCAGTGCGATCCAGAGCAGTCTTAACAAGACCGGTGTCAATTGCCATCAGGCCGCCTTCAACGGCGAATGCTGCGATGCGGAAATCGAGCGCTTGAGCGGCGTTGCCCGGAGCAGCGGCTGCGACCTGATCATCGCCGCCGGCGGCGGCAAGATCATCGACACGGGCAAGGCCGTGGCCCACGATCTGGGCCTGCCGGTGATGATCGTTCCCACCATTGCCGCCACTGACGCCCCTTGTTCGGCCCTGTCGGTGGTCTACACCCCTGAAGGCGTATTCGACCGCTATCTGGTGCTGCCCACCAACCCCGACTGCGTCCTGGTGGATACGGCCATCGTGGCCCGGGCCCCAGCCCGTTTCCTGGTGTCCGGCATGGGCGATGCCCTGGCAACCTTCTGGGAGGCCGATACCTGCGCCAAAAGCTGCAAGCCCAATGCCCTCACCGGCGCCACCCCGCCGACCCTTTCCGCCTTGGCGTTGGCCAAACTGTGCTACACCATTCTGCTCGAACATGGATCGGCGGCCCGGCTGGCCGTGGAGCGCGGTGTTGTCACCCCTGCGGTGGAGGCTGTGGTCGAAGCCAACACCCTGCTCAGCGGATTAGGGTTTGAAAGCGGCGGACTGGCCGGTTCGCATTCAATTCACAACGGTCTGACCGTATTGGAGAAGACCCACGGCAAGTTGCACGGCGAGAAGGTGGCCTTCGGCGTGGTGACCCAGTTGGTCCTGGAAGGGCGCCCCCGCAGGGACCTGGAAACCGTACTGGATTTCTGCGCCGGCGTCGAACTGCCGGTCTGCTTTTCCGACCTGGGCATCGGCGAGCCCACGCCTGAGGAGATCCGCGCCGTGGCCGAGGCGACCTGTGCCGAGGGTGAGACCATTCACGCCACGTGGTTTGACGTCGACGCCGATCAGGTGGAAGCGGCGATCTGGGCTGCCGATGCCATCGGCCGGCAGCATAAACACCTTTGAAAGCAATTTCACGAAAACGTTTTTCTCCCCCGGCACCCTTTTGCCACCGGGGACGACCACCGTTGTCATCAACGACTCAACCGAGAATGAAAGGACCGAATCCATGATTAAAGAAGCATTGGGAATGATCGAAACCCGGGGGCTGGTGGCCAGCATCGAGGCGTCCGACGCCATGGTCAAGGCTGCCAACGTCGTATTGATCGGTCAACGGCAGATCGGTGCCGGACTGGTAACCACCATGGTGCGCGGCGATGTGGGTGCCGTCAAGGCGGCCACGGATGCCGGCGCGGCGGCGGCCGAGAAGGTCGGCGAAGTGGTCTCCATCCACGTCATCCCTCGCCCCCATCCGGATGTGGAGATGATTCTGCCCGAAAGAAAATCCGAATAGATCACAAGCCGCTTTTTCACTACCGATTCATAACGACTGTCAAGGAGCACGTCAATGGAAGAGAAATTAATCGAGAAAGTCATGCAGGAAGTGATGAAACGTGTTGGCGCAAGCAGTACCGAGGCCCCGGGCGTACCGGCAGCCCCCACGACGCCGGCGGTTCCCGCTGCGCCTGCGACACCGGAGCCCAACGCGATCGTCGCCCCGGTCTCCGACGACTTGATTCAGGTCACCGAATTCGTCGGCGCCAGCATGGGCGACACCCAGGGGATCGTCATCGCCAACCTCGACTCCACCATCCATGAGCTGATGGAGTTCGACAAGAAATACCGCTCCATTGGGGTCATCGGCGGCCGCACCGGCGCCGGCCCCCAGCTCATGGCCGCCGATGACGCGGTCAAGGCCACCAACACCGAGATCATTCGCGTGGAGATGCCCCGCGACACCAAGGGCGGCGCCGGCCACGGCAACCTGATCATCTTTGGTGCCGAGGATGTCTCCGATGCCCGCCGGGCCGTGGAAGTGACCCTGGACGTGCTGCCCAAATACTTCGGCGACGTCTACGCCAACGAGCAGGGGTATACGGAAAACCAGTACTCGGCGCGGGCCAGTACCTGCCTCAACAAGGCCCTGAACGCCCCCATCGGCAAGGCCTTCGGACTGATCTTGGGCGCGCCGGCGGTCGTCGGCATGCTGATGATCGATACGGCAGTCAAAGCCGCCGACGTGGAGGTGGTCGGCTACGGATCGCCCAGTCATGGAACCTCCATGACCAACGAAGTCTTCATCTGGGTGACCGGAGACTCGGGCGCGGTCCGCCAGGCGGTGATCGCCGGCCGCGAAGTGGGCAATAAACTTTTGGGCGCCTGGGGTGAGCAGCCCCAATCACTCTCCACGCCGTACATATAAGGGGGAACCACGATGGCAAAGCGACAGAAACGTTTTGAAGTACTCGCCGAGAGGGCCGTCAACCAGGATGGCTTTATCAAGGAGTGGGTCGACGTAGGCCTGGTAGCCATGGACAGTCCCAACGACCCTGCCCCGAGCATCCGTATCGAAAATGGCCGCGTCGAGGAGATGGACGGTAAATCCCGCACCGATTTCGACATGATCGACATCTGGATCGCCGATCACACCATCGACACCCACGTAGCCGAAGAGGTCATGGCCATGGAATCCCTGTCCATCGCTCGCATGCTGGTGGACATCAACGTCCCCCGGACCGAAATCGTGCGCCTTTCCGTAGGTATGACGCCGGCCAAATACGTGGACGTGCTCAAACAGATGAACGTGGTCGAGCTGATGATGGCCATGCAGAAGCTGCGCCCCCGGCGGACGCCCTCCAACCAGGCCCATGTCACCAACGTCAAGGACAGCGCGCCCCTTTTGGCCGCCGATGCGGCCGAGGCCGCCTTCAGGGGCTTCGACGAAATCGAAACCACGGTCGGTGTCGTGCGCTACGCCCCCATGAACGCCCTGTCGCTTCTGGTGGGCGGTCAGGTGGGACGTCCCGGCGTGCTGGCCCAGTGTGCCGTGGAAGAAGCTCTGGAGCTTGCCATGGGCATGCGCGGTCTGACCCACTATGCCGAGACCGTCTCGGTCTACGGCACCGAACAGGTCTTCGTGGACGGCGACGACACGCCCTGGTCCAAGGCCTTTCTGGCATCGGCCTACGCCTCGCGCGGCCTGAAGATGCGCTTTACCTCCGGCACCGGCTCCGAGGTGCAGATGGGCTACGCCGAAGGCAAATCCATGCTCTATCTCGAGATCCGCTGCATCATGATCACCAAGGGCGCCGGTGTCCAGGGGCTGCAGAACGGCTCCATCAGCTGCATCGGGGTTCCCGGCGCGGTTCCCGCCGGCGTGCGCGCCGTGCTGGCCGAGAATGTGGCCACGGTGCTCAACGACCTGGAGGTGGCCTCGGGCAACGACCAGACCTTCACCCACTCTCCCATCCGCAACACGGCCCGCATGCTGATGCAGTTTCTGCCCGGCACCGATTTCATCTTCTCCGGCTACAGCGCCTCGCCCAACTATGACAATATGTTCGCCGGATCGACCCACGACGTGGACGACTACGACGATATGCTGGTCCTGCAGCGTGACCTGCAGACCGACATGTCCTTGAGGCCGGTGAGTGAGGCCGATGTGATCGAGGTGCGCAACAAGGCTGTACGCGCCCTGCAGACGGTCTTCGAAGACCTACAGCTGCCGCCCATCACCGACGACGAAGTGGAGGCCGCCACCTACGCCCACGGCAGCAAGGATATGCCCGACCGCAACGTTCCCGAGGATCTGCGCGCCATCGACGCGATGATGAAACGCGGCACGACGGGCATCGACGTGGTCAAGGCCCTGGCCAAAAACGGTTTCGCGTATGTGGCCCAGAACGTTCTCAACATGCTCAAGGGCAAGGTCAGCGGCGACTACCTGCAGACCTCGGCCATCTTTGATGAGAACTTCGATGTGGTGGCGGCCATCAACGATCTCAACGACTACGAAGGCCCCGGGACCGGTTACCGGCTGGAAGGTGAGCGTTGGGAAATGCTCAAGAATATACCTGCCGCCATCAGCCCGGAAGATATTTAAGTATCTGTTTGAAGCCTTGGTCCAAAGTCTTCGAACAAGTGCTGAGAGGCACAACTAACGAAAGAGGATTTCAGCAATGAAGATAACCGAAAACATGGTCAAAGAAATCATCCTCGAGGTGGTCCAGCAGATGCAGGGCGAGACAACGGCCGCCGCTCCCGTATCAGCCGCGCCGCAGCCCCTCTCCCTGACCGAAATCGGCGATGCCGCCATGGGCCAGGATCCAAACGAGGTGGTCATCGGAATTCCCCCGGCCTTCGGCACGGTCATGACCCAGACGATCATCAAGATTCCCCACCGCGAGGTGCTCAAGGAAATCATGGCCGGCATCGAGGAGGAGGGGCTCAAATCCCGTCTGGTGAAGGTCAACCGCACCGCCGACGTGGGCTTCGTGGCCCACGAGGCCGCCAAACTCAGCGGCTCGGGCATCGGCATCGGCATCATCTCCCGCGGCACCTGCGTCATTCACCAGCGCGATCTGGCGCCGCTGCAGAACCTGGAGCTTTTCTCCCAGTCGCCCCTGGTGGATTTGGCCACCCTGCGGGCCATCGGCCGCAACGCCGCCAAGTATGCCAAGGGAGAGAACCCGTCGCCCGTGCCGGTTCGCAACGACCCCATGGCCCGGCCCAAGTACCAGGGGCTGGCGGCGTTGCTGCACAACAAGGAGACCCAGCATGTCCGGCCTGCTGAGGCGACCCGGGAGATGCGCGCAACCCTTTAGCGCTGGTGTAAAACGGCAGCGGGATTGACCCAGCGTCTTACCCAGGCGCTTACCCGCACCCAATTGATTCAGAACGATTCGGGCGTTTCGCCAACGATTGGGCGCGACGCTCAAAAGGAGAAGATACCAATGGCTCAAGACGCAAGCACTATTTCATCCGACCTGATCGCCGAGGCGGTCAGGCGTGCCATGGCGGCCCTCGGCCAGGACACCCCACCACCGGCGGCATCCGGAGCATCCACAGCGCCGGCCGTCCGGCTGGACGCCAGGCAAGACTACCCCTTGGGAATCCGGCGGCCCGAGCTGGTCAAATCGGCCAGCGGCCTCGGCCTGGACGACATCAAGTTGGACCGGGTCATCGCCGGCGACATCCGTTTCGAGGACGTCAAGATCCGCCCTGAAACCCTGGAGTATCAGGCCGGCATCGCCGAAGACATCGGCCGGCCGCACATGGCGGCCAACCTGCGGCGGGCCGCGGAGATGACCCGCATCCCCGACGAGCGTGTGCTGGAAATCTACAACAGCCTGCGCCCCTACCGCTGTACCAAAAAGGAGCTGCTCGACATCGCCGACGAACTGGCCACCCAATACAATGCCCAGACCTGCGCCGCCATGGTGCGGGAAGCCGCCGATGTCTATGAGAAACGCAATCGTTTGAAAACCTGAATCCAGACACAAGGGAAGTCAAGGTCACCCATGAAACCGCTAACCATTACGGTAACGCCATGTCACTGATCGTCGGTGTGGACATCGGAAACAATACCACCGAGGTCGCAGTCGCGGATATCCGTAGCGACGGTCAGGTCACGGTACACGCCAGCAGCATCGTCCGCACCGTGGGCATCAAGGGGACGTTGCGCAACGTCTCGGCCATCATCGCGGCCCTGGACACGGCCCTGGAAAAAATCCAGCGTCGGCGCGGCGACCTTGCCCGAGTGCTGCTCAACCAAGCCACACCGGTGATCGGCGACGTGGCCATGGAGACGATCACCGAAACGGTGATCACCGAGTCGGCCATGATCGGTCACAATCCCGGTACTCCGGGCGGTCTGGGACTGGGACTGGGCACCACCATCGCCCTTGCCGACCTGGCCTCGGCCACCCCGGATGAATCCTTTATCGTCACCGTTCCCCCGAGCACTTCTTTTCTCGACGCGGCAGAGCAGTTGAACCGAGCCAGTCGGCAGGGAATCCAGATGGTGGCCGCGATCGTGGGCAACGACGACGGCGTGTTGATCCACAACCGCCTGAACCAGCCCATGCCCATTGTCGATGAAGTTCGCCATATCGACCGCATCCCCCTGGGTATGCCTGCCGCGGTAGAGGTCGCCGCGGTGGGCCGATCCATCGAGAAGCTTTCCAACCCCTATGACATCGCCACCCTCTTCGGCCTCGACCCCGACGAGACGCGCAGCATCGTGCCTGTGGCCCGGGCCCTGACCGGCACCCGCAGCGCGGTGGTGGTCAAGACCCCCCACGGAGAGATCAAGAAACGGCGTATCCCGGCCGGGCACCTGACCCTGATCGGTCCCCGCCAGACGGTCCGCGTGGCCGTGGACCAAGGCGCCGACGCGATCATGGCCCGGGTGGCCGAGGTCTCCCCCCTGGCGGAAATCCAGGCCGAGGCCGGCACCAATGTGGGCGGCATGTTCGAAACCGTACGCCAGGTGATGGCCGACCTGACCCAGCAACCCGTAAGCGAGATCAATGTCCAGGACATCATCGCCGTGGACACCCTGGTGCCCCAGGCGGTGTCCGGCAGCCTGGCCGGCGAGTACGCCATGGGCAGCGCCGTGGGCCTGGCGGCCATGGTGCAGACCAACCAGCTGCCCATGCAGCGGCTGGCCCGCAAACTGGAAACCGAAATCCAGGTGCCGGTGCGGGTGGCCGGCGTCGAGGCCCACATGGCCATCCGCGGCGCCCTGACCACGCCGGGCACCCAGGCACCCCTGGCGATTCTCGACCTGGGCGGAGGCTCCACCGACGCCTGCCTGATCAAACCCTCCGGCGAGATCCGCGCCTGCCACCTGGCCGGCGCCGGAGACATGGTGACCCTGCTCATCGATCGGGAACTGGCCTTGAACGATCTGGATCTGGCCGAGAAGATCAAATTCTACCCGTTGGCCAAGGTGGAGACCCTGTTTCACATGCGCCACGAAGACGGGACCGTGCAGTTCTTCAACGAGCCCCTCGATCCGCGTCTCTTCGGACGGGTCGTGGTGGTCACCGACGAGGGTCCCCAGGTGGTTCAGACCACCGAGCCGCTGGTCAAGATCGCGGCGGTGAGAAAGAAAGCCAAGGAAAAGGTATTTGTCGTAAACGCTTTGCGCGCCCTGGGCCAAGTGGCCCCGGCCAACAACATCCGTCTCATCGATTTCGTGGCCCTGGTGGGTGGCTCGGCCCTGGATTTTGAAATTCCGCGCATGATCGGCGACGCCCTGGCGCCTTTCGGGGTGGTCACCGGGCGGGCCAACGTGCGCGGTTGCGAAGGCCCGCGCAACGCCGTGGCCACGGGGCTGGTGCTGGCCTTCGCGGCAACGAAAGGAGCCGCCCGATGAGTACTGATGCAAAACAGCCGCTCGATACGGCCCGTCCGGTAGTCAACCTTATCACAAGCGGCGAAACGGCCGCAGCACGGCTGCCGGCGATCTGCCTGGGCCTGGAAGAGGAAGGCATCCCCTGGCGGCAACGGTCGATGAATGCCGGCACCGATCTCACGGCCATGGCCAAACAGGCCGCCGATCTGTCGCGGCTGAACGTGGGACTGGCCATCGGCGCCGATACGGTCGTGCTGCATCATCGCGACCTGTCCCGGTCCACGCCCCTGTTCACCCTCAGCGGACCGGCACTCACTGCCCAGGGTCTCAGGCGGCTGGGCGCCAATGCGGCACGCCTGGTCAAGGGCAATCCGCTGCTTTTTGACGAGCCATCGCAACCCACCGAATCGGACGACGCGCCGGTGTTTTCTGCACCGACACCGAAACGCTATCCGGCGGATGACATCGATCCAAACCCAGTGGCCGAAATCGTGGCCCGGGTGCTGGCGGCGCTTAAGGGTGCAGGATAAGGACGGATTATGAAACGAGGAAGTCTTGGAATGATCGAAACCTGGGGATTCACGCCGGCCGTGGTAGCCGTGGATACCGGCATGAAAGCCGCCCCCGTCAACCTGCTGACCGTCAGGATGACCGATCCGGCGCGAATGACAGTGGCCTTTACCGGCGATGTGGCCGCCGTGGGCGCGGCGGTCAGTGCGGCCAGCACCGCGGCCGCGCGGGTCGGGCGGGTAATCGCCACCCGGGTAATCGCCAGGCCCGGTGCCGATCTGCTGCAAGCCTTGAGCGGCAATCCGGGTCCCGAGGTCTCCCCACCGCCTGCGCCGCCGGTGACTCCCGATACCGTGCCGCAGCCCTTGGAAACGCCTGAGTCCGAAACAGCCGGTCATACAAAAGAAAAAGCGCCACCCGCCCGGCCCAAGCCGCAGCCTTCATCCAAGCCGGCGGCAGCCAAAAAACAGGCCCCAAAGAAAAAGCCCAAGACCGCAGCCAAACGCAAGCCAGCCAGGTCGCCCGGCTGAGAGCCTCGGAAAATCGCCCTTATGACCGGAGGTGAAAAGGCCACCGGCAGGAGAACCGCAACGACATTTCAATCAAGGAGTAAAACATGGCAGATCTTCGTTCCTTTGTCTATCTCGACCGCCTGCAGCCGCAGTTTGCCGCCTATGTCGGCGCCAACGCCAGGGGGTATATTCCCGTTCCGGGCTACGCCGCCATGATGGTGGAGATCTCGCCCGGCGTCATGATCAACGAGGTCATCGACGCGGCGGTCAAGGCGGCCAACATCCGCCCCGGCCTGATGGTGGTGGAACGTCATTTCGGCGTGCTCGAATTCCATTCCCAGAATCAGGCGGACGTCAAGCACGCCGGCCAGGCGGTGTTGAAAGTGATGGGCAAGACCGAGAAGCAGCGCATCAAACCAAAAGTTCTCAGCTCCCAGATCATCCGCAAGGTCAACCCCTATCACAGCCAGATGGTCAACGTCTCCCGTCTGTGCTCCATGCTGCTGCCCGGCCAGGACCTTTATATCCTCGAAGTCCAGCCGGCGGGGTACATCACCATCGCGGCCAACGAAGCCGAAAAGAACGCTCAGATCACCCTGGTGGACTGCCGGGTCTACGGCGCCGTGGGTCGGCTTTACCTGGCCGGCAAACAGTCGGATGTGGAGCGGGCCGCGGCCGCGGCCGAGACAGCCATCAAACGCATCGACGGTGCGGAAAGCTGAAAAAAGGATTGACCGCCATGCCCACCAAAAACAGCGCCAATGAACGTATCGACGCCTTCGACACGGTCTTCGCCAAGCCGGCCCCAATGCCCGTCGCCGGCCCGCTTTATACCGGTGTGGATCTGGGCACGGCCTACATCGTCACAGCCGTGGTGGATAGATCGGGCGTGCCCGTGGCCGGCGCCCTGACCCGCAGCCGTTCGACCGTGCGGGACGGGCTGGTGCTGGATTACCTGGGGGCGATCGCCATCTTGAAGCAGCAGGTGGCCGGGTTGCGCAACGCCGGGTTCGCGTTGACAACCGCGGCCGCCGCCTACCCGCCGGGCACCAGCGGACGCAACGCCGGGGCCTTCGGCCATGTACTGGAGGCCGTGGATCTGGAGGTGGCCATGCTCACCGACGAACCCACGGCCGCCGCCGCCGTGCTTGGCATCGGCGATGGGGCCGTAGTGGACATCGGCGGCGGTACCACCGGCATTTCAATATTCGTGGACGGGCAGGTGGTTTACACCGCCGACGAGCCCACCGGTGGTACCCACGTGGATCTGGTACTGGGCGGCCACTTTCGTGTCGCCCCCCACGTGGCCGAAAAGATGAAACGCGACCCTGACCGTCAGTCCGAGGTGTTTCAGGTGATCCGGCCAGTCTTTCAGAAAATGGCCAGCATCGTGCGCACCCACCTGTCGGCCCATCCGGTGAAGACCATCTACCTGGTTGGTGGCACCAGCTGCTTTCCGGGAATCGATCGGGTCATGGCCGAAGAGACCGGCTTGGAGGTGATCCTGCCCAGTCATCCGTTACTGGTGACCCCTTTGGGAATCGCTTACAGCCTGTACCGCCAGATCGCCCCCTCTCTTCCGCTTGCCCCCGAAAGGAGCGAACATGACACCTGCCGATCTGCGGCAATTCATTGAGGCCGTCGTGGCCAGGGTGGCGGCCCGCCTGGGCGCCGACGGCCGCAAGGGCCGCCTAGTGACCGTATTCACCGGGGCCAGCGCCGACTTCTCCCAGGCGGTGCAGCAGGTGCGCGGTCTGGTCATGGACGGCTATCACATCGAGACCGTTTTTTCCGAAGCGGCCGAGGCACTCTACGGCCCGCGCCTGAGGGAAATGCTGGGCGGTCTGCCCCACATCCGCGCCGTGGATGACGCGCGCTGGATAACCGCCGCCGACGATGCCGTGGCGGTGGTGGTGCCGCTTCTCAGTCTCAACACCCTATCCCGGATCAGCCTGCTCATGGCCGACAACAGACCGACCAATATCATCCTGCGGGCCTTATTCAACGGCCGGCCCGTGGTGGCGGCCCAAAACGGTGTGCTGCCCCATATCCCCCATTGGCGGGCGGCGGCCGGGGCCTTGCAACCCCCGGCCCTTAAAGCGGTCGTGGGCGAGCGACTGCAAACCTTTGGGACCTATGGCGGCCGTGCAGTCGACATCGGCGAGCTGCGCAATGCCGTGGCCGCGCTGAATCA
>Ga0272444_10002401_pt1 | contig 17330 bp, 18 predicted proteins | sample SSMForm13_FD_201033 | JGI IMG/M metagenome (GOLD analysis project Ga0272444, IMG submission 201033) | Marine sediment archaeal communities from Little Sippewissett salt marsh, Falmouth, MA, United States - SSM-Form-13 | ecosystem: Environmental > Aquatic > Marine > Wetlands > Sediment ... | reverse complement strand
ACGTACGCCAGTGTCAAGGAGGTCAGCATGAAAACAATGGCGGCGATCGTGGTCGCCTTGCTCAGAAAGGTCGACGCACCACTGCTGCCGAATAGCGTCTGGCTGCTGCCGCCGCCGAATGCTGCGCCCATGTCTGCTCCTTTGCCCGTCTGAAGCAGGACGATCATGATCAGGGCGACGCATACAACTACATGAATAACTACGAGTAATATTGACATTCGTTATCGTCTTTAACGGTTAATCAATTCTCATTGAAAAATACCAGCTTGCTGAACGTGTCGGGATCCAAGCTGGCCCCGCCAACCAGTGCGCCATCCACATCAGGCATTTCCATGAGTGCGCGCACATTGTCGGGTTTGACGCTGCCCCCGTAAAGGATCCGCGTAGAACTGGCCAGATCCTTATTAAAAAGTGTTTCGAGCAGCGACCGGATATTTTCGTGGGCCTCTTGTGCCTGTTCGCGGGTGGCGGTTTGTCCTGTCCCGATGGCCCAGACCGGCTCATAGGCAACCACAAGATTGCCCAGATCACTAAAAACAAAGTCTTTTAGACCATTCCGAACCTGTTTGTCAAGTACAGAAAATGTTTCACCGGCTAATCGCTGAGATTCCGTTTCACCAATGCAAAATACCGGGGTCAATTTCGCCTGCAGGGCCGCCTTGATTTTGCGGTTGACGGTTTCATCGGTTTCACCAAAATATTGGCGCCGCTCGGAGTGACCGATGATAACCTGGCTACAGCCCGCATCAACGAGCATATCCGCCGATATTTCACCGGTAAAGGCGCCTTGCTGTTCCCAGTGCATGTTCTGGGCCCCCAGGGCGATAGGACTTCCTTTAAGTACCTGGCCCACCTGGAACAGGGCGGTGAATGTCGGCGCAATCATGATGTCCACGCCTGAGGCGGCCTTAACCAGGGTTTTGAGTCGCTCGGCGGCTTCGATGGCCTGGGTTCCGGATTTATGCATTTTCCAGTTGCCCGCGATCATTGGCGTTCGACTGCTCATCAACTGTTATCTCCTTTGACGTATTCAGGCAATAGCGTTGGAATAGACGTTATCAAAATAAACCAAAACGTCCATCATGGCAACATTTTACAGCTGTTTGCCGATCATGGCGGCAAGGTCAACCATCCGGTTGGAGTAACCGGTTTCATTGTCGTACCACGACAGGACCTTGATCATCTTGTCCACGGCATATGTGGTTTGGGCGTCGACAATGGATGAAAGCGGGCATCCATTGAAATCCGAGGAGACCAGAGGCAGGTCGCTGTATCCCAAAATGCCATTGAGTGGTCCGTCGGCAGCCTCTTTCAGCGCCTCATTGACATCCGATGTCGTGACACCGCTTTTTTCGACGTTAACCACGACATCGACAATGGATACGTTGGGTGTGGGAACCCGAATGGCCAATCCATTGAGTTTGCCTTCCAGTTCGGGAAGCACCAGTGCCACGGCTTTGGCCGCACCGGTTGTCGTAGGAATCATGGAAAGTGCGGCGGCTCTGGCACGGCGAAGATCCTTGTGGGGAAAGTCCAGCAATCGTTGATCGCCGGTATAGGAGTGGATGGTGGTCATCAGACCGCTTTGGATGCCGAAATTTTCCATGAGCACCTTGGCTACCGGTGCCAGGCAGTTGGTGGTGCACGATGCGTTGGAAATGACATGGTGCTGTTTGGGATCGTAATTGTTGGTATTGACCCCCATGACAATGGTGATATCCGGCCGTTGGGCGGGAGCGGAAATAATCACTTTGCGAGCACCGGCGGTAAGGTGCTTGGCGGCGTTGTCCCGGTCACGGAAAAGCCCTGTGCATTCACAGGCGATGTCCACACCGTAATCCTTCCACGGTATTTTTTCCGGATCTTTGATGGCGGTGTAGGCGATAGCCTTGCCATCAACTTCAATGGCGCCTTCCTTGGCCTGGACAACCCCGTCCAACTTGTTGTGAACCGAGTCATATTGAAGTAGATGCGCCATGGTCGTCGCGTCGGTCAGATCATTGATCGCCACGACCTCAACATCCGGATGTTTCATGGCGGCACGGAAAACCACGCGACCGATTCTGCCAAAACCGTTGATCCCTATCTTTATGCTCATCTTGCCCTCCTTACAGGGTTTCCCCATGGTTGAATAACCGTTTGGTGGTGAAAGGCATGAACAATTACCCCCGCTTGTTTCCTTTTAATATGCCACTGGCCATGGAGATACTTTTTTTCCCAAAAGCCTCGATGTTGGCTGCCAATTCCGCAAGTGACTGATTTTTACGGGCACTGGCCGCACGGATGAGAATGGGCAGGTTGACCCCGGAGACCACCTCGATGCGTCCTTCTTCGAGAAATGAATAACTCAGATTGGATGGCGTTCCGCCAAACATGTCGGTGAGGATCAGGGTGCCTTCGTCATTTTTCAATTTCTTGATTGCATCAGCGAGCTTATTGCGCAATTTATCTGCATTTTCATTCAGATCAATGGATACCGCAGCCATGGCTTCCGGCCGCTCACCCAGGATGAAGTCCACTGCTTCCAACAATGCGTCTCCAAGATGACAATGCGTAACAACTAAAACGCCAATCATATCTCAAGATTCTTTCATATAGTAAATTTGGGTGACAGAAACGGCCTCTCGCATTCTATTCACGGGATTTGTCAATGTCACGATGGGTTAGTACCGTTTTATAACCCGATGCCGTCAGATGATCACACAATTCCCTGGCAATCACCACGGAACGGTGACGACCTCCTGTACAGCCAATGGCAATGGTGAGGTATGCTTTGCCTTCATTTTCATATTGGGGAATCAACGTGTCCAAAAGATCGAAATATTTCTGTAAAAATAAGCAGGTTTGGTCATTATTCAAGACAAAAGTTCGTATTTTTTCGGTTTTTCCGCTAAGGGCGCGCAGGGATTCAACGAAATAGGGGTTCTTTAGAAAACGCACATCCATCACCAAATCGGCGTGGACGGGTAAACCGAACTTGAAACCAAAAGAAAGCACATGAACGCGAAGCGATGAAGCATCGCCCCCCGAATCGGCGATTTGGCGAATAATGGCTTTCAGCTCATGAACATTCAGGTCCGATGTATCAATGACGGTATCGGCACTGTGTTTTAGCTGGGTCAACAGGCCTGCTTCTTCGTCGATGGCATCATTGATACTTTTGTCGATGGCCAGCGGATGCTTGCGCCTTGTCTGACTGTATCGCCGAAGCAGGGATTTTGTATCCGCATCAATGAAGATGATCCGGAATCGAAAGCCTTTGCGCGTTAATTGTTTGAGGACGGACGCATACTGGTGGATGAATTCCTTTTCCCTCAGGTCCATACCAAGGGCCAGGCCGGCAAACGTTCCACCATAGTCGATGGGCAATTTGAGAAATGCCGGTAGTAAAGCAACCGGCATGTTATCCACACAGTAGTAGCCCGAATCCTCAAAAGCCGCCATGGCCGTACTTTTACCGGACCCGGATTTACCTGTAATGACGGTGATGGTGGGACCTTTCACAGCCTGGCTCTCCCACGATTATAGGGGGTATCGGTAGCCTTAGATGATTGCAACGGGGCTAAAAGTCCTCATCATCTTCAATGATGATATCAATGACTTCCTCTGCGCTGGTGGCTTTCATCATCATCTCCTTGAGCGGTTCTTTCTTCAGCAGCCGGGAGACACGGGCCAGCAACTTAAGATGAAGATCGGTGGCGTGTTCAGGAGTGAGCAACAGAAAAAACAAGTGGGTCGGATAGCCATCCATGGATTCGAAATCAACACCTTGCCGACTCAACCCGAATCCCAGTACCAGTTTTTCCAGATTTTTCAGCTTACCATGCGGAATGCCGATACCGCCCCCAATGCCGGTGCTCCCCAAGCGTTCGCGCTCCATCAGAACCCGAACAATCTCATTCTGTTCGATACGGGTAATGCGTGCAATGGGGGTGACCAATTCATTCAAAATGCCGATCTTATCCTTGGCTTGCAAATCCACTTGAATCGCGTCTTTATCGAGAACATCCAGAATTTTCATCGTTGTTTTACCTGATCCGGCATCTTTATATCGTTAATTACGGACGGGGTTGAATCAAACCGTAATTACCATCCTTTTGTCGATAAAGAACATTGACGCAGTCGGTCCTTGCATTGGTAAATACCAGAAAGTTATCCTTGATCAAATCCATTTGCATGACGGCTTCATCGACATCCATGGGTTTGTATTCAATATTGTGGACCCGCACACGGGGTGAGGACGTACTGTCATCGACGGTTTCTTCCAGCGGTTGGGAAACGGTTTTTCCCTTGGCCCGATAGTCCCGGCTTTTCTGTTTATTTTTTTTAATCTGGACTTCCAGTTTGTCCAGCACCATGTCAATGGCGGAATACATTTCCTCTGTTTCTTCCTTGCCATTGATGGCTAACCGATCACCGATAATATGGATTTCCGCGCTATGGCGAAACTTTTCAATGGAGAGAACGACATTGGCCTCGGCGGGTCCATTGAAATATTTGTCCATGCGGTCCAGTTTCTCGCTGACATAGGATTTAAGCGCATCGGAGGATTCGAGGTTCTTGAATCTAACGGATGTATTCATTGGGCCTCCTTTGATAATTCCTGCTGTCGGACCATTTCAACCGCAAAGGGGTAATCCTTTTTTGCGGGCCGTGTAAGCGGCAGAATGCGAACCCGAGTGGTCGATTGGTGATATCCCATCAGAACTGCTTGCGCTTGCTGGAGGATAAGATGCCCATCATCTCCCTGTATTTGGCAACGGTTCGACGGGCAATATCGATATTATCGGCTTTGAGCATTTCAGCCATTTTGCTGTCACTAAAAGGCTTTTTCGGATTTTCGCTTTCGATCAGTTTTTTGATTTTGGCCTGTACGCTGGCCGAGGCAATGTCTTCACCATGGACGCGCTTGATAGAACTGTTGAAAAAATACTTGAGCTCAAAAATGCCCTGCGGCGTATGGGCATACTTATTGGTAGTTACCCGGCTGATGGTGGATTCATGCATGCTGATATCCTCAGCCACATCGCGCAGGACCATGGGCTTCAAATGCGCCACACCCTTTTCAAAAAAGTCCCGTTGAAACTTGAGGATGCTTTCCATGACCTTGTAGATGGTTTTCTGGCGTTGGTGGATACTGCGAATCAGCCAGGCGGCGGACCGCATTTTATCGCGAATGTAATCCTTGGCGTTGGCACTGACTTCATTTTGGCGGGTAATCGCGCGTTTGTAAAACGGGTTGACCCGCAACTTGGGCATGCCATCGTCATTCAAAACAATCACAAAATCATCTTCGCTTTTGTAGACGTAAATATCCGGGATAATATAGTGCGGGGTTTCTTCACTGAATTGCCGGCCAGGTTTCGGCTCGAGCGCACGAATCACGTTGACGGCCGTAATTACATCTTTCTGTTTGACCTTCAAGGCCTTGCAGATCGCCTTGAAGTTTTTGTTTTCCAGGTTTTTCAAATGATCGGAAATGATATCCGTGACCAGGCTGTCGTTCAGATCCAGCATGCGGGCCTGAAGCAAAAGGCATTCTCGCAAGTCCCTGGCACAGACACCCACCGGGTCAAAGGACTGCATGGTCTCCAGGACATCCTCGACCATTTCGATGGAAATCCCACTTTGTTCAGACAACTCTTCCACCGACAACTGAAGGTAGCCATCCCGATTGAGGTTGCCGATGATCAGGCTGCCCACCTGCTTTTCAATATCCGTTGGCGAGAGCATCAACAATTGCCACAGCAGATGATCGCTGAGTGATTCCTTTGAGGAAACAAAAGCCTCATATTGCGGCGCTTCCCGATTCTCACCCTCGAAATTGATCTTGCCCGGCGCATTATACTCGTCGATGTAATTGCTCCAGTCAATGTCATCGTTGATCTTTTCATCGATGGTAACTTCCCGGGCTTCTTCGACGGTGGGCGCAGGCGTTTCTTCGGTATCGCCATCCTTGGTTTTATCGGGCGTTTCCTGAAGTTCTTCCAGCGTTGGGTTTTCTTCCAACTCCTGCCGGATGGTGTCCACCAGCTCTAGACGGGACAGCTGTAGTAATTTGATCGCCATCTGGAGCTGTGGCGTCATGATCAGCTGCTGGGTTAGTTTAAGTTGTTGTCTGAGTTCAATTGCCATCTTAGAGTGTAAATTCGTCTCCTAAATAGATCCGTTTGGCGATTGCACTGGTCGCTATATGCTCCGGTGTACCGTTTTCAATCACCTTGCCTTCGCTTAATATAAAAGCCGAATCACAGGCCCCCAGGGTTTCGCGGACGTTGTGATCGGAAATCAGAATACCAATATTACGAGACTTTAAATGGGCAATGATTTTTTTTATGTCAATCACTGCCAACGGGTCGATGCCGGCAAACGGTTCGTCCAAAAGCATGAACGCCGGATCGGTGGCCAGGGCACGGGATATTTCCAGACGACGGCGTTCGCCACCGGAAAGTACCGCCGCTTTGGATTCAGCCACATGGGTAATTCCCAATTCTTCCAGCAAGCTGTCGGCTCGATCATTGCGCTGCCGCCGATTGAGCGGCAGAGTTTCGAGAATGATCATGATATTTTGGCGAACCGTCAGTTTCCGAAAAATGGACGCCTCCTGGGGCAAATAACCAACGCCCGCTTTAGCCCGGATGTGCATGGGATATTCCGTGATGTCTTTTTCATCAAGAAATATTTTGCCTGCATCGGGTTTAACCAGGCCAACAGTCATATAAAATGTTGTTGTTTTACCGGCTCCATTGGGTCCTAACAAGCCGATCACCTGCCCGCTTTGCACACCCAGGCTGACCTGATCCACAACACGCCGCCCGCGATAAACCTTAACCAGTTCACTAACCGACAGGGTGGCCATCATCTTTTCCACACTTACTCCAAGCCCGAGTCTTCCGGATTGAGGATGATCGCCTTCACCCGACCTTTGTTGGGCCCGCCTTCAACGGTAAACCGTCCGCTATCGCGGTAAAAGGTGATCGTATCACCGCTGATGGTATTGTCTCCACTGGTAATCGTGGCTTCCGGACCGGTCAAGGTCAGAACACGCTGTGCTGTTATATATACTGCCTGCTGGGCAACAGCAAGCCTATTGTCAAATTTAATTTCCACGTTTCCGGTGGCCACCAACTTTTCCAGTGATTGAGCCGGCGAGGCATTCTCCGTTTTTGACTCGCTGCCGAAAAAAAGTTTGAGGCTGTCTGCAGTAATCACGGTGTCGCCCTGACGCAAACGCACATCGCCAACAAACTCAGCGTTGTTGTTTGCAGAATCCGATATCAGCCGTTGGGCGGTGATATCAATTCTTTTTCCTTCAATTGCATCAGCCGGCGGATTGGGTGAATCCGTATCCGCGACCAGACGGAAACTGGGCCAGCACATCAGCAACAGAAAGAAAAACAGTAGCCGCCCGGTCCAGGGCAGCCGATTAAAGCTTGAAATCCTCACTGATCGTTCCTTCCACGCCCCCTTCGAAAAAGGTAATTCGACTCGATAGTTTCATGGTCATGGTGTTGGCCTTGAGGCTGACTAATTCACTGGACACCTTTATGGGTGTATCGGATCGAAGTTCACGGGTATCCGGGTCATAAACAACGGATTCCGTGCGAAATTGATAAAGGCGCGTTTTGGCTACGACATTTCCCGAAACCGCCAATCGGTTTGAATCGGTATAGATAATCCCTTCATCAGCCGTCAAGTGGACGTTATCTCCATCGGTCATGAACACTTCCACATTGGGATTGACCAGCAGCATGGTCTTTTTTTTATTGACCAGGGAGGCGGATTCCGCTTCCATGCGCCATTCCCGAATTCCGTTTTTGGTGGCGGTTTGGCGGATTTTGCTAAGGTGCATGTCCGCCTCTTCCTTGATCTGAGATAACAGTACCTCAGGATTCTGGGTCACTTGCCGGTAACTGACAAAAATAATCACCATGGCCGTCAACGCCAGGGCCAGCACCGTCAGTAACAGGCGTTTGATCAGACGTCGTTTGTTCATGCAAACAGCCTTTGAATCAACGCGTCCCACTGTCCCCTGGCTTTGAGGATGGTTTCGCAGATTTCCCGTACCGCACCTTGTCCGCCATGTGCACAGGTGGTCCATACCGCCGCCTGTTTCACCAGTTCATGCGCATCGGCCACGGCAATGGGTACACCCACCCGCTTCATTACCGGCAGATCCGGCAGATCATCGCCCACAAACGCAGTCTCGGCCGCTGATACCTTCATTTCTTTCAGGACCGACGCCAGGGCCTCAGTTTTGTCGCGTACCCCGTCTTTCAACAAGGTAATTCCCAGATTATTGCAGCGATGCACCAGTGCCATTGACCGCCGGCCGGTGATGATGCCGACGGGAATTCCGGCTTCCCTGAGCAGTCGCAGACCCAATCCGTCACGAACATTAAACACTTTGGTTTCCTGTCCGGCATCATTATAGATCACTTGACCGGTGGTAAGCACGCCATCGACGTCCAACAACAGCAACGCAAGTTGTTTGAAAAGCGTGTGTGTCATGAATTGATTTCAGCTGGTAAGGGCACTTTTTATCGCTTTAAGCTGTTTCAGCAGTTCGGGTAATTGATCAAGCGGTAGTGAGTTGGGGCCATCACAAAGCGCTTTGTCAGGGTCTTCGTGGACCTCAAGAAAAACACCGTCTGCACCGGCCGCAACGGCTGCCCGGGCCAGCACCGGGGCGAACTCGCGTTGTCCACCGGAGCTTGTCCCCGCACCACCGGGCAATTGGACACTGTGCGTGGCATCAAAGACCACCGGACAGCCGGTTTTTTGCATAATTTGAATGCCCCGAAAGTCCACGACCAGATTATTGTATCCGAACATCACGCCCCGTTCGGTAATTATGGGACGAACACTGGAAACCGAACGGATTTTTTCGATAATGTTGACCATGTCCCACGGGGCCAGAAACTGTCCCTTCTTCACATTGACCGGTTTCCCGGTTTTGGCCACTTCGAGGATCAAATCGGTTTGGCGGCAAAGAAACGCCGGAATTTGAAGGACATCCAGAACCTCGGCGGCGGCGGCGACTTCATGGATACGGTGGACATCCGACAAGATGGACACATCCAGGGTCTGTTTGATTGTAGACAATATCTTGAGTCCATCTTCTACGCCAGGGCCCCGGAAAGAGCCAATGGAGGTGCGGTTGGCTTTATCATAGGAGGCCTTGAACGTGAACGGAATTTCCAGCCGATCGGTGATTTCCTTAAGGCGCGTGGCGATGCGCAAGGTCACATCCGCATCCTCGATGACGCAGGGACCGCTAATTAGAAATAATGGCGTTTGAGAATTCATTCAAGATTGTCTTTCTGTTATCGTTTAATCCTGATTTCCTATGTATCCGCGGGCGGTTAAAATGTCAAGCTGAGAAAAACTTTGCCTTGATTAACGGTGACTTAACTGTTATTGTGCCCCTTTTAAAGGTGTTGAACCGATCAGATGCACAATCTATATGTGCCAACGATCAGGATATCTTGCCAAAGTGAATACACTGCCAATGACCGTATCTGACGCCCTTCCGGATTAGACACTTTTTTGGACGGGTACTACCTATCATCGGCCGGTTTGGAGAATCCTTCACGTTTTTTGGCTTGTCATATTTCCCAAGCCTAAAAACAAACACCGAAAGGGACGCTGTCTTGAACAAAAAAGGAAGATCATTCAAACCAATACTGGTAATCATCCTTGTGATGTTGGTTAGTATTCCAACAGTCTGGCTGGCCATCGTGCGCATGGAAGGAACCGCGCCAGCCCTTGATGTCAAACTTGAGTCGCCGTATATCGGCAAATCGCGTACGGTATCCATATCGGTGTCGGATTCGGGTAGCGGCATCCGTAAAATATGGATGGGATTGTTGGTGGACGGCCGTGAAGAGGAAATTCTGCAACGCACTTTCCCGTCGGCCGGCTTTTTTGCCGGGGGAAAGGAAAAGACCGTAGACGTTGAGGCCACCATCTCTCCGCAGGATCTGGGGCTTTCCGATGGAAAAGGCATGATCCGGATCGTAGCCTGGGATTATTCACTGCGTAAATGGGGAAAGGGCAACCAGGTCTATCTTGAAAAAGAGATTCAGATTGATACCCAGGCGCCAACGATCAGCGTTATCAGTCGGCGTCATAATCTTAACCAGGGGGGCAGTGGGCTTGCCATTTACCGGCTTTCTGAAGTATGTCCGGTCAGCGGTGTGATGGTGGAGGACCGGTTTTATCACGGTTACCCGGGGCATTTCAAGGATCCGGCGATCCACATGGCCTTTTTTGCGCTCGACTACACGCAGGGCAAACAAACCCATCTGGCGATCAGTGCCCAGGATCAGGCTGGCAACCGGTCAACGAAGGGGATGGTGTACCACATCAATGCCCGGTCATTCAGAAAAGATGCCATTAAACTGTCAGATCGCTTTTTTAATTCCAAAATGCCTGATTTTGAACCCTATTTCCCTGAAATGGCGGGAGAGAGCCAGCTCGATCTGTTTTTGAAGGTCAACCGTGAACAGCGCACTAAAGACTATCAGAAGGTGAACGGTATTACCGTCCAGACGGAAAAACAGGTGTTTTGGAATGGCGCTTTTTTGCGTTTGCCGGGCTCCGCCAACCGGGCCCGTTTTGCCGACCACCGTACCTATTTTTACAGCGGCAAGGTGATCGACCGTCAGGTCCACATGGGCATTGATCTGGCGTCAACGGCCCATTCTCCCGTTCCGGCGGCCAACAATGGAAAAATCGCATTCACCGGCAATTTGGGAATCTACGGCAATACGGTGATTCTTGATCACGGATTTGGACTGTTCACGCTCTATTCCCATTTGAGCCATATTGGTGTGAGCGACGGACAGATGGTCGATAAGGGACAAATCATCGGCAAAACCGGCATGACCGGGATGGCGGGTGGCGATCACCTGCATTTCGGGATGATGATCCACCAAACCTATGTCAATCCCGTGGAGTGGTGGGATGCCGCATGGATAAAAAACAATATTACCAGCAAGATTGAAAACGCAGAATCTGAATAGGAGCTGAGAGTCGCATGGGAACCCGAAAGGTTCAGAAAACCTACCAACAGATCAATGAAAAAATACGCTCCGGTGATGTTGTGGTCGTCACTGCGGAGGAGATGATTGACATCGTCAAGGACAATGGCCCTGAAGAAGCAGCACGCCAAGTGGACGTGGTGACCACCGGAACATTTTCTCCCATGTGTTCCTCTGGTGCATTCATCAATTTTGGTCACAGTGTGCCGGGAATCAAAGCGTCCAAGGTGTGGTTCAACAATGTGCCCGCCTATGGCGGGATTGCTGCGGTGGACTGCTATCTGGGGGCCACCGAACCGTGTGAAGACGACCCGCTCAATAAGGTATATCCAGGAGAGTTCACATATGGTGGTGGACATGTCATTCAGGACCTTGTGGCCGGCAAAAAGATTTATCTCAGAGCCACCGCCTACGGGACGGATTGCTATCCGCGGCGGGAGTATGAGAAGGCCATGACCCTTAAAACCCTGCCCCAGGCCACCTTGTGCAATCCAAGAAATGCTTACCAGAACTACAATTGCGCAGTCAATCTGAGCAAAAAAACCGTTTATACCTATATGGGCACCCTGAAACCCGGTGCCGGCAATGCCAATTACAGCACTGCCGGTCAACTCAGTCCGCTGTTCAATGATCCGTATTACCGTACCATCGGACTGGGAACTCGCATTTTTCTGGGGGGCGGTGTCGGCTATGTCACTTGGCACGGCACCCAGCATAACTTTGATGTTAAACGCGCCGACAATGGGACGCCGCTTACCCCGGCCGGCACCCTGTGGGTCATGGGGGACCTGAAGCAGATGAGTCCGGACTGGCTGGTGGGGGTCAGCATGCAGGGTTACGGTTGCTCGCTGGCGGTGGGACTTGGGGTTCCCATTCCCGTTTTGAATGCCGAAATGGCGCAGTTTACGGCTGTTTCCGATGACCAGATCTTCACTCAGATTTTGGATTACGGGAAGGATTATCCCAAAGGCAAGGCCAGCAGCCTCGGGCAGGTCAGCTATGCAGCGCTGAAAAGCGGCGTTATCGACTTTCAAGGCAAGAAGGTTTCCACGGTGCCGTTGTCCAGTGTGGTAAAAGCCCGTCAGATTGCCGATACCCTTAAACAATGGATCGGTGCGGGCACGTTTGAACTGGGGGAACCCCAGTTTACTCTGCCTTCGGGTTGATGCAACGGTATTGTGCAGCCGAAGGAAATCGTTATGGCCAACACGATCAGAACCTTTGTCGCCTTGCCGGTTCCCGATGCGGTATCTGAACTCTTAAAACAGATTCAAGATCGGCTGCGCTCGTCCAGGACCAACATCCGCTGGGTACCGGTGACGAACATTCATCTGACGCTCAAGTTCTTAGGGGATATTGATGTGTCCACGCTTCCGGCGACAAGGGCCCAGATGGATGCCGCCGCCCGGTCGATCGTCCCGTTTACCCTGACGGCCAAAGGAGCCGGGGTGTTCCCCCATCTCCGTCAGGCCCGGGTGTTGTGGGTGGGCATAACTGGTGATATAGACCAGTTGGGACTGCTTCACAACACGCTTGAATCGGAATTCGTGTCCCTTGGCTTCAAACGTGACAGACGTCCATTTCAGGCGCATCTGACCATTGGGCGAGCACGTCAGCGTCCTGATTCAAAGGTACTGGGGGCCTTGTTGGAACCGCTTAAAGACGTGTCGTCCGAGCCGTTTCGCATTGATCAGATACGGCTTTATCAAAGTGTGCTCAAGCCCAGTGGTGCCGAATACAAAATGTTGCACGCAGCGCCCTTGGCGGCAGGCACCAGAATGAAAATATGAAAATCCGAAAAATGACCGTCGGCCGGATGTGACGTCGGGCCGGGATCAATAGAAGGGGAGATTGGCATGACCATTTCACCGGATAAGACCAAAGCGGTTGATGCTGCCATGGGGCAGATCGAGCGCCAATTCGGCAAAGGTGCCATCATGAAACTAGGCGCCCGTCCCGTCGAAGATATTCCTGTGATCTCAACCGGCGCCATTGAACTGGATCGCGCCCTTGGAATCGGCGGCTTGCCTCGCGGGCGTGTGATCGAGGTGTTTGGCCCTGAATCATCGGGGAAAACGACCCTGGCGTTGCATGCGGTGGCCAATGCCCAAAAACAAGGCGGCATTGCGGCATTTATCGATGCCGAGCATGCCCTGGATACGGTCTATGCACGTAAGCTGGGAGTCAACTGCGACGAACTGTTGGTCTCACAACCCGATACCGGTGAACAGGCCCTGGAAATCGCCGACATGCTGTTGCGCAGCGGTGCCATTGACGTGATGGTGATCGACAGTGTTGCCGCCCTTGTCCCGCGGGCTGAGATCGAAGGGGAGATGGGCGATGCGCATATGGGGCTGCAGGCCAGGCTCATGTCCCAGGCCTTGCGGAAACTGACCGCCACGATCGGCAAAACCATGACCTCGGTGATTTTCATCAATCAGATCCGCATGAAAATTGGCGTGATGTTTGGCAACCCGGAGACCACGACCGGTGGTAATGCCTTGAAATTCTACAGCTCTGTAAGGCTGGACATCCGGCGTATCGGTGCCATCAAAGACGGCCAAAATATCGTCGGCAACCGGACCCGGGTCAAAGTGGTCAAGAACAAGATGGCGCCGCCGTTCAAGGAGGCTGAGTTCGATATCATGTATGGGGAGGGAATTTCGCGGACCGGCGACCTGCTGGATGTCGGGGTCAGCGCCGGTATTATCGAAAAAAGCGGTTCCTGGTACGCCTATAATGGCGAACGCATCGGGCAGGGGCGCGAGAACGTGAAAAAGTTTTTCCAGGACAACGATGATCTGTTTGCCACCGTGGACAAGAAGGTCCGTGAGGCCGTGGGCCTGCTGCCGGCTGCCACGGATGACGCTACGCAACCAACAGATAAACCGGAAAAAGCTGAAAAAGCCAATAAAAAAAAATAAGAACCACCCCGGGCCAACAACAACGGCTTTTTCGGGAGGTGTAACACCCCATTTTAGGAGATGGTTATGACCGGCAATGAGATACGACAACGCTACCTCGATTATTTCCAGAAACATGGCCACCGGGTGGTGCGGAGCTCTTCCCTGATTCCTCAGGACGACCCGACGCTATTGTTTACCAATGCCGGTATGGTCCAATTCAAGCGTACGTTTTTAGGAGAAGAAAAGCGCGACTACAATCGGGCGACCACCTCCCAAAAGTGCGTCCGGGCCGGCGGAAAACACAATGATCTGGAAAATGTCGGCTATACGGCCAGGCATCATACCTTCTTCGAGATGCTGGGCAATTTCTCCTTTGGAGACTACTTCAAGGAACAGGCGGTAGAGTTTGCCTGGGACCTGTTGACCAACGGTTACGGCCTGCCGGCGGATAAACTGTGGGCATCGGTCTACCTGGATGACGATGACGCCTATGACCTGTGGACCAAGAATATCGGTATTCCTGAATCACGGATGGTCAGGTTGGGCGAAAAAGACAACTTCTGGGCCATGGGCGACACGGGACCTTGCGGACCTTGCAGCGAAATCCACCTGGATCGGGGACCAGAGCACGGGTGCGGGCGACCGGACTGTGATGTAGCCTGCGATTGCGACCGATTTCTGGAAATCTGGAACCTGGTGTTCATGCAGTTCAACCGTGATGAATCCGGCACCATGACCCCACTGCCCAAACCCAGTATCGACACGGGACTGGGGCTGGAGCGCATGGCATCGATCATTCAAAATGTCAGCACCAATTTTGAAACCGATCTGATTTACCCCATCATCCAGCGCACTGAAATGCTGGCTGAGAAGGCTTATGGGCAGAATGAAACCATTGATGTGGCCATGAAGGTCATTGCCGATCACAGCCGGGCGGCGGCCTTTTTAATCGGCGATGGGGTGCTTCCCTCCAACGAGGGGCGCGGCTATGTTTTGCGCCGCATCATGCGCCGGGCCATCCGCTATGGACGCAATATCGGGCTGACCAACCCGTTTTTACACGAAACCGCCCGGGTGGTTTTCGACATCATGGAACCGGCTTATCCTGACTTGAAAGCCGGTGCGGCCTTTATCACCAACGTGATTGAAAACGAGGAAAACCGTTTTTCGGAAACCCTCGACAACGGGCTGCGGGTGCTAAACGATGCCCTGGCTGAGATTCGTGCCAAAGGGGACAAACAGGTTCCCGGCGACCTGATTTTCAAATTGTACGATACGTTCGGTTTTCCCGTGGACATCGTGCGCGATGTGGTACGCGACGAGGGACTGACCCTGGACACCGACGGGTTTGAGACGCGCATGGAAAAGCAGCGCCAGCAGTCACGCTCCAAAATCGCGTTTAGCGGCGCGATTGACGCCTACCGCCAGTTAAGCGCCGCAGGCGAAAAACCCGAATTTGTCGGCTACGGCACCTTGAGCTGTGAGGCACAGGTCGTACTGATCGTGCGCGACGAAAAAGGGGTGGATGCGGCCGAGGCGGGAGCGGCCGTGGAAGTGGTCACCACCGCCACTCCGTTTTACGGTGAAGCCGGCGGTCAGGTCGGCGACCATGGGACCATCACCGCGCCCGGCCTGGAGATGGTGGTGGACAACACCGTTAAAGATCCCACCGGGATCATTATCCATAAGGGGAAAATCAAAACCGGGCGCCTTGAAAACGATCAGACGGTCATGCTTACCGTGGATGAACAGCGCCGGGATGCCGTGGCCTGCAATCATACGGCGACCCATATCCTGCACGCCGCACTGCGCCAGGTACTCGGCGATCATGTCAAGCAGGCCGGTTCTCTGGTGGCGCCGGACCGGCTGCGATTTGACTTTACCCACTTCTCCCAGATTGAACCGGACGCGCTGGAGCGCATCGAAGTGTTTGTCAACGACCGGATTCGGCAGAATGTGCCGGTGGCCATGCAGGAAATGGATATGGATACAGCGGTGGAATCCGGTGCCACGGCCTTGTTTGAAGAGAAGTACGGGGACCGGGTGCGTGTCATCAGCCTTTCTACCTTCAGCCGTGAGCTTTGCGGTGGCACCCATACCACCCGGACCGGTAACATCGGGTTGTTTAAAATCTTATCCGAATCCAGTGTGGCCTCCGGTGTACGTCGTATCGAAGCGGTAAGCGGTGGCGCCGCACTGCAAGAAGTGCAAAAAGACAGCCGCATCCTCAATCAACTGGGGGCGCTGGTCAAGGATAAACCCGATGGATTGGTTCAGCGCGTGGAGTCCATGATGACCCAATTGAAACGCGCGGAAAAGGAAACCGAACAGCTGAAAACCAAATTGGCCGAAATGCAGGCGGACGGCGATGGGGATCAGGCTGTACAGATCAATGGCGTGGATACCGTTATTCGTCAGGTCACCGTGGACAAGCCGGCCGCACTGCGTGAACTGGCCGACCGATTCAAGGATCGTCTGGGATCGGGTATCGTGGTGCTGGGGGCGGAAGCCGGTGGCAAAGCCTTGTTGATCGTAACGGTCAGCAAAGACCTCGCGGACCGCTTTCATGCCGGGAAGATGATCAAGATCATTGCCGGCGAAGTGGGCGGCGGGGGTGGCGGGCGGCCGGATATGGCGCAGGCCGGTGGTACCCAGCCTCAGCACCTGACCCGGGCACTGGAAAAGGCCCGCGAAATTATTGCCAACGGATAAATCGTGTCCATTGAGAAATAATAAAACAACACCGGCCATGGTTATTAATTGAACCATGGCCGGTGTTGTTTTGTGGTGGACTGAATAGAGGTTATTGGTCGTTCTCTTTCAGCGCCACCTCGATGACCATCTCCCCCTTGTCCGTGATACAGGGTATGGAAATAATCGGCAGACCAGAAGGGTATGAAACTTTGTGTTTACCGACAACAACGCTAGGCACACTGATAGAGGTGCCCGAAGAAGGGAAATCGGTTTTGGCGTTACCCGCGATCATATTGGCGATTTCACCGATGGCATCGGTGCAATCATCATCCAATTCGGTCACTTCGTCGCCAATCAGCGCGGAAACCAGCTGAAGGGCAATATCCTGTGAAAGATTGATGACCACGCAACCGGTAACCGTTCCCGACAGGCCGATGATACTGCTGATTTCGTATTCCGGCAGGTTGCCTTTCTTCAGACTGGGTTTGCCCAGCTTGAAAGGCACCTCGATCATGGTGTCGAAGAGCTTTTTCACAGCATTGATAAATGGGTTGATATATTTAACGTCCATTGTTCCCCCATCACGAGGTTAATTAATCGTTGACGGCAATTGATGCATCGTGGTTCGGCTTCATTTACCCTTATGATTGCGTCTGCTTGGCCTTTTGCGCGTACAGGCTTATCA
>Ga0272444_10002399_pt1 | contig 17338 bp, 13 predicted proteins | sample SSMForm13_FD_201033 | JGI IMG/M metagenome (GOLD analysis project Ga0272444, IMG submission 201033) | Marine sediment archaeal communities from Little Sippewissett salt marsh, Falmouth, MA, United States - SSM-Form-13 | ecosystem: Environmental > Aquatic > Marine > Wetlands > Sediment ... | reverse complement strand
GGGAAAATACGCATACATTGATAAAATTACTTATTATTACTGAAGGGGTATTTTGAATAAAAACAACCTTTAGATGTATCGGGGCGTTGAATTTCAGGGTGGATCCGGCGCAGGCAGGCTTGGAATCCCTCGTGCTCGAGATAGGTTAGTATTTTTTCAAAGATATCATCATTACTTGAATGAAAAATACGCAATTGATCAATTAATATTCAATCCCTTAACGGGAAATATTCGTTATTCCATTTCCAGGAGGTCTGAAAATTTAGAAAAGTCAAAGTATTTTAAAGGCGCATACCAGTTAAACGGTGCTCCGAAGGGCCTGTAATGCGGTCTTGTAGTTCGGATACAGGAACGTGTAGCCGAGCTCCTGTTTGACCCGCCGGTTCGAGACCCGCTTGTTCTCGCCGTAAAAAGACCGGGCCATCGGCGAGAGGTCGGCGCTTTCGAAGGGAACCTCGGGCGGCGGGTCGACACCGAGCAGTTCGGCGGCAAAGGCGACCACATCCTGCGGCGGGGCCGGTTCGTCATCGGTGACATTGAAGATGCGGGTGGATGGCCGCGCCATGGCCGCGTCCAGCACCCCGGCGATATCGGCCACGTGGATCCGGTTGAAAACCTGTCCCGGCTTGATCAGCCGCCGGGCCGTGCCTTTCCGGAAATTCTCGAAGGCGTTGCGCCCCGGTCCGTAAATACCGGAGAGACGGAAGATCTGCACCGGCAGGGCGTGCTCCTCGGCAAAGACCAGCCAGGCATTTTCGGCCGCGACCCGCTGCACCGACCGTTTGGAAACCGGCTTGCAGGGCGTCTCCTCGTCCACCCATGCGCCGTCATGATTTCCGTATACGCCGACGGTCGAGAGATAGCCGATCCATGCGGGAGACCCGGCGGCGATGTCATGCGCATGATGGTTGAGAACCGGATCGCCATGTTCATTCGGGCCGATCGAAACCAGTACGTGGCTCGCATCGGCAAGCGCCTCGGCAATGCCGTCTCCCGGCCGGGTGCCATCGAACACAAAGGCGTGGATCCCCTCGGCTTCGAGTGCGGCTGCTTTCTCCTGCGAACGGGTCGTCCCCCCGATCCAGTCGAACCGGTTCCCGGCCCGTTCGATAAATGCCCTTGAGGAATAACCGATGCCGAAAACGAAAAGCCGCATGGGATTTCTCTTCAAAGTGCCAGGTGCTTGCGGCGGATTTCGTAGAGCGAAATGCCGGTGGCGACCGCCAGGTTCAGGCTGTCCGCCTCGCCCGCCTGAGGAATCCGGATAAGGGTCGAGCAGGCCGCGGCCATGTCGTCTTCGAGGCCTTGCTGTTCGTTGCCCATCAGAAGCAGGACGGGTTCGGAATACTCCGGTGCCCGGTAGTCGACCGATCCCTTCAGGTGGGTGCCGACCACCGTTCCAGGCCATTTTCCGGCAAGCGCCTTGAACTGGTCCTTGGTGAGCCGGGCAATCGGCACGTGGAACAGGGAGCCCATGGTCGCGCGCACCGCCTCGACCGCGAAGGCATCGGTGCAGTCGCCGACAAGCATCACGCCGGAGGCGCCGACCGCATCGGCGGTGCGGATGATGGTGCCGAGATTGCCCGGATCGCGCACCCGGTCGAGCGCCACCCATACGGTCGCCCCGGCAGGATCGATGTCATCGGCGGCGAGCGTTTTCTGCTCGTAGACCCCGACCACCGTTTGCGGGTTGTCCTTGCGCGTCATGGCGGCGAGAACCGCCGTGCTCACCTCCAGGATCAGGGCGCCGCGCGCCTTGGCATTGGCGGCTGCCTTTTGTGCGGCCGGGTTTTCCCGCGCCTCGGGCCCGAGGGCGAGATAGCGGACCTCCCAGCCCGCGGCCATGGCGTCGGTGGCAAGCTTCAGTCCCTCGGCAACGAACAGGCCGGACTGGGCCCGGTGCTTGCGCTGGGCGACCAGGCCCTTGATTTCCTTGACGATCGGATTGGAATGGCTGGTGATCTGTTTCACCGCGCCGGCCCGCGGCGTCTTTTCCTTCTGGCTCATCGGCCGCTCCATCTGGAAAACAGCGACGTGGACAGGGCCCGCTTGCCGTTCTCTTCGCGAATGACCAGTTCGCCGGATTCCAGCAGGCCGCCCTGCCGGTCCAGCGTTTCGGCCATCAGCTCGTGAATGGCCAGGAAGCTGGAGCGGATCGCATAGGCGGTCAGGATCATGAACAGCGCATCCTTTGACAACAGCTGCCGCAGGTTCCGCAGCATCTCCGGCAGGCTGGTGTAGATGTCCCAGACCTCGCCCTTGGGGCCGCGGCCGTATTTCGGCGGATCGAGGATGATGCCGTCATAGGTGTTGCCGCGCCGGACTTCCCGGGCGACGAATTTCGACGCGTCCTCGCAGATCCAGCGGATCGGCAGGTCCTCCAGGCCGGACAGCGCCTGGTTTTCCCGCGCATAGGCGATCGCCTTCTTGGACGCATCGACATGGGTGACCTGCGCCCCTTCGGCCGCGGGCAGCAGCGAGGCGAGCCCGGTGTAGCCGAACAGGTTGAGGATCTTCAGCGGCCGGTCCGGGCTTCTCGTCCGTTCCGCTCGGATCTTGCCGTTGACCCAGTCCCAGTGCGCGGCCTGTTCCGGAAAGACGCCCACGTGGCGGAACGACATGAACCGGCCGAGGTATTTCACCGGGCCATAGGCCATTTCCCAGGTCTCGGGCACATTGCCGGAGAACTTCCAGCGGCCCGGTCCTTCTTCCTCCGTGTCGCCGGAAAAGACCGCGTTTGCCCGTTCCCAGACCGCGGGCTTTTGCAGGCGCTTGCCCATCGCCTGGGGTTCGGGGCGGATGATGGAAAACCGGCCGTAGCGCTCAAGCTTCTGGCCCTCGCCCATATCCAGCAGGCCGTAGTCCTTCCAGCCCCGGGTCTCCAGGATGACCGGCCATTTCTGGACGGGGGCCTGTCCGTGGGGGGCGAAGTCGGATTTTGTCGGCGTGTCCGGCAAGGCAGTCTCTCGATGGTTTGACGGGTCGGATGGAACAGGCATTATTCCGGCAGGACGCCGGGGTCAATCGCATCGCTCCGATTTCACCGCCCGAAGGCCGGGGGATAGGGGCAGTCCGGAGGCGACAGTGGATGCGAAAAGGGCGGCCCGTGGGACCGCCCTTCGCAGGTGTCTTGAAAGACCGGATTCAGGCCGCGGCAACCTCGCTCAGGAAGCGGTCCACCTCCTGCTTCAGCAATGCGGTCTTGGAGCCGAGCTCGGCGGATGCGGAAACGACGAGATCGGCCGATTTCGTGGTTTCCTCGACCGCCTGGGACAGCTCGCCGATATTGCTCGTCACGATATTGGTGCCCTGGGCCGCCAGCTGGACGTTCTGGGAAATCTCCGTGGTGGCGGAGCCCTGCTGCTCGACGGCCGTGGCGATGGCACCGGTATAGCTGTTCACTTCCTGCATCGTTTCGGTGATCGAGCCGATCGCCTCGACGGATTCCCGGGTGGCGGACTGGATTGCCGCGATCTGGCCTGAGATTTCTTCCGTCGCCTTGGAGGTCTGGGTGGCAAGTTCCTTGACTTCTGCGGCGACAACCGCGAAGCCCTTGCCGGCTTCGCCTGCGCGTGCCGCCTCGATGGTGGCGTTCAGCGCCAGAAGGTTGGTCTGTTCGGCAATGGCCTGGATCAGGGTCACGACCTCGCCGATCTTGGCAGCCGATGCGGCCAGGCTTTCCACCTTCTCGTTGGTGACACGGGTGCCTTCGGTCGCCTGATTGACCACATCCGTGGTCCGGGCAACCTGCGAGCTGATTTCGCCGATCGATGCGGCCAGTTCCTCGGCGGCCGAGGCGACCGTGTTGACGTTGCGGGTCGCTTCGTCCGAGGCGCCGAGGGTCTCCGATGCCCGGCCGGAGCTTGCACGTGCGATTTCGGTCAGCTTGTGTGCCGTGTCGTCGAGCGTGGCCGAGGTCTCGCCGACCGACGAGATCACATCCGATGCGGTTGCGCGGAAGGATTCGATCAGCGCGTCGATGCGCTGCTGGCGGGCGAGCCGGGCCTGGGCGTCGCTGGCGCTTTCGTTTTCAAGGCGCAGCCGTTCGACCGCATTGTCCTTGAACACCTGGACGGTGCGGCTCATGTCGCCGATTTCGTCGCTGCGTCCGGTTCCGGGAACCTCGACGTCAAGCTGGCCGTTCGCAAGACCGAGCATGGCTTCCTGCAGCCCGCGGAAGGGCCGGGTGATGCTGCGCACCACGAGAAGCGCCGCCCCTGCGACAGCCGCGACAAGCGCAATGTCCATCGCCAGCCGGCCGACGAATTCCTCCCAGAAGGTCGCCGACAGGTCATCGATGTAGACGCCGGTGAGGACCAGGACACCCCAGGGCTTGAAGGCCTGCAGATAGGCGATTTTTTCGGAGGGCTCTTCGCTTCCGGGTTTGGGCCACATGTAATCCATGTAGCCCTTGCCGTCCCGCACGGCGATGTCGTTCATCATCCTGATGAACGGCTTGCCGTTGGCATCCGTGGCTTTGCTCTGGTCCTTGCCTTCAAGCGCCGGCTTGATCGGATGCATCACCAGATGGTAGTCGCCGCCAAGGCTCTGGACCGCGAAATAGTCTCCGTTGCCGTATCGCATGTGGCGCAGGGTGTTGTAGCCCTGTTCCTTCGCCTCGGCGAGCGTCAGTTCGCCTTTTTCGACCCTGTTCTGGTAGTCCGTGAGAATGCTCACGGCGGCTTCGGTCAGGCTTTGCAGTTCCGTAAGTTTCTGGTTTTTCAGGTTCTTGTACTGATTCCAGGATTCCACGCCCATGAGGGCCGAGAGGCCAAGGGCAAAAAGGACAACCAGGCCGAACAAACGTTGGCCGATTGAGAACTTGGTCAGCATTTTGAGCATTCAGGACAACTCCGCCGCGAATCTTAGTGCTGATTATCTTCGGCGTGGGTTAAGCAAAGCATAAAACGCCGGCTTTTCAGGCCGGCAGTTTTTAAAAGGCGATCTTATTGAAAAAAATAACAATACCGGATTCTGCGCTGCGTTGCGAGGCGGAGAACCGATGCGGGTACGCAAACAAAGGCCGGCTGAAGGATCCAGCCGGCCTTTGTTCGGAATGTCGGGGCGTAAGAACTATGCTGCTGCGACGCCGGCCAGGAACTGGTCGACCTCCTGCTTGAGCCGGCCGGTTTTTTCGTTGAGTTCCCCGGACGCCGACAGAACCAGGTCCGCGGAGGACGAGGTGTGATCGACGGCCTGGGAGAGCTGCGACATGGCGGAGGACACCGACTGGGTGCCTTTCGCTGCGCGCTGGACGTTTTGCGAGATTTCCGTGGTCGCCGCGCCCTGTTCTTCGACAGCGGCTGCAATGGTCGAGGTGTAATTGTTGACCTCTTCCATGATTTCGGTGATCTCGCCGATCGCCCGCACCGATTCTTCCGTGGCCCCCTGGATGGCGCTGATCTGCTGGCTGATTTCCTCGGTCGCCTTGGAGGTCTGGGTGGCCAGCTCCTTGACTTCCGCGGCAACCACCGCGAAGCCCTTGCCGGCCTCGCCCGCGCGGGCCGCCTCGATGGTGGCGTTCAGAGCCAGAAGGTTTGTCTGTTCGGCGATGGCCTGGATCAGGGTCACGACCTCGCCGATCTTCGTGGCCGATGCGGCCAGTCCCTCGACCTTGCGGTTGGTTTCCTGGGTGCCGATCGTCGCACGGCCGACGACGTCCGTCGTCTGGGCAACCTGGCGGGAGATTTCGCCGATGGAAGCCGCCAGCTCCTCGGCCGCGCTGGCAACCGTCTGTGCGTTGCGGGTCGCCTCGTCGGAGGAGGCAAGCGTTTCGCTGGCGTGGCTGGAACTGTCGCGTGCGATCTCCGTCAGGGCGTTCGCGGTCTTGTCCAGTCCGTCGGCCGTCTCCCCGACCGCGCCGAGCACCTCTTCGGCTGTCGCCCGGAACGAGGAGATCAGCCCGTCGATCCGCTGCTGGCGTTCCTGGCGCGCCTGCTCGTCCCTGGCGCTTTCTTCCTGCAGCCGCGCGCGTTCCAGCGCATTGTCGCGGAAAACCTGGACGGTGCGGCTCATGTCGCCGATTTCGTCGCCCCGGTTCAGGCCGTCGATTTCAACGTCATTGTTGCCGTTCGCCAGCGTCGACATGACCGTCGTTATACCGCGGATCGGGCGTGTGATCGCAAGGTTGAGGACGAAGGCCATTGCAAAACCGGCAGCGATAGCCATCAGGATCGTGACGCCGATCGTGGTCAGGGCTGCCTGGCCCGCTTCGCGGGCATTGTGCGATTGGGCGGAGGTGAGCGAGGTAATCTGCTGGTTCACCGTCGCCGTCAGATTGTCGAGCTGCTCCCGCCGCGTCTGAAGGTCCGCTTTCGCTGCGACCATTTCCTTGAAGGCCTTGTCGAAGGTTACGATCGCCACGGCGACTTCTCCGGCAACGTCCTTGACCGCGGGCAGAAACTGGGTCGATCCGGTCAGGGCTTCATCGAGTTCGACCAGTTGGGCGATCTCCTCCTCGACCGGCTTCGTGTCGGTCGCGCCGAACCCGCCGAAAAGGTTGAGGACTTCCGTCCGCGCCAGCATCGACAGATCATTCAGCCTGGTCGCCTGTTCCTTGATGACGCGGATGCTTTCAAGCTTCAGCGCATTGGACTGGGCGACCGTTTTCGCGTTCTGGACCACGGGAAGCAGTTCGAAGCGGATCTCGCGTGCGACATCAATGGTCTTTTCAATGGCCTTCCCGGCGGCGTCCTTGACCTCAAAGGATTCCGCGAACCCGAGATCGCCGGCCATTTTCGTGAGATTTTCCTTGAGCGTATTGGCTTCCCTGGCAAGGAGTTCGAAATGGTCGGAAGACAGGCCGGCAAATTTCTGGGCCGTCAGGGATGCCGCTTCAGACACGATGCCGTTGGTCGAATTCAGCGCCTCTTCCAGCTTGGTTCCCGAGAGATTTCCGCTTGCCTTCAGGTAGGCGAGCTGAATGCCAAAGGCCTGTTCCTGCAGGGCGAAGACCCGGCGCGCCAGCTCGTTTGCCGTTTCGAGATCCTTGTTTGCATTGGTAACCTCCGCCCGGATGCCCTTCTCGGTTTTCAAGACGGTGTCCATGATGCGGTCGGCCTGTCCGGCAAGCGCGTCCGTCGCCTCCAGCAGGGTGGCGAGACGCATCGACTGCTGGTCGGTAAGGCTGACAACTTCGTCGAAGGTGGAGGAAAATTCCGAAACGGCGGACGCGGCATCCGCCACCTGGCTTACCGCATCGTCTTCGCCGGCGGCGGTTTCCTGCAGCCGGTTCAAGGATGCCGACAGTTGCTGGATTTCCTGCCGGGTGTCTTCCGCTGCCTGCGCACCGGCATTTGTCAGAAAGGCCTCGCGCTTGAGCGATGTCGCTTGCATCAGGCTGGAAACCTCGGCGGCCTGGTCGGCGACCTCGAACCGCGATGACAGGTTCAGGATTGCAAAAAAGCCGACGGCGCCCACGATTGCGGTCAGGACAAGGATGGCTCCGAAGCCGCCGCTCACCTTGTAGCCGAAGCGCAGATCTACGAACCATTTAAGGATGTACTTCATATATTCCCCCACCTGGCAAATTCGGGAATTGCCATAAGTTTCAGGGAAACTGTCGTCGACATTGGTGAAAATTATGTAAAGTGAAGCTGCTGAAGTAATGCATTTACAGGTTGCATTCGAATTCTTGCGCGGTTCAAAATATTTAATATATAAACTATCCAGCTTCTAGGCAGAATTTACAATGGACGAACTCCTTTTGTTTATAAGTATATAGGCTTATTTCATGGCGCCGTATCATCGGAAATCAGAGCGCGGAAAATACCCGTTTCCACGAGGTTTCCGACGCAACTGATTTCCGCGCGGCCGCTGGTGGAGATAATGCCGCAATCTAAACGTGCTGTCCGCCATTGATTTGGATCTCCGCACCCGTGACATATGACGAGGGTGACGTGCACAGGAAGTGGATCGTGTCGGCGACTTCATCCGGTCTTCCGAGGCGGCGAAGCGGAATGTCCTCGACCAGCTTTTCCGTGCCGGGCGACAGGATGGACGTGTCGATCTCGCCCGGCGCGATCGCGTTCACCCGGATGCCGTGCGGTCCGAAGTCGGCGGCCATTTCCCGGGTCAGCGATGCCAGGGCGGCCTTGGAGGTCGCATAGGCTGTTCCCGCGAACGGGTGCACGCGCACGCCCGCGATGGAGGTCACGTTCACGATCGACCCGCCCGCATTCTTCAGTTCCTTGAACAGGCCCCGGCCCAGCATGATCGGTGCGAAGAAATTCACCTGGAACACGTGGCGCCAGATATGCATCGAGGTCGTCAGGGAATCCAGCCGGTCGCCGTCATCGCCCTTGGGGCTGATGCCGGCATTGTTGATCAGCGCATGCAGCTTCGAGCCGTGCGGCTCCAGGCGCTTGCGCATTTCCTGAACCGCATAACCGAGATTTTCCGGATCGGAGAGATCCACCTGGATATGATCCTCCGGCCCCATCGGCCAGGGGCATTTGTCGGAAAAGGCATGCCGTGAACAGGTGATCACGCGCCAGCCGGCGGCGGAAAACCGCTTCACGGTCGCGTGGCCGATCCCCCGGCTCGCGCCGGTCAGGACGACGGTACGACGCTCATCGATAGGATTGTTCTCGCTCATGCGGACTTTGCCTCGAAATGGAACCTGACGGGTTAAAGTTGACTTTTTCAGGTTACTTTAGTTTATGCGGTCCAACCTTTTTATGCCAGAATGAATCCGATTTGGAATTCATAAACGAAGCAGGGTTGGCGTGAACGAATTTGGTGGCATTATCGGCGCCGGGTTTCGGAAAACTTCCGGTTTTCAGAAACTTGTGGCTGGTTTGCGGGGGCGGGCTGCCGTCGCGCCTTCTTCTGCGCGTATACGATTTAGGACAAAACGGCCCGGGGCCCGGAATGATCATCTGTTCCTGTAATGTGTTGTCGGACGGGCAGCTTTGCAAGGCGGCGGAGGAGATGCGTGCCGATCCGAACGGCAAGGTGCCCACCCCCGGCGCCGTGTTCCGGCATTTGGGCTGCAGGCCCCGTTGCGGCAGCTGTTTTCCGGCTGTCATCGAAATCATTCACGAGGACGCAAAAGACGGCGGCTCTGAGAGCGGCTATGCAAGATTGAAGGCCGCCGGCAACCGCAGGCGATAACGGAGAGGGCATCATGAAGGGCGAACCGAGGGTTATCGAATATCTTAACAAGGCGCTGCGCCACGAACTGACCGCGGTCAATCAGTACTGGCTGCATGCCAACCTGATGGCGGATTGGGGCTACGGCAAACTTGCCGCCAAGGAACGGGAGGAATCGGAAGAGGAGCGCGGCCACGCCGACCGGATCATCGACCGGATCATCTTCCTGGAAGGCCTGCCCAATCTCCAGGTGCTCGACCCCATGCGCATCGGCCAGTCGCTGAAGGAATGCATCGAATGCGACCTGGCGGGCGAATATGTCGCAAGGGCGCTCTATCACGAGGCGCGACAGGTCTGCCGCGAATGCGGGGACTACGTCTCCATGGACCTGTTCGAAACGCTTCTGGCGGACGAGGAGAGCCACATCGACTTTCTGGAGACCCAGTTGAAGCTCATCGAACAGATCGGTATCGACAACTACGCGCTGCTGCAGGCGGCACCCGCGAACGCTGCCGGGTGAGGCGTGGGATTGATGCGGGGCCTACAGCCGGACCACGTCGCCGCCGGCGGCTTCGGCATCCTCCGGGTCGTGTGTGACGAGCAGAACCGGCAGGCCCTTCTCGCGCGCTTTTGAGAACACCAGATTGCGCAGATCGGCGCGCCGGGTCTGGTCCAGGCTTGAAAACGGCTCGTCGAGCAGGAGCGCTTTCGGCTCGGCGAGAAGCAGCCGCATAAGGGCGACCCGTGTCTGCTGACCTCCGGACAGGGTTGCCGGATCGCGGTCGAAGAACCCGGTGAGGCCCACGTCGCTCAGGGCGTCCTCGGCAAGGGTGCGGCGCTGCGCGCGGTCCTTGTGCCTCGTCCTGTTCAGGCCGAACAGGAGGTTCTCGCCGACCGACATGTGCGGAAACAGAAGCGGCGCCTGAAACATCAGCCCCACTTTCCTTTCCTGCGCCGGCAGCGACGTGATCTCCGCGCCATCCAGCCAGATCCGGCCTCTCGCCCGGAAGGCGGGATCCAGAAAGCCGGCGATAAAATCCAGCAGGGACGATTTCCCGCTGCCGCTGTCTCCCATCACGGTCAGCACCTCGCCCGGCGCCACCTGCCGGTCAAGCGTCACCAGCCGCCTTGTCTCGAGGTCGATTTCCACGTGGTCCAGCTTCAGTCCGGACGGGGAGGGCGAAAGCTCTGCCATGGCTGTCTTATCGTTGAAGTCTGAGGGCAAGTCGATGCCGGAAGGCGATGGCGGGCACGGCGCTTGCCAGCACAAACCCGAGAAGCGGCAACAGCAGCTGAAGCATGGCATAGACGGCCGCGACGGACCGGCTGCCGCCGCTTGCGAGCGCCACGCTCTCCGTGGTGATCGTGGCGATCCGTCCGGCGCCGACCATCAGGGTCGGCAGATACTGGCCGATGGAAACCGCAAAGCCGATTGCCGCCGCCACCATCAGCGGACGCAGCAGCAAGGGCAGGCGGATCGACCGGAGGATCCGGTTTTCGGATGCGCCCAGGGTCGCGGCGACCTTGGCAAGACGCGGATCGAGATGCTGCCAGGGGTCGGACAGGGCGAGAAAGACATAAGGCAGAACGAAAACCAGATGCGCCAGCCCGACGGCGGTATGGGTGCCGTCCCGGCCGGCGACGAGAAACAGCACCTGCAGGCCGAACAGAAACGAAATCTGCGGCACAAGGAGCGGCAGGAACATGAGGTTTCTGAACGCGGCGTGTCGCCGCCGGGGGCCGGTTCGCGTCCAAAGTTCCAGCTGCCAGACGACGAGCCCGATCGCAATCAGAGCCGCCGGCAGGGCAATGACGAGCGTGTCGGCAACGAGATGACCGCCGCCCGGATAAAGGCCGCTCCAATGGCGCAATGTCAGCGCCGCCGGAAAGGCTTGCGGAAACCACCAGCTTGCCGTCAGGGACCACAGGACGAGGGCTGCGAGAGCCGCAACCATGGCGAAGATCAGCAGGCCGACGAGGGCGGCGGCTGCAGTCCGTGCCGCCCCGTCACGTGGATGGCGCCTGCCGCTGGCCCGGCCCGAGCGCGCCAGGCGGGCGGCCAGATGTTCGCCCATTCGCCAGAGCAGGATGGCGCCGATGCTCAGAAGCAGTTGCAGCACCGCTCCCGCGGACGCCTGAAGGCGCAGTGCGGGATCGGCGTCGGCCATCCAGTCGATGATCCTCGGCGCAAGCGGTGCCGGCGTCGTCGGCCCCAGGATCCGGGCGACATCGACGACCGAAGTCGAATAGGCGAGCACGGCCAGGACCGGCAGGCGGATCTGCGGATAGATCTGCGGCAGCGCCACCTTGAAGAACCCGGCCATGCGGCCGTAACCGAGGTTCGCCGCAATGCGCATGTGGCGCCGGGCCTCCGTTTGCGGCAGCGCGGCGAGCATCATCAGGAACAGGAACGGCACTTCCTTGGCGATCAGGCCCGCCGTCATGGTCAGGCCCGGCGGATCGTGGAGGATGAGAAGGTCCGGCGGGCGGTCAAGGCCGGTCGCCCAGGGCGACAGCACCCGGACGACCAGTCCGGACGGCGAGATCACGAAGGCGAGGCCGATGGCCGCCGCCGCATGGGGCACCGACAGCAGCGGCGACAGGAACCGGGTCATCACCCTGAAGGGCCGGGTGTCGAACCAGGCCGCCGTGAACAGCGCCACGATCGCCAGCGAGGCGCCCGTCGCCGCAAGGCCGGTGCCGAGGCTGAGCGCGAGCGACAGGCCGATGCCCGGTTCGCTCAGCACGGCCCGGAACGGACCAAGAGACAGGGACGACCCGCCGAGGGCCGGCAGATAACCGAAGGCCGGCAGCAGCGTGCCGGCCAGGCCGAGGCCGACCGGTCCGACGATCAGCAGCAGGATGACCGCGGTCGGAAGCGCGCGCTGGAAGAGGGCCGGCTGTCGTGTCACGGCCGGTCGTCAGGATCCGCCGTAGCGGGCGGCCCAGGCCTTTTCGATAGCCGCAACCCAGCTCGGATGCGGTTCGGGAAGGGTCGGGCCGAGGTCATCCGGGCCGAGCGTGGCGATACCGAGGTCGATTGCCTCGAAGAGTGCCCGGTCGCTTTCCGGCAGGCCGGAAATCTTCAGGACGGTCGGATCGCCCCACACGGCCGGGTCCTGCTTGCGCGCCTGGGCCTCAGGCGACAGCAGGAAGTTCGCCAGGACCTTTGCGCCTTCCTTGGCCGAACTGTTGAACGGAATGGCGACGAAATGGGTGTTGCCGATGGTGCCGCCGGTGAGAACGAAGCTGCGGACCGTGTCCGGCAGTTCGCCATTGGCGATGGCGCTGGAGGCGTCGCCCGGATTGAAGGTGAAGGCGATGTCCAGTTCCCCATCCGCCAGAAGCCGGCGCATCTCCGCCGCATTGGCCGGAAAGGCTTCCGCCTTGCGCCACAGATGGGGGTGGATCTCGTCGAGATAGGCAAACAGCGGCGCGACATCCTGTTCGAACCGGTCCGGATCGACCGGCTTCTCCAGCTTGCCGCGGTCGTCGATCACCGAGATCAGGACCTGTTTCAGGAAGGTCGAGCCGTAGAAGTTCGGCGGCTGCGGATAGGTGACCCGGCCGGGGTGATCCGCGGCATAGGCGGCAAGCGCGTCAAGGCTGCGCGGCGGTTCGGCAAGCCTTGCGCTGTCATGCATGAACACCAGCTTCGCCATGCCCCAGGGGCTTTCCTGGCCGTCGGTGGGAACCGTGAAATCGGACAGGACCGTCGGCTTTCCCTCTACATCCACATAAGCCCAGTTCGGCAGCGCCTGCGCCCAGCCCGGCTCGGCGAGCAGTCCCCGGGATTTCAGCGTGTTGAAGTTCTCGCCATTGATCCAGACCAGATCGACCGCGCCGCCGGATGTCCGGCCGGCGGTTTTTTCCGCGACGATCTGGGTGACCGTGCCGGCCGTATCGGTGACCTTCACGTGTTTGACCGTGACGCCGTAGCGGTCCTTGACCTCGCCCGCGGCCCAGTCGATATAGGCGTTGATCCGCGGTTCCCCGCCCCAGGCGTGGAAGTAGACCGTCTGTCCGCGCGCCGCTGACGCGATGTCATCCCAGGACGCTTCTTTGGCGGACTGGGCCTGAGCCATGGAGACCGTCAGGGCCAGAGCTGCGGCAATCGGCATGAGGCGTTTCAAGGACATCGGCTAACCCCCTGTTTCTTCTTATACGTTCTGTGGCCCAAAGGCGCGGGCGCGGTCAAGACAAGGCTTTGTGAGTTGTGGGCGATATCTTTCCTTGGTCTCAGATCGGCAGCACGTGGGTTTCCTTGATTTCCTCCATCACCGCGTAGGTATGGGTCTCGCGGACGCCGGGCAGCGCCAGAACCACATCGGACAGGAACCGCCGGTAGGCCTCCATGTCGGCGACCCGGCTCTTGATGAGATAATCGAAGCCGCCGGCGACCATGTGACACTCCAGGATGTCCGGAGCGCGCTCCACCGCGATCCTGAACGCATCGAAGATCTCCGGCAGTGTCCGTTCCAGCTTGACCTCGACGAAGACCAGCAGCCCGCGGCCGACCTTGTTCGGCGCCAGATGGGCGGAGAAATGGTCGATATAGCCGTCCCGCATGAGCCGCTTCATCCGTTCCGCGGTCGCGGTCGGCGACAGGTGGACCCGGTCCGCGAGCTCGGTGTTCGTGATCCTGCCGTCGCTCTGCAGCACCTTGAGGATCTTGCGGTCGGTCCTGTCCAGGTCTGTGGATTTCTCCATGAAACGTCCCTTTGTAAAATGAAATCACCAAGAAATAGCCAAAAAATAGAGAGAATGACAACAAAAAGACGGATATTATTGCAAAACTAAGACGCTCGATTGTCGGCGCCGGATTTTTCAAGGGAGATGTGGCCGTGCCGGTTCAAGCAAGCACCCCCGCATTGGTTCTGGACTCCATGGATCTGCCGCCGTTCCGCGCGGCGTTCGCGCCGGAAGACGAAAGGCTGGTCCGCAGCCTTCTCGCCGAGACGGCATTTTCGCCCGAGCTGGAAGGACGCATCGACGAACGGACAACGACCTATATCCAGGATATCCGCTCGACACCGGTCGGCCTCGGCGGCGTCGAGGATTTCATGCGCGAATTCGGCCTGACGACGCGCGAAGGCCTGGCCATGATGGTGCTGGCCGAAGCCCTGCTGCGGGTGCCGGACGCGGCCACCGCCGACAAGCTGATCGAGGACAAGCTCGCCGCCGCCCGCTTCGACGATCCGAGCGTCGCGAAATCCGATACCTGGCTTATCTCCGCGTCTTCCTGGGCGCTGGGCGTCACCTCCCGCCTGCTGCATCCGGGCGACACGCCACAGACCATCCTGTCGGCCCTCGTCAAGCGCCTCGGCATGCCCGCCGTGCGCACCGCGACCCGAAAGGCGATGCGCCTGCTCGGCCACCAGTTCGTTCTCGGTGAAACCATCCACAAGGCGCTCGACCGGGCAAAGGCGCAGGAAGCCAGGGGCTATCGCTATTCCTATGACATGCTCGGCGAAGGTGCGCGCACCATGGCGGATGCGGACCGCTATTTCCGCTCCTACGCGGACGCCATCGAGGCGATCGGCAAATCGGCCGGCTCGCGGAAGCTTCCCGACCGGCCGGGTATTTCGGTCAAGCTGTCCGCGCTCCATCCCCGCTATGAGGCGGTCAAGGGCGAGCGCGCCCGCGACGAACTCGTGCCGCGCCTGCTGGACCTGGTCCGTCTCGCCCGCAAGTACGACCTGAACCTGACGGTGGATGCGGAAGAGGCGGACCGTCTGGAAATCTCGCTCGACGTGATCGCGGCGGTTCTGGCCGATCCGGTCACCGAAGGCTGGGACGGGTTCGGCCTGGCGGTCCAGGCCTACCAGAAGCGGGCAGTCCACGTCATCGACTGGCTGATCTCCGCCGCGCGTGCCCGCAAGCGCAGGCTCATGGTGCGCCTGGTCAAGGGCGCCTATTGGGACACGGAAATCAAGCGCGCCCAGGAACGGGGCCTGGAGGGCTACCCGGTCTTTACCCGCAAGGCGGCGACCGATCTCTCCTATCTGGCCTGCGCGAAGCGGATGCTCGATGCCCGCGACGTCCTCTACCCGCAGTTCGCCACCCACAACGCCCTGTCGGTCGCCCAGATCGCCGAACTGGCCGGCGACAGCGAGGGCTACGAGTTCCAGCGCCTGCACGGCATGGGCGAAAGCCTCTACAAGTCCGTGACCGAGCGCGATGGCTATCCGTGCCGGATCTATGCGCCGGTCGGCGGCCACAAGGACCTGCTTGCCTATCTGGTGCGCCGGCTTCTGGAGAATGGTGCCAACTCCTCCTTCGTCACCATTGTCGGCGACAGTTCCGTTTCTGTCGCGAAGCTCCTGAAGCGTCCGGGCGAAATCCTGGAAAGCGGCGCCCATGCCGTCAACCGCTCCATTCCGAAGCCGGCCGATCTCTACGGCCCGGCCCGGACCAACTCTGCCGGTCTGGAACTCGGCTACGGCGAAGACCGGCTGAAGCTGACGGAAGGTCTGTCCCGGACCGCGTTTCCGGCTGTGCAGGCCCGTCCGCTCATTCCGGGCGTCGACCCGTCGGGGCCGGCCGAAAATGTCGTCTCGCCGGTCGATGGCAGGACCGTGGCCGGCACCGTTATCCAGGCGGACGCCGAACTGGCGAAGGCGGCCATGAAGGTTGCGGCCAAGGGCTTTGAAAGCTGGTCGCGCCGCCCGGCGGAAGACCGCGCCGCCGCGCTCGACAGGATGGCGGACCTCCTGGAAGAAAATCGCGACCGGCTGATGGCCATCCTGTGCGCGGAAGGGGGCAAGACCCTGCCCGACGGCATTGCGGAGATCCGCGAGGCGGTCGACTTCTGCCGCTATTATGCCGCCGAGGCGCGGACCCTGTTCGGCGCCGGCCAGCTGATGCCCGGACCGACCGGGGAGGAAAACCGCTACCGCTACCGTGGCCGCGGGGTCTTCGTCTGCATCTCGCCGTGGAACTTCCCGCTGGCAATCTTCCTGGGCCAGGTGACCGCAGCCCTCGTCGCCGGCAACGCGGTCGTGGCCAAGCCCGCCGAACAGACGCCGCTGATTGCCTTCGAAGCGGCAAGGCTGCTGCATGCGGCCGGCGTGCCGAAAGACGCCTTCCTGCTGGTGCCGGGCGACGGCGCGGTCGGCGCGGCGCTGACATCGGATCCGCTGGTCGGCGGCGTCGCCTTCACGGGGTCCACCGAAACCGCCTGGGCGATCAACCGGACGCTTGCCGAAAAGCGCGGCCCCATCGTTCCCCTGATTGCCGAAACCGGCGGCATCAATGCCATGCTGGTCGATGCGACCGCACTGCCCGAACAGGTGTGCGACGACGTGATGATGTCCGCGTTCCGTTCGGCCGGCCAGCGCTGCTCGGCGCTTCGGCTGCTCTACGTCCAGGCCGATGTCGCCGACAGCCTTCTGGAAATGCTGGAGGGCGCGGCGAGGGAACTCTCCCTCGGCGATCCGAGGCTGCCGTCCACCGACATCGGCCCGGTCATCGACGCGGAAGCACGCGACGGGATCCTCTATCATGTCGATGACATGAAGGTGACGCAGAAACTGCGCTACGCCGGCCCGGAAGCTCCTGAAGGACTGGGAGCGGGAACCTGGGTGGCGCCCCATATCATCGAACTGGACCGGGCGGAGGCGCTGACGCGCGAGGTCTTCGGCCCGGTGCTCCATGTGGTGCGCTACAAGGCCAGGGATCTGGACAAGGTGCTCGAGTCCATCGCCGCGACCGGATACGGCCTGACGCTCGGCGTTCACAGCCGTATCGACGCCATGGTAAAGAAGGTCGTCGACCGCCTGTCCGTCGGCAATGTCTACGTCAACCGCAACACCATCGGCGCCGTCGTCGGCACCCAGCCCTTCGGCGGCTCGGGGCTGTCCGGCACGGGTCCCAAGGCCGGCGGTCCGGGCTACCTCCACCGTTTCGCGCTGGAGCAGGTCGTCTCGATCAACACCGCCGCCGCCGGCGGCAACGCCAGCCTGGTGGCGGCGTCGGACGAGTAGGGCATCAACTCCGGGCGTCATTCCAGACAACTGAGGCGGAGCCGAGCGCTGATCTGGAAGCCAGAAATCAGCCGCGCGTAAGCGCGTCCAAAACTTGGTAAGAAGCGGAGTTCGCTGTCGCTCACTCTGTCAGCTGGCAACTGTGTTTTTACGGAGTGAACGGCACTTCGTCTCGAATGACCGCATTGGTGGTTGTCAGGAGTTTTCTGGCAACCGCTATTGTTCTGACTTTGAAGGGTTTTCCGCTCTTTCCAAGAGTA
>Ga0272444_10002396_pt1 | contig 17351 bp, 15 predicted proteins | sample SSMForm13_FD_201033 | JGI IMG/M metagenome (GOLD analysis project Ga0272444, IMG submission 201033) | Marine sediment archaeal communities from Little Sippewissett salt marsh, Falmouth, MA, United States - SSM-Form-13 | ecosystem: Environmental > Aquatic > Marine > Wetlands > Sediment ... | reverse complement strand
GGTATTCTCGCCTTGATTCTCCACCCATAATTGATTTCTCCCTTCGGTAACATCAATTATGAGGCAACGAATCATTTCAACCCCCTTTTTTCATCACCCTCGGTAACATTTAATTTGAGGCAATTCGATCCGATAAGCCGAAAAAAAGTATCATTGACGATATCGCGATTTACGATATATTAAGTATATGATTATTTGCGGCTTGATACGTAAATAATTTGGAAAATACCTGTCCCGGTTTTTTATGGCCTTTAGGCATGGAGGAATAATGAGACACCCAGGATGGACATTTATTGTCACGGCTTTTATCGCTCTTTTAATATTGACGGGCATCAGCCCGGCCGAGAATTCGAAAAATAACGCCTCTCCCCTGTCCGGCTTGAAAGAAAGAGCCTTGCCGATCAAGCCGGCGGCGGTTAAGATTTCCCCGGCCGCCGAGGTGGTCCGGGTGGTGGTTAAATTCCGGGAGGGCTCCGGAATGCGGCTGCGGGATGACCGCTTGGTCTCGCTTTCGGGGCAGTCATCGGCAACGGTCAATAATATTTTGAAACCGTATTTTGACGGTCGTCTGGCCCGCCTGGTCGAAGGGCCGGAGGAGGATTTCAGGCGGATGAAAATGTCGCTGCAGGCTAAAACCGGCATGGAGCTGGCCGATTTCAATCTTTACTATGAGCTGGCGGTGACCGACGGCGCGGAAGCGGCCGAGTTGGTGCGGGCGCTCAATCGGCTGGGTATAGTCGAGATCGCCTATGCCGAACCGCGATCCGAAGTGGCCGAGGATATCGATCCGCCGACGTCCGATTACGAACCGTACCAGTATTATCTCCTGGAGGCGCCGATCGGGGTTGACGCCGTTTATGCCAATACGCTTCCGGGTGGTGACGGAACCGGAGTCAAGATTATCGATATCGAGCATTTCTGGAATGAGAATCATGAGGACCTGGAGAAGGCGGCCGGGGCCACCATCGGGCCCGGCAACGCTCCCGACGGCCATCACGGAACGGCCGTGATCGGCGAAATGATCGGTGGCGACAACGGTTACGGGGTGACCGGGATATGCCCCGGCGCCGATATCGGGATGATTTCGGCGGGTACCTACGGATGTGCCGAGGCCATTTTAATGGCCGTGGAGAATCTGGAGCGCGGCGATCTCATATTGATCGAGCTGCATGCCCCCGGCCCGCGGTACGATTTCGAGATCAGGTCGGACCAGCTCGGGTATGTGTGCATGGAGTACTGGCAGGCCAACTTCGATGCCATTCAGTATGCCTGGGCGAGCGGGATGATCGTGGTCGAGGCGGCCGGCAACGGGGCTGAAAATCTAGACGACGCTTTGTACGGTCCGATGTTCGACACGACGTACAGGAATTCCCATGCCATCATGGCCGGAGCGGGTGCCCCGCCGAGCGGAGCGCACGGTGCCGATCGTTCCCGGCTGGATTTTTCCAACCATGGCGAAAGGGTCAACCTCCAGGGTTACGGACGGGAGGTCTTCACGACCGGTTACGGTTATTACTGGGATGGCGACGGCGACATCAATCAATACTACACGGCCACCTTTTCCGGCACCTCGTCGGCCTCGCCGATCGTGACCGGCGCGGTGGCCTGTCTTCAGGGATATTACAAACAGAACTACGGCGTGCCAATGACGGCGGATGTCGCCCGCGAGGTCTTTTACACCACCGGTTCGCCCCAGCAGGGAGATACCACCGGCGAGCATATCGGTCCGCGCCCGGATTTGGCGGCGGCCATTGCGGCTCTGACGGCACCGCCGTCGCTTTATTCGGAGCCCATCATGATCGACACGACGCTCGATCCGGGAACATCGGCCGCCGTCGCGATATGGCTGTATAATCGATCGATCGGTGATATCATTGATTATGATATCTACGGAACCGACAGTCTGCTCAAGGACGACATTCCGGACTGGATCACGGTCGTGCCCGAGGCGGGGACACTGGCGCCTCAGGATTCGGTGCTTCTGACGGCCACTATCGACGCTTCCGTTCTGGAAAACCGATTGACGATATACAAGGGGATAATCGAGATCAACTGGGGCATCTCGGGCGGCCCCGCCGACATGATGACATATGTCCCGGTCTTTCTGGAGGTGCCCTGCCAGGCCGATACGACTTTCGGCGTTGCCTCGAGCAACGACCCCGGCGGCCCGACGTATAACTGGATCGAACTGATTGATGCCGGAACGGTGATTCCGCACGAAGACTATTATAACAGCTATGCGGCCAACCCGCTGGATGACGGAACGGCCGGGCCGATAGCGCTGCCGTTTTCGTTCCCCTATTTCGGGACAGATTATGACAGTGTTTATATCGCGGTCAACGGCGGGATTTCCTTTACCGATGTCGATGTTAATTCCAACGGTTATTACAGCAATTTCGATATTCCGGGAGCGCCCTTCGAGACGTTTATCGGCGTCCTCTGGAATGACCTGATAATCGGCGAAACCCACGCCGCTCACGGTGACATATATTATTATACCACGCCGACCAGTGATTCCTTTATTGTCGAATGGTGGCAGATGGGCAATTACAATTCGCCGGTCGACACGTTGACGACTTTCGAGATTATTCTGACCGCCGACGGTGACATTACCATGCAGTACAAAGATGTCGGTTTCAGCGGGCTCGATGAGACGGCCCTGATCGGCCTCTCCGAGGTGGAATGCACGTCCTCGCCATATTTCGACGCCGGCGAGCCGGTCGAAAATACGGTGAGCGACCAGGAAGCCGTCCTGTTCGACCTGTTGTTCCAGTCGGAGATGGCCGGGGACGCCAACGGCGACGATATCATCAATATCCTGGATATCACCTGTCTGATCGATTACCTCTACAAGGGCGGGCCGGCGCCGATCCCGGAGGCCTCCGGAGATGTCAACTGCGATGCCATCATCAATATTTTAGACATCACCTATTTGATCAATTACCTCTACAAGGACGGGACGGAACCCTGCTATTACTCTTTCTGATCGACCGGAAAATGCAATCAGGAAGCCGTCTCCGGCCGGAGGCGGCTTTTTTGCTTGTACGATCCGATAACGCCCGATTAAATGAACGGAAAGACGTTGGTGCGTGTCAGCTGGAGGATATACTCCGGAAAAAATCCCAGCAGAAGCGTTCCGGCGGCGGTTACCAGAAGGACCAGGACCAGGGCCGGTTTGTATGTCACCGAAAGGGGGACGCTCTGGTCGGGTTGGCCGAAGAAAGCGACGACAACGACCCGCAGGTAATAGTATACCGACACGAAGCTGTTGATTACGGCGATGATAACGAGTCCGACGTAATCGTTTTTCACCGCCTCGGAAAAGACATAGAATTTCCCGAAAAAGCCGGCGGTGGGCGGAAATCCGGCCAGGGCAAACATGAAGAGAGCCAGCAGGGCGGCCAGGATGGGATACTTGGCGGCCAGGCCTTTCATTTCGGCAATCAGGGCCCGGCTTCCCTGGCGGCTGTCAATCATGGTGACGATGGTAAAGCCACCGAGATTAAAGAACAGGTAGGCCATCAGATAGTACACCGCCGACGACACGGCCCCCTCTCCCCCGGCCGTCAGGGCGACCAGGATGTACCCGGCATGGGCGATGGAAGAATAGGCCAGCATTCTTTTTATGTTATCCTGGAAAATGGCCAGGAGGTTCCCGATCGACATGGTCAGAACAGCCAGAATCCAGAACAGCGAGGAAAGCTCGGTCATGGCGGGAAAACCGTAAACGAAAATACGGAGTAAGGCCGCGAACCCGGCCGCTTTGGGAGCCACCGAAAAATAGGCGGTAACCGGTGTCGGAGCACCGGTGTACACATCGGGAACCCACATGTGAAACGGCACGGCGGCGATCTTGAAGGCAAAGCCGAAGAGAACCAGGATGGCCCCGGCATAGAGATAGATGCCGGCGTTAGCCTTGATAAAGGCGAAATCGGTAAGAAGACGCTGGAGGTCGGTGGTCTCGGCCGAGCCGTATATCAGGGCGATACCGTACAGAAGGAAACCGGTGGCAAAGGCGCCCATGATAAAATATTTTATGGCCGCTTCATTGGAGGCGGTGTCATGTCGGGCCAGCCCCGCCATGACATACAGCGGAATGGACATGATTTCCAGTCCGAGAAAGATAACGAGGAGATCGGTGCTGGCGGCCATGATCATCATGCCGACCGTGGAGAAAAGCAGGAGTCCGTAGAATTCGAAACGATCGATGCCCCGCTGGATCATATACTGCCGGGCCATGAGAATGGTTATGATTCCGGCGCTCATGAAGATGAGATTGAACAAAACGCCGAAATTATCGATCATGACCATGCCGAAAAACCCGCTTTCGGGCTGGTTCCACTGGCCAATGGTCACGATGATTCCGACGATCAGCCCGGCTAGGGCCAGATAAACGGTGAAGCCCTTGTTGCGGGTCAAGGTGCCCAAAAGCAGGAGGGCCGAGGCGACGGCCAGTAAAACAATCTCCGGCGCGATAATATCGAAATTCAATGCCGCGGGACTGGTATCCATAATATTCCCAAGTTATCTATTTTTTCGCATTCGACCAATGCGTCCATTTAAATTCCTCAGCTGCCGCCGAAACCGACTTTGACGGCTCCGTCCTCGACGATGACGGGAACCTGGGCCCGACCACCGGCGATCTTTACGGCTTCTTCTTTGGCACCCGGAACGCTGTAAACGTCGATTTCATCGAAATCGACACCCTCATTGCGGTAGTGCTCCTTGGCCGCCGCACAATACGGGCACCCGGGTTTGGTATATATTTTTACCTGAGACATGTTATTCCTCCTGGTGGATATGGGCATTCCGATTTCCCCGGAAGCAGTTGTCCGATCGGTTGACTATCGTCGGGCTCGATAAATTCAGCCGTTTTGGTCTGCCGAACTCTTTCGAGAATACTCAGGGCAGCCGGCTCCATCCGGTTCAGAAACGGTTTGGGATAGATGCCGATCCAGAAGATAAGAATGACCAGCGGGATAAGAACCAGTTTTTCCCGGCCATTCAGGTCGGTTAAATTCTCGTTTTCGGGTTTGGTCAATTTGCCGAAGATTACCCGCTGGAGCATCCAGAGCATATAGCAAGCCGCCAGAATAACGCCGGTGGCGGCGAGGATGGCGTAAACCTTGTTGGCCTGGAAAGTGCCCAGCAGGATCAGAAACTCGCCGACGAAACCATTGGTGAAAGGCAGTCCGATCGAGGAAAGAGCCACGATCATAAAGAAAGTCGAAAAGACCGGCATCGATTTGGACAGGCCGCCGAAATCGGCGATCATCCTGGTATGCCGCCGTTCATAAATCATGCCGACGATCAAAAAGAGGGCGCCGGTGGAGATACCGTGGTTTATCATCTGGATAATCGAGCCCTCCAGGCCCTGAAGATTGAGGGCCATCATGCCCAGCATGACAAAACCGAGATGCGACACCGAGGAAAAGGCCACCAGCGATTTGACATCGCGCTGAACCATGGCCACCAGGGCTCCGTAAATAATGCCGATAATGGCCAGGATGGAAATCAGCGGTATGAACTGGATGGTGGCGTCGGGGAATATCGGCAGGCAGATGCGGACGAAGCCGTAGGTCCCCATTTTAAGCAGAACACCGGCCAGAATGACCGAACCGGCCGTGGGCGCCTCGACGTGAGCATCGGGAAGCCAGGTATGGAACGGCCAGATGGGCACTTTGATGGCAAAGGCCAGGCCGAAAGCCAAAAAGCAGTAGACCTGAACATTGAGCGGAATGGGCAGGTCATAATATTTAAGCATGTCGAAACTGTACTCGCCGGTGTAGCCATGATACATGAAAAACAGATACAGCAGGGCGACCAGCATGAGCAGCGAGCCGAACATGGTAAAGAGAACGAATTTGATGGCGGCGTAGATTTTCCGGGGACCGCCCCAGACGCCGATTATGAAGTACATCGGAATCAGCATGGCCTCCCAGAAAACGTAGAACAGGAAAAGATCCAGCGCCACGAAAACGCCGATCATGCCGGTTTCCAGAAGGAGCATGGAGATGAAGTAGCCCTTTACCGAAACGGTTATCTGGGTCCAGGAAGAGATCATGATGATGGTCGACAGGATGGTCGTCAACATGATCAAAAGCAGGGAGATGCCGTCGATACCCATATGGTAATGAATGCCGAAACCGGAAATCCAGGGGATATCCACCTCGAACTGCATCCCGCTGGCGACCGGATCGAATCTCAAATACAACCAGAGCGAGAAAAGAAAGGTGACCAGGGCGGTCAAAAGCGCAAGACCCTTGATGGCACCATGGTTCGACTTGGGCACGAGCAGAAGCAGCAGCACGCCCGCCAGAGGACAAAAAGTCACGATTGTCAAAATATGATTTTCCATATTATCGTACTATCATATAGGCCATAAAGACCATGACTCCCAACAGAAATATGGTGGCATAGGTTCTCAGGTTTCCGGTCTGCACCGGCCGGAGACCGCTGGAGATATCCCCGATAACGGTGGCCAGGCCATTGATCAAACCGTCGATGACAAGGACATCGAAAATTTTCCAGAGAAAGAGAGAACCGTTGACGAGGGGGCGAACGACCAGGGCGCCATAGATTTCATCGACGAAATACTTACCATGCAAAAGCCAGTGAATCCCGGAGAGGCGCTGCCTGAGCGACCCGGCGGCGGCAACGTTTTTACGGTAAAAATAATAGGCCAGGAAAATAAAGACAAGCACCAGGACGACCGAGCCGATCATGAGAATCAACTCGGTGGTGGCATCGTGACCGCCGGCGGCCAGGGCATGCCCGGCGCCTTCATGGGGGCCGCTCATGACCGGCTGCAGGAAGTGTTCGAAGTGGTTGGCCCCGCCCAGGAGATGCGGAATGCCGACATAACCGCCGATGACCGAAAGCACGGCCAGGATGGTCAGCGGTGCCGTCATGACCGGGGGCGATTCATGCAAATGATCGCGCGCGTGCGAGTCCATGCGGCCCTCACCGTAAAAAGTCAGATAGACCAGACGGAACATATAAAAAGCGGTCAGGGCGGCGGTAATCAAAGCCACCGCGTATATCCAGACCGACCCGAAATCGGAGGAAAAAGACTTCCAGAGAATCTCATCCTTGGAGAAAAATCCGGAAAAGCCGGGTATGCCGGAAATCGCCAGGGTGGCGACCAGGAAGGTCCAGAAAGTGATCGGCAGATGCTTTTTCAGGCCGCCCATATAGCGGAGATCCTGCTGGCCGGACATGGCGTGGATGATCGAACCGGATCCCAGGAAAAGCAGCGCCTTGAAAAAGGCGTGGGTCATGAGGTGGAAGATACCGGCGGAAAAGGCGGCCACGCCGCAGGCGACGAACATATATCCGAGCTGACTGACGGTCGAATAGGCCAGGACGCGTTTGATGTCATTCTGGGCCAGGGCGATGGTGCCGGCCATGAAGGCGGTCGCCACGCCGACGATGGCCACAACGGCCATGGTGGCCGGGGCCATCATGTAGAGGACGTTGGAACGGGCAATCATATAAACGCCGGCGGTAACCATGGTGGCGGCATGGATCAGGGCCGAAACGGGAGTCGGGCCCTCCATGGCATCGGGCAGCCAGACAAAAAGCGGAATCTGGGCCGATTTACCGGTGGCACCCAAAAATAAAAGCAGGGTCGCGGCGGTAATCAATCCTCCTCCGACGGCAAAAACCTCGGGGGCCTTGTGGAAGACATCCGTGTAATTGAGCGAACCGACCTGCCAGAATATTATAAAGAGTCCCAGAAGAAATCCGAAATCACCGATACGATTGACGATAAAAGCCTTCTTGCCGGCATCAGCGGCCGACTTTTTCTCGAACCAGAATCCGATCAGAAGATAGCTGCACAGACCGACCCCTTCCCAGCCGACAAACATGAGCAGATAATTGTCGGCCAGCACCAGAGTCAGCATGGCGAAGACGAAGAGATTCAGGTAGGCGAAGTAGCGGCCGAAACCACGGTCATCATGCATATAGCCGATCGAATAGATATGAATCAGGAAACTGACACCGGCCACCACCAGAACCATCACGGCCGAGAGCGGATCGAGGAGAAAGGAGATATCGACATGGAAGTGTCCCGAGGGAATCCAGGTGAAAAAGACCGATTCGATCAGGCGGCTGTCGGTGGGCAGGGATAACAGGTCGAGAAAATAGATGACGCCGAAGATGAAGGACAACCCGACCGAGGCGCAGGCAATAAAGGAAATCATCCTTTTGCCCAGTCGGCCGATGAGCAGGCCGTTGATCAGAAAGCCGATCAGCGGGAAGAGAGGAATCAAATACAGCGGTTTTTCCATGCGGTCCTAAATCCTATTGTCCTTAGCGTTTCAGCAAGTTGAATTTATCAGCGTTAACTGTCTCCCGGTTACGAAATATCATGATAATAATGGCCAAACCGACGGCGGCCTCGGCGGCGGCGACGGTCAGCACGATAAAGACGATAATATGGCCGTCGACATTCAGGTTCATTCGCGAAAAGGTTATAATGGCCAGGTTGGCGGCGTTGAGCATCAGCTCGATCGACATGAATATTATCAATAGGTTGCGCGATACCATGACGCCGGCCGTGCCGATGGCAAAAAGCAGGGCGCTGACCACGAGAAAGTTGCTTATCGGAACCATCAGATATCTCCTCCCGGCTCGGTTTTGTCTTTTTTGGCCATGACAATGGCCCCGATGATGGCCACCAGCAGGAGGACCGAGGTCAGCTCGAACGGGAACAGGTATTCACGAAAGAGCCGGGTGGCCACCGTTTCGACCGAGCCGAAGCTTTCGGCGACAGCCTGATCGGCACCGACGGCAACGCTTTCCGGCAAAGTGAGCTGGCGGATAATTACGATCACCTCGAGGAAAAAGACGACGGCCAGCCCATACTTGGTGAAGCGTCCGATATTCCAGGAGGCTTCCTCGAAATGTTCGCCGCGGAGGTTAAGAAGCATGATAACAAACAGGAAGAGAACGAGAATGGCGCCGGCGTAGACGATAATCAGCAGGGCGCCGACGAAAAGAGCGCTCAACTGGATATAGAGAATGGCCTGGGCCACCAGGGAGGCAATGAGGTACATCACCGAGGCAACCGGGTTGCGCTGCATGATCATCATGATGGCCCCGCCGATGGCGATAAGAGCGGCCAGGTAGAATATTATCAAATCCAGCATGATCTAGAATATCCTCCTGACGCGACGAATGATTTTCTTAAACGGTTTCTCTTTGGGACGATTGGCCAGCATTTGCTCTTTAGTATAAATAAAGGAATCACGGTTGTCATCCGAAAACTCATATTCGTGGCCGAGAAAAATGGCCTCTTCGGGACAGGCTTCCTCGCAAAAACCGCAATAAATACACCGGATAAGGTTGATCTCGTAAATTCTGGCGAAGCGTTCACCATGTTCGGTTTCGCCGGGCTCCATGTAAATGGCATCGGCGGGACAGGCGGCGGCGCAGAGGCCGCAGCAGACGCAGCGTTCGGTCCCGTCATCATAGACTTCAAGATAATGCTTGCCTCGATAACGGGGCGCCATGGGGCGTTTGACTTTGGGATACTGGATGGTCACCGGCTTTTTGAAAATGTGTTTGATGGACGTGTAGAAGCCCTTGGGGAATGCCAGCAGAACCGTTTTTATGAAATCAAAGGCCATTTTTACAACCTGTACCATAATGCCGTTAAGATAACATTCAAAAGCGCCAGGGGGAAAAGCACTTTCCAGCCGAAATTCATGAGCTGGTCATAGCGGAATCTCGGCAGGGTTCCCCTGACCCAGACATAAAACGCCATAAAGAAAAATACCTTCAGACAGAACCACACCACCGGCGGCAGCCAGGGCCCCTGCCAGCCGCCCAGGAAAATGGTCGTGACGACCGAGGCCACGGCGATCATGTTGGCGTACTCACCGATATAGAACATGGCGAAACGGAGCGAGGAATACTCGGTATGATAGCCGGCAACCAGTTCCGACTCGGCCTCGGGCAAATCGAAGGGAGCGCGGTTGGTTTCGGCGATAGCGCAGATCACGAAAAGGACGAAACCGAGCGGCTGCCGAAAGACGAACCAGTCGAAAAACGACTCCTGCTGGGCGACCAGTTCTTTCAGCGAGAGAGTCTGCGCGATGAGAAGGACGCCGACCAGCGAGAGACCATAGGCGATCTCGTAGGATATCATCTGGGCCGAAGACCTGATGCCCCCTAAAAGCGAATACTTCGATCCGGAGGACCAGCCGGCCAGGACGATGCCGTAGACGCCGAGGGAAGTCACCGCAAAAACGTAAAGTATGCCGATATTGAGGTCGGAGATGACCATATCTATCTCGTGGCCCAGGATGGTGACATTGTCGCCGAAAGGTATCACGGCGAAGGTCAGAAGGGCCGGGATAAAGGCGACCAGCGGAGCCATGAAGAAAGCGGCCCGCTCGACGTTATCAGGGACGAAATCCTCCTTGAAAGCCAGCTTGATGGCATCGGCGATGGGCTGGAGCAGACCGTACGGGCCGGCCAGGTTGGGTCCGATGCGATGCTGGATATGTCCGATGAGCTTGCGTTCCAGCCAGGTGGCATAAGCACACCCGGTCAGGACAGCCAGGATAACCACGAAAACCTTAAAAACGGTAATTACAGCAAAAGCCTCGACGCTCATTTTTCCTCTACCCTGGTTAATCTGACGCGATCGACTCTTCGTTTTCTCATCTGGAGAGCATTGACCGGCGTGGCCGAGAAATTCCTCGGAATGACGGCCACTTCATTGTCAATGAACCCCGATATCTTAACCGGCAGAACCATTTTATCGATTTCCGATTCCACGCGAATGAGGGTTCCGTCCTGGGCACTCAGTTTTTCGGCCAGGGCCGGGGAAATTTCAAGATAGCCCTCACTGCAGAAAGCCGAAAGCGATTTTGATTTTTCGGTCAGGTGGCCAAAGTGGTGCAGCTCATCGACAACATAAAGGGGAATCGGATAGCTTTCATCGTACTCATCGCGCAGCAGTTTAACCTCCCGCAATCCCGATTCGGGGGCGGGGTCATCTTTCAGGTCAAGCAGGGTGGCGATTTCATCGTCCATCTGCTCGATTTTATCAAAAAGCGGTGTTTTCATCAGGACGGCCAGCCGGGCGACGATGTCCCAGGCGGGCCGGGCATGTCCAACCTGGTTTATGACCTGATCGAAGGATTGCCGGCGGCCCTCGAGATTAATAAAACTGCCCTCGTATTCGGCCCATCCCGCCAGCGGCAGGACGACATTGGCCTGAGCGGTGGTCTCCGACTCATACAGGTCGGCCACGACGAGGAAGTCGAGATTCTCGAGACCCGCCCGGGCAAACTGCCCGTCGGGATAATTTATCATCAGGTTGGAACCGATCACCAGAAGAGCATCGATTTCGTTCTTGCGGGCGCCCAGGATCATCCGGTCGGCGGCCAGACCGTCCGAATCGGGATAAGCCGACCACATTTCCTTCAGCTTATCGATCACAGGCTGGCCCGGGTGAGGCAGGGCTCCCAGTTTTTCGGCGCCCTTGCTGTTGGCGTATTTGGACAGGAAACCGATCTGGCCCCTGTCGCGGAGACCGGCCAGCTCGATCAGATTGGCGATAGCGGCGGTCATGTTTTCGCGGGCGGGCGAGGAGGTAACGATTTCCCCGACAATAAGGCTGATGTTTTTAGCCTGACCGATGCCCCGCGCCAGGTCGTGGAGGCGTTCAACGTCGACTCCGGCGAGTTCGGCCGATTCAGCTATCGTTTTGGGATCGATAAGCTCGGCCAGCCTGCCCGAATCGGATCCGGAGGCGTCCGGATTTTGTTCGAGCAATGACAGACAGACTCCGTTTATGAGCGATTCCAGGTATCCCGAACGATAAATCATTTCATCGGTGGAGATTTCACCCGATTTGGTGGCGTAAGGATTAAGCGTATACAGCCGGGCGCCTTTTTGTGTCACCGCTTTGCGGACGCGTAAATTGGTAATGGGGTGCTCGTTGACCAGGTTGGAGCCGACCACGATAATCAGGTCGGATTTCTCGATATCGGCGATTTTGAATTCCAGCGAGGTCATCCTCGAATAGAGGTCACCATGCTTTTCAGGAAGCATTTTGTAATCGGTTCGGAAATCGACATTGTTGGAATTGAGACAGGTCCGGAAGAACCTGGAAAAAGCATAAAGGGAACGGCAGTCCATGGTCGGCGAAATGAGCCCGCCGATACAAACGCCGCCCTTGGCATCCTTGATCTTCTTGAAATTGGCGGCAATTTGTTCCAGGGCTTCCTCCCACGAGGCCGGCACCTGAGCATCACCCTTTTTAATAAGCGGCGTCGTCAGGCGGTTTTCCGGATTGGCCACCTGGTAACCGTAGCGGCCGATATTGCATATCCAGCCTTCATCGATATCATCATTGCGACGGGAGGTGGCCCGAAAGACCTTCGAGGTCGCACCCTCACGGTTTTTCCAGAGCGTAAGATTGCAGCCGTCGGCGCAGTAGGGACAAATCGATTCGACGGTATCGGTTTTCCAGACACGTATTTTGTAGCGCCAGTCGGTATTGGTCAGGGCCCCGACGGGACAAATCTCGACCAGATTGCCGGAATACAGGTTGTCCAGAGGCTGCCCGGGCAGGGTATCGATTTCGGTCATATTACCGCGCTGGAAAGCGCCCAGGTCGTGTTCACCGAAGATTTCCTTGTTGGCCCGAACGCATTTGTAACAGAGGATACATCGGTTCTGGTTGCGGATAACCTCGGGGCCGAGACGCCAGTCATCGAAAGTCGATTCGCGATCACGGATAAAACGATATTTATTGTAAACGAACCGCGAATCATCGATGCCATGAGCGAAGGTCAAATCCTGGAGGTCGCATTCACCACCCTTGTCGCAGGTGGGGCAATCGAGCGGATGATTCATGAGGATGAATTCGATGACGGCCCGCCGGCCCTGTTTGACCTTTTCGGAATCGGTATGAACGACCATGCCGGGCATGCAGGGCGTGGCACAGGAAACCTCGAGTTTGGGTCTTTTTTCGATTTCGACATAACACATCCGGCAGGCCCCGACCGGTTTCAGTTTCGGGTGCCAGCAAAAAGTAGGGATCTCGATACCGAGGGAGCGGGCCGCCTCGAGCACGGTCGTTCCCTTGGGAACGCTCACCTCGCGGCCATCGATAGTCAATGTGATTTTGTCGTCTTCCGGCTGACCCATCATACAAACTCGAACTTGGTTTTGACCATGCAGGTTTTATTCTTTATATGGTATTCCCATTCATCGCGAAACAGTTTTATGGCCGACTGGATAGGCATCACGGCGGCGTCACCGAGGGGGCAAACGGTCCGTCCGAGGATGTTCTCGCAGATCGACTCGAGCTTTTCGATATCGCCCGGCTGACCCTGGCCGTGTTCGATCGAGGAGATAATCCTCTCCAGCCAGCCGGTTCCCTCGCGGCAGGGCGTACACTTGCCGCATGATTCATGGCGGTAAAAATGAATCAGCCTCTCGATAGCCCAAACGATACAGGTGCGTTGATCGAGTACGATAACGCCTCCGGAGCCGAGCATGGAGCCGGCCGCGGCCAGCGACTCATAATCGAGCGGGGTGTCGATCTGGTCGGGCAAAAGGAACGGCGTCGAGGAGCCGCCGGGGATAATGGCCTTGATCTTCTGGCCGTCGAGCGGACCACCGCCGAGATCATTGATCAAAAACGAGAGTGGCGTCCCCATCTCCACTTCATAATTCCCGGGTCGTTTAACATGCCCCGAAAGGGAGAAAATTTTCGTTCCGGGTGATTTTTCGGTACCCATCGAGGTGTACCACCCGGCACCGTTGTTAATGACATGAGGAACACAGGCCAGCGTTTCGACATTATTGACGATGGTCGGACAGCCGTACAGCCCCTCGACGGCGGGAAAAGGCGGCCGGATGCGGGACATGCCGCGTTCGCCCTCGAGTGAATTGAGGAGCGCCGTTTCCTCGCCGCAGATATAGGCGCCGCCGCCGGTATGGACGATGATATCGAGGTCGTAGCCGGTTCCGAAAATATCTTTGCCGAGAAAGCCCCTGGCGTAGGCCTCATCGATGGCTTTTTCCATCGTACGGTACGGTTTGACGAATTCGCCGCGGACATAGATAAAGGCTAAATGACAGCCGATGGCATAAGCGGCAATGCACATCCCCTCGACCACGAGATGGGGATCACCCTCCATCAGGACGCGGTCTTTGCATGTCCCCGGTTCGGACTCATCGGCGTTGCAGACGAGATATCGCGGTTTGGGACTGTCCTTGGGCACGAAGCCCCATTTGATACCGGCCGGGAAACCGGCCCCGCCGCGGCCGCGCACCCCAGAGCGTTTAACCTCATCAATAACCTCATCGGGCTTCATACTTTTTAACGTCTTCTCCCAGGCCGTATAGGCCCCCCGGGAAACAGCGGTATCGAGTTCCACCTGGGCGGGATCATCGACATATTTAAGGAGAATCTTCTTTTCCATGTCAGGCCTTTCCCCTTAAATCCTCAATTATCCTGTCGACCTTTTCCCGGGTCAGGTTTTCATAATAAGCATCGTTGATCTGCATCATCGGCGCCGTGGCGCAGCTTCCCAGACATTCCACCGAGATCAGCGTAAAGAGGCCGTCAGCGGTGGTCTCACCCTTTTTGATGCCAAGTTTATTCTCTAGATATTCGATCAGACTGTCGGCTCCGAGAAGAGCACAACTGATATTATGGCAAACCTGTATCAGATATTTGCCGACGTCCTCTTTGGGAAACATGGTATAGAAAGTGGCCGCTTCGGCGATTTCAGTGGCCGGGATGTCGATAATGGCCGAAATTTCCCGGTAGATTTCCTCGCTTAAGTGTCCGGTCTGGAACCAGGCCACGGTGAGGGCGGGCAGGATGGCCGATTTGCGCCGCGGATAGCGAACCATCTTTTCCTTGATGCGGGCAACTGATTCTTCACTCAAAATCATCGGTCCACCTCCCCCAGGACGATATCGATCGAACCGATGGCGGCAATGACATCGGCCACCATCTGTCCCTCGACCAATCTGGGCAGAGCCGAAAGATTGATAAATGACGGGGGCCTGACGCGCATCCGGTGGGGCTTGTTGGAACCATCGGACGAAATATAATACCCCAGTTCTCCCTTGGGGGCCTCGATCGCCTGATAGACAGCTCCCCGGGGAGGTTTGAAGCCTTCGGTAATTATCTTAAAGTGAAAAATCAGCGATTCCATTTTGCTGAGGACGTCTTCTTTGAGCGGCAGGACGACCCCCGGGACACTAGCCCGGTAAGGTCCCTCGGGCATACCATCGAGTGCCTGGCGGGCGATTTTGAGCGACTGGCGCATCTCCTCGAGCCGAATCAGGTACCGATCGTAAACATCACCGTTGCGCCCGAGAGGAACATCGAAATCGAATTTTTCATATCCCGAATAGGGATTGGCCTTGCGGACATCATAGTTGATCCCGGAGCCGCGCAGGTTGGGCCCGGTCAGACCGTAGTTGATGGCATCCTCGGCGGAGATTTTACCCACGCCGATAGTCCGGTTGCGGAAAATCTTGTTGTCGGTGAGAAGCCGTTCGTAGTCGGTCATACCCTCGGGAATCCGCTTCAGAATCTTCTTTATTTTTTGATCGAAATCGGGCGGCAACTCAGAGGCCAGACCGCCGATTCTGAAATAGGTGGTCATCATTCTCTGCCCGGCGCAGGCCTCGTACAGGTCAATGATCAATTCCCGCTCGCGGAAAGCATAGAGCATCATCGACATGGCCCCGATATCAAGGGCGTGGGTACCCACCCAGACCAGATGGGACATAACCCGGGTCAATTCGGTCAGACAGACGCGGGCATATTTGACCTTTTCGGGGACATCGATGCCCAGGAGCTTTTCGACCGCCAGGCAAAAGCCGAGATTATTCGACATCGGCGCGAGATAATCCATGCGGTCGGTCATGGGAATGACTTTATAGTAGAGCTTCGATTCGGCCGTCTTCTCGATACCGGTATGCAGGTAACCGACATGCGGGGTGGCCTTGACGACGGTCTCCCCTTCCAGTTCCAGTTCAACCCGCAGGACACCATGCGTGGCCGGATGCTGCGGCCCCATGTTGATATTCATTGTTTTGCGACGGGGGACGGCTTTCTCACTCATGTGATCACCTCGGGCGGACCGTCTTTGTTATATGAGAAACGGGGTTTTTCGTATGTCAGCGGAAAATCCTTGCGCAGCGGATAACCATCGACATCATCGGCGGTAAGGATCCTTCGAAGATCGGGATGACCGATGAATTTAATACCCATCAGGTCATAGATTTCACGTTCCAGCCAATCGGCCGTATGCCAGAGCGACGTCAAAGAGTCGACTTCCGGTTTGTCATCGGAAAGCCTGATTTTTATGAAAAACCTGTACGAATGCTTCAGAGAATAAAGGTTATAAATAACCTCGAACCGGCCATCGGCCTCCTCGGGGTCGCCCAGCCAATCGAGGGAACATATATCGGAGAGCATTTTGACCTCGAGGTCGTTATCGGCCATCAGGGCCTGGCATACTTCGAAAAGATACTCCGGCCTTAAATAAAACGAGAGTTGATCCCGGAAGTAATCGGTCCTGATTACCGCGTCTTCGAAATTCTCCCTGAAGAATTGTTCCAGCTTTTCTTTCATCTTTTTTAGATCAGGATACGCTCCGGTTGCCTTATGCACCCTGGAGAATTATGCTTTCCCCGGTTTGGTTTTTCCCTCTTTTTTATCTTTCAGTGATTCCTTTTCGACTTTTTCCTGTAGTTTCAGAATCCCATTTATGAGCTGTTCGGGGCGCGGCGGGCAACCCGGGACATAGATATCCACCGGGATTATTTTGTCGACCCCCTGCACGATAGCGTAATTATTGAAGACACCCCCGCAGGAAGCACAGGCTCCCATGGAAATGACCCATTTCGGATTGGGCATCTGGTCGTAGAGCCGTTTGATGATGGGGGCCATTTTCTGGGAGACGCGTCCGGCGACGATCATGAGATCAGCCTGGCGCGGTGAGGGCCGCATAACTTCCATCCCGAATCGGGCCAGATCGAAATGGGCGGCAAAGGTCGACATCATTTCGATAGCGCAGCAGGCCAGTCCGAAGCCGAAAGGCCACATCGACCTTTTTCTGGCCCAGTTGACCATTTTATCCATCGTGGTCAGAATAATCGAATCGGGTATCTTTTCCTCTAATCCCACTTCAGAGCTCCTTTTCCGAGGGCATAGAAGTACCCCACCAGCAGAATAGCGATAAAAACAAGAATTTCGATAAGGCCGAACAAGCCCAGTTTCTGATAGACTACAGCCCAGGGATAGAAGAAAACCAGCTCAATATCGAAGATAATAAAAAGGACAGCTATCATAT
>Ga0272444_10002394_pt1 | contig 17370 bp, 15 predicted proteins | sample SSMForm13_FD_201033 | JGI IMG/M metagenome (GOLD analysis project Ga0272444, IMG submission 201033) | Marine sediment archaeal communities from Little Sippewissett salt marsh, Falmouth, MA, United States - SSM-Form-13 | ecosystem: Environmental > Aquatic > Marine > Wetlands > Sediment ... | reverse complement strand
CGTGCCCTCCCGCCCCGTAGATCAGCAACTTCGCCTTGGCGGCATCCAGCAAGCGTCCTCCCTTATGAAACCTTCGCGGGGGGATCCACGAACGAATCGTTAATCCCCCCATCTCCATACAGTCCTTCCCTGGTAATGAGAATACACCATAATGTACGGATCAGGATCGTCACGTCCAGCCGCAGGGACCACTCATCGATGTACTGCACATCCAGCTTAATGCGCTCCACCCAAGAGAGCGCATTCCGACCGGAGACCACAGCGAGGCTGGTGATCCCCGGACGCACCTCCAGCCGGCGCCGCTGGAACGGGGTGTACTGCTCCACTTGGTAGGCAAGCGTCGGCCGCGGCCCGACCAGGCTCATCTGCCCCATAAGCACGTTGATCCCTTGGGGAAGCTCGTCAAACCCGGTGTTGCGCAACAGCCGTCCGACGCGAGTGATGCGATCATCCTTCCGACTGAGCGTCTTGCCAAGCCCCTGCAACGAGGCATCCACGATCATCGTGCGGAACTTCCACACACGAAAAGGCTTCCCCGCCTTGCCAATGCGTTCCTGACGGAAAAACACCGGCCCGCTGTCATCGAGCTTGATCGTCAGGGCGATGACCGCAAAGGGGATCAGGAGAAAAAGCAACATGATCGCCGAGATGACGAGGTCCATCACACGTTTGAGGATCATCTGCACTCGCCGCACCCTAGCCTCCAGGAAGCGAAACTGCAACCCACACCAGGTAGTGGTTTGCCCTTGATTCTAACAGGGATTGGGCAACTGTTCATTGCAGACGTCAAGTAGACCGTCTCGACAGGATTCCACGGATGCTGACTGTTCGGACCACTCATCGATTGGACCGGCAAGCTCACCTGCAAATCTCGCCGCGACTAACTGCAAGACGGCGATCGTCCGTGCCAGCCTCGGATCCTTGCCGCGCCGTCCTTGTGCTGTATGCATTCAGCATAGGGTGATTGCCATCGGGAGCCAACTGATTCTGCTTCTTCCGAAATGTGGATCGGAATCTACTGGATGGAGATCGCCTAACAGCGTCTCCTCCTCTTCGTGGGCCCATCCTTGGCCGCTGATAGAATCGTTGCCTGGAATCTCTCGAACAGCAAGTCACGATCAAACTCCTGTTCAGCAAGCCGTCTTGCTGCAATGGACGCTTCTTCAAGTCGTTCCTCTGAAGACAGGAACTCCTTCAACCTCGCAGCAGCGCCTTGCGGATCACTGGGGGGGAGAACGATACCTGCCTTCGACCGCTCAAGGACGTTGGCTTGCCATCCCTGATAGTTGATCGCAATCGGTCGTCCGGCTGCCAGTCCGTCGAAGAACTTGCTTGCCGAGTTGTTCCACATCGCCGGCACATCAATGACAAAGGAAGTGGCTACGTCCGATCCCCCCAAGACTTTGGGCATGTCCCGCTTGGGAACTCGAGGGAGCATCCACAGTGACTCTCCAAGCACCCCGGCCTCCTGAGCCCTGCCATGAATCAGATCCCGTTCCTTCCCTTCACCGACGATCAGGAATCCGACATCCCGATCCAGAGACCGCATTTCCTTGGCGATGTCAACTAGATAGCCAACACCGTTCGCCATCCCCAGGGTCCCAGCGTACGTAATGACTCGTGCGGGTAGCTCAGGAATGTGTTGCTCAAGGAATGCTCTGCCTTCTTCGTGCGAACACGAGAACAACTGCGTATCCGAAGCATTCGGGATGACAGCGATTCGGTCCTTTGGAAATCCGTTTCGAATCACTCCGTCCCGCATCCCGGGAGACAGCGCAATGACACGAGATGCATGGCTGTAGGCAAAACGCTCGAGCTTCTTCGCGAGCCAAACAAGGAAAGGGTTTCGCAGTGCTCCAAGAGCAATCGGCAGTTCCGGCCATAGATCACGCACTTCGAATACCATGGGGATCCGCAGCATCCGGGAGGCGTAGACGCCGGGAAGTGCAACCGTAAGAGGCGTACTTGTTGCAAACACGACGTCGCCACCAAGACGTCGCGCTTTCCCTGACGCAGCCATGGCGAAGCGGAAAAAGGCAAGCATGCGCTTCCCATATCTCAGCCGATTGCTGTATCTCTGCCGGAACCAGTGGACATCAATGCCGTCCTCGTTCGTTTCGGTCCACCGCTCTCGCTCTCCGTGCAGTCCTTCATTATCTGCAGTGATCATCTGCACGTCATGACCGGCTTCGACCAGCCGCTTCGCAAATTCGTAGGAACGGGTTCCACCCGCCATTGTAGGCGTTCGGAAATACTGATGAATGTAGAGAATCCTTCTTCCCACTACGCTCACCTGCTCCTATGGTGCAGCCCCATCATGACGTACCTTCTCGGCTCCAGCCATTACTTGCCTCGCCCGCCCAGCAATGAACCATAGAGCTCCAACAGCTTCATCTCTTCCTGACGCCAATTGTACTTCTGCTCAACGGCTTGTCGCCCCCTCCTACCCATCTCAACTGCTTCATCAGGGTGTTCGATCAGGTAGCAGATCGCATCCGCAATCGCCCGCGGATCCAGAGGATCCACCGTCAGTCCACACCTGTTTCCCTCCACAATCTCCCGCCACAGCGGGAAATCCGATGCAATCACGGGGATGCCTGCCATCATGTATTCCAGCAGCTTCGTCGGAAGAGATTCAACATAGTTTGGAACTGGCTTCAGCACGGCAAGGCCGACGTCAGCATTCGCAATCGCGTGCTGTGCTTCGTCGAAGGGCAATGCTCCAATAACCTTGAAGCCCGGAACATCGATTTCGGTATGCTGGAGCACTTGCTGAAAATCATCTGACTGGATCGGTCCGATCACCGCCCATTGCACATCCGCATCACGCTCTTTCAGAACCCTCGCAGCTTCCGCCATAGTCAAGGCGCCACGTAGCTCGGAGACCCCTCCAACATAGACAACACGGAACGCATGTGCCACCGCTGTGGGAAGCTTCTTTCGCATGCTCACAATTGGGTAGTTATGGACAATGACACAGTTCCCGTGTCCCCTATATCGTGGATGATAGGAATCCTCAGCCAGGATGATAGCATCCGCAAACCGCAGCAGCGCCCCTTCAGTCATCTGGTACACAAGTCGCATCACAGGCCGTAGTGCCCGTGGTATCCACGCCTTGCTTCGTATCTGGGCTAGCACATTCTCGTGAATGTCATACAAGACGGGCTTCCGCGTCAGAAGCTTGAGAACCACACCCATTGGAAGAAGCTCCGGATCGTGAATGTGGTACACATCCGCACGCTGCCGCAACGCCTCCCGGAACGCCTTCCATGTAAGCACAAACATCCTCGACAGCCTGTTGCGTGGCACCGGAAGAGCGGCGACCCGGATACCGTCGATCGTCTCGTCGCGAGCATGTCGGGCAATCAGGGTCACATCGTATCCTGCACGTGCGAGCGTCTTAGCCTGCTTGTGGAAGATCCGCGTGTCGAACGGAGGATGAACGGTTGTAATCTGAGCTACATGAACTTGTTTTGTATTGACTGCAGTTATACTTCCGCTCATATTCATGTCTATTGCGAACTCCGATACGCTGCACTCTCTTGGGAAAGCGCTGCTGCAGTGAACCCCCATGCAAGTGCCGGCAACGCCCAGAATACGGATTTCGCAACAACAGTTAACACCACACACAAGACGTTCAAATACAGAGCTGCAATCCACTGAGGATTTGTCCGTCGGCGCAGCCCCACAGCCACTAGTGCATGTGCTAATGATGCAAACATCACGGCACAAAATAGCACGCATCCCACTAAGCCAAATTGCCTCCAAGCTGAAAGACCATTATGAATGTACCCTCCGATATTGTCCTCAAGCAACTGTCCAGCGTATTCTCCCGCAAGGGGTGATTCCCAAATCGCCAACGCCCCTTCTTCAAGTAGATCTGTTCGCACCTGCCAAGACGTATCTGCTGAAAGGTCGAGGATCCCCAATTGACGGTTTCCGCGAATCGAATCGGTTGAGAGGACCACGACTAACAGAAGGGCAATAGCCACGAATACGACAAGCCTTTGTGTAGAAGCTGATCGGATGATCAGTCGCTTCATCCACAGTATTCCAACTAGGATAAATCCGTAGAACTCTGATCTCGCTCCCACGAAGTATAGACTGATTATCCCAACTACGAGAGTCAGTGTCTGCCCACCTGTTTTCCGGCAGAATGCAAGCAAGACAACAGCAACTACCACAACACTTCGTGCAAATCCCTGATAGGTAGAGACATCCTGTCCGAGAACTGATTGCCGGGAGAGACCAAGCATTCCCGCATTGGGGTCAATGTTGAGAAGTGTCAGACCACTCATCGCGACAAACCCCGCCACCAATGCATACCAAATCCATCTCCCCCGTATGTCGGCGAAGAACCCGATCAAGAACAAGCTGATCCAGAAGGCAATAAGCTCTAATCCGCGGAGCAGCGCAGCAGAACTCTGCTGCGGACCATTCCCAAAGAGGTAGTACATCACGATCCAAAGCCCGACGTAGAGGACTAGCAATCCGAATACGGAAACGAAACGTGCAAGGCGCCCCGCCACGTGAAGTGCCGAGCGAAGACCAAACGGACTGAGCAGGACAGCACCACACGCCGCAAGAATCCCGAACCATCCGCCGAGAAACGGAACCATCCAACCAGAGCCAACTGCGAAGTGGTATAGGTAATAGCCAGGGAAGAGCAGAAACAAGAAGGCACCAGCAAAGAAGACCGGCATCTTCTGCAAAGACACGACCGCACCCCGGTCGCGAGTCGATCTGATGCTCACCCTAGCGCCTCCAGAGACGCATAGTCTATCACGTACAGGCCTCCATATCAGTTGCTCGGCGTCACATTGCTTGACCAGTCGCAGAGGTCAACGCGTACGACGATCAGTCCACTGTGGTGTGCTGGACAACCCAACACTCTTCCGTATGATAGATTCTGTCAAGTCCATGTTATGGCATCTGAGAAGACGCTGTAGAACAACGACGGACATAAGCGTCCATCGGAAGCTGCGTTCGATCCAGGGCATTGCCGGGCACCTTTGGCAGTCATACCTGCGGCTTTCCGCTTCTTCCAAGGGATCGGAAGGCAACGAGTAGGAGTGAAGAGTATGCATGCACATTCTGCTTCTCGGCGTGTGATTCAGAGGTTGGGGTTCATTGCCAGAGGAAGGCGTGAGCTACTCACGCATTATGAGGAATTTCGAGCTTCCGAAAGATGGACCCATGACCGCCTGGTCGACACGCAGTTGGAGCATCTCAAGAGCCTTGTGGGTTTTGCCGAGCACCAATGCCCATACTACCGGGAGTTGTTTAGGGAAAACGGCTTCACGACGCATAACATCCATCGTATTAAGGACTTGGAGAAACTTCCAATTCTTACCAAACGTGCGATCAGAGAACACTGGAAGCAAATCGTGCCGGATATTCTTCCAACAGTGAAATACGTGCAGGCCTCCACAGGAGGCTCAACGGGAGAACCCCTATCCTACCTTATGTCGAAGGATGATCACCTGCGTGGCATCGCGCTGCTGTACAGAGGGTGGGGGTTCGGCGGTTACCAGTTGGGTGACAGAGTCGCGATTCTTGCCGGAGCATCACTTATTCCATCTACACGATCCACTCTGCGCAAGAAATTGCGGGAGTATGTGCTCAATATGCGTTTCTACTCCTCGTTTGGCATGGATGCGGCCAAGACCGTTGAAGACTTAAATCGATTCAAGCCGACGTTCATTCGCGGCTATGCTTCTTCTATTCACTATGTAGCCAACTTTATTCGGTCCCACGATGTAAGATTGCGTTTCACCCCAATAGCGGTCTTCACTACGTCTGAGATGCTGCTCTCGCCTCAAAGAACAGCGATCGAAGATGCATTCAAAGCACCCGTATTTGACAACTACGGCCTTAATGATGGAGGTGTCTCAGCATACGAGTGCCGCGAACACGCCGGCATGCACATTGATATGGAGCGAGCCATCCTTGAGGTTGTTGATGAGGATGGCATGCAAGTCATTGGAAGACCGGGAAGAATCCTAGCGACCAGCTTACACAATCGCGCATTCCCCTTCATCCGCTATGACACGGGTGATATCGGTACAATCGAAGAAGGGAATTGCAGTTGCGGTCGAGAGACCCCACGATTGTCACAGCTTCTTGGACGGACTACTGAAATCCTCGAGATCAATGGACGAGCCATTGGTTCCCCAGTGCTAACTGTGTTGTTTGGGAAGTGTGACATCGAGCAGTATCAGATCGTGCAGGAGAGTGCGCAACGCATTACGTGCAGAGTAGTCAAAGGCGCACACTACTCGGGCAAGGACGAACGCCTGATTCGGCAATCACTGTCGAAACATCTTGGTGAGATTGAGATCGCCTTCGAGTACGCTGATTCGATCCCCGCAATCGACGGACGGAAGCATCGCTTCATCGTGAATCGGACCAGGAGTGTCGATCCGTCGTCCTCACATCCCAACTCGGCATAGATAGGTCGGCCCTACCCGCTCATCTCTGGTTCGCTTCTACGGGCACACGCCCGCCCGACCAGTGGGGAATGGGATGGATCGCCTCTCTCCTCGTTCCCGAAGCAACCCAGACACAAACCACCACATGTGCGTTCAAGGTGCTACGATCTCTTCGTCGCACCTGGTTTCTTGGATTTGGCTGCTTGGCATGGAAGCTCAGGTAATGTCATCTGTATGACCATCTTGTCCAGGATTCTTCCAGCCTCGTCAATGTCTACGACACTCCTAACCAGCGTTTTCCCATGCCGAAACAGGATGTCGAAAAGGTGCCGCGACACAGCCCGAAACCTTCGAAGAACCGTATGTAGAATCCAGAAGGGCATCTGTGCAAGTGCAACTGACAATGAACTGTGCTGTCGTGTGATCGCGCTCGGCAAGCTTGCCAGTATGAGCTTCGCCCTTCGGGGGTGAAAGACTATACAGGAAGCGAATAGCCGACTGATATTCATTTCTTTGAGCAAGTCCTGGCGCTCCATTGCACTAAGCGATTGCACGACGTCTTCTGCCCATATTGTCTCTCCAGAGAAGAACTTCGGTACAAGATCAGACCATGCGTGGATACTCCACTGAGGCAAGTGCGCTTGGTCCTTAAGCTCTCCCACGTGGCGTTTGGCAGCCCCCCATCCACCGGTACTCGCTCCTGACACTCCGGGGACGAATAGTGGGTGATCAAGGCGAACAGCTCTCTTCACCACTAGGCCCAACGCAACGGCTCCGGCAACATCAGGACTTGGACCAGGAAAGTATGTTCCTGTTTTCTTCATCACTTCTTCCAGACAGCTTCGCCTGACAATCCCGTAGTAGATCTGAACTGCCTGATTTCTCTTCTGTCCTGAACTTCGGATGACTCGTTGAAGTGATTGCGTCGGATCGATTTCTTGTATCGCGTTCGTGTACCGACGTAAAGTAAGAGTCGATGAATAGTAGGTCCCGTACAGCTTGTATCGAATATCGGGCCATGTATAGCGCGCTGGACCTGATGTTACAACTGCGTCAATCGAGTTTGCGTCAGCCCATCTTGCAACTCGTACGATTTCAGGGCCTACTCCATCGTCGTCTCCGATAAGACACACATACTCTCCCGTTGCGCAAGCAAGTGCTCGATCGAAATTCTGAATCACATCAACTCGATCCCGCAAGTGCACGTAGCAGAGGCGGGGATCACTGAATTGCGTGTCTACAATTCTCGCCAACGTAGCGTTGTCACTGTTATCTTGAACGACAAGTTCCAGATCTGTCTCTTCCAGCCGCAACACGTTGCGGATACAAGACGCCGCAAGAGATGCCCGATTTCTCGTAGGTACAACAACGGAAAGAATCGCCACACTCACCTCGGTAGTCAGAGCTTACCTCACGCTACACCTTTTCCTACCCGTTGGATGCCGAAGGATTGAAGGCCTTGACACTATAGATCCACACCTAGAGCCGATCGAAGTACGGTATATGGTCAGGGAGATCGACACTTGGCGTAGTTCGAGAGAGCTGCAGCCACATCGCAAGTTCCTGCCGCCTCAGATCTATTCCCGTGTTCTCAGTCAGCCATCGACCGCTTGGGCTGTCGGCCCGTTCATTGACGAAGAACGTCGAGCATGTTCGGCGAAGCTCGTCCCAAAGATCTTGGAGAATCGCAGGAGACCCGCTCCATTCGTACAGGTAGGCGTTTCCTCCTTCGTACCCCACAAGAGCGAAACCTTCCTCATCGTGATCCTGTGCGAAAATCGCTGTAACCTCTTTCGCCGGAAGAGGCAGGCCTGTGTAGCTCTCTTGAGAGCGAATAACACGCTCGCCGAACGCCCGTTCTCGTAGTCGCTCGATCCGATCCCACGTAACGGCAGCAGGCATGGTGTCAAGCCGGTTGATACCCAACGCCGTCTCCCTTGAGCCCCGGGCGCGTCCGTACAGGCTTGTATCCTTCACGACCCAACCCAATCTGTCATAGAAGGAAGGCTGCGTGCTCCACAGAACCGCGAAACCTAAGTCCTCCTCAGCCAGAAGACCAACGAGATTTCGTAGAACGTTCGTCGCGAGCCCCCGGCCCCGCCACTCGACTCGGGTCCAGACGAAGCCGATCATCGCCGCATGCAGCACCCGGTCAGCGACAGCATACGAGAACGGCTTCGCAACGGCAATCGAGACTATCGTCTCCCCAACCATCGCCAAATGGATGTGCAAGAGGTTACTGATAGAGAACGCCTCTGGGTATCGCCTCGCAACAGAAATAGTTCTTCCTCTCTTCGCAACGAACTCATTATCCAACATCGATACAACCTTGGCTAGTTGGTCGGATCTACATGGTCCGAAGGTCGTATGCATTCTCACCAACCTTCGCGAATTATCGATACGATGATCTCGAGATCCTCGGCGCTAACCCACCATCCGCAGGGAATGCTCAGATTTCCTGTGTCGAATGCCTCGACTCCCCGCAGCTTCGTGGGGGATTGCGGGAAGCACGAGTAGAGGTCGTTTCGAACATGAAGTCGTTGAGAGGCAATTCCGCAACCAGCAAGCTTCTGCTGAAGCTGGTCACGCCTCTCTGCAATCAGAGAGTAGGTCCAGTAGGAGGCATCCGAATCCGCTCTTCTCCGTAAGCGTCGGATCCCATCGCAGTCGGAAAGCGCTTCGTCGAGGAAATGCGCATTTCGTCGGTGGCGTGCCAGCAACTCTTCCACGTAAGCAAACTCCTCAGTGCCGATGGCACCAGCGATATCATTGGAACGGTAGGAATAGCCTGCCTCGGGGATGTCGCTTAGCGGATTGATATCCCCAGTGCTTGTTCGGAACGACGTACGATCAATCCCGAAATCCTTCAACCTCGCAGCCCGTTCGATATCGTCTGTCTGTCGAGCAAAGAGTGCTCCACCATCGCCCGTCGTAAGCGTTCTCACTGCACTGAAGGATAGAGCAGTGAAGTCTGTTCCGTTATTCCCTACTGCGTTTCCGGCAAGTGTCGCGCCAAAGGCATCCGATCCATCATCGATGGTTCGTACTTGATGAGCTTGAGCGATGCAGTTCACTTGATCGATGTCCGCAACATCACCTGACCAGTGCGTAAACAGGATGGCTCTCGTCCGGACTGTGAAAAGAGGCTCAAGCTGCTGGGCGTCGATCATACCAGTATCGGGGTGAACATCACACCACACGGGAACAGCACCTAGATTGGCAATCGGCGTCGTAATCGAGGCGCAGCACATCGGAGACACGATCACTTCATCACCCGCATGTACATCACACAAGCGCAGCGCCAAGTCAATGGCTGCAGACGCATTCGAAACCACGATTCCATTGGGATTCTGCACGAAGTCCCGAAGGAGGCACGTGAACTCCCTTAACCTTTCTCCCTCCGCAAGCTGTCCGCTTTTCAGAACGCCTCTCACTGCGACGATTGCGCTCTCAGCGATGTGTGATTTGAACAGCGGAATCACATGCTTCGTCATGCTCACCAACCCCGACGAATGCAATCAACGATGCGTTCTCGATCCTCGTCGGTGACCCACCATCCGCAGGGGATGTGGAGCATGCGCGCGAAGAACGAGTCAAGGTGCGGAAGATCGCACAAGCTGTCTGCGAACACCGTGTGTTTGTCGTTCCGTTTATGGACCTTCGACGCTTGAATCCCGTGCTCGCTAAGCTTCTTCTGCAGGTTGTCTGCCTTGTCCGCCAGAATCGTGTACATCCAGTAGGAGGGCTCCGCAAAAGCATCCCACGTGCAGAGGTCCAGCCCGGGGATGCCCTGCAAGGACATGTCATAGTATTTCCCGTTACTCACGTGTCTTCTCACGATATCTTCGATGTACTCAAGCTGGATGAGTCCAAGCGTTGCAGTGACGTTGTTCATGTGATACTTGTATCCTACCGTCTTCACATCGACTTCTGTGCGTGACTGTTGGCGGTCGATTCCGAACCATCGAAAGCTACGTCCGTGTGGGAGATCATGTGGATCGCGACACGTAAGCATACCTCCGTCCACAGTTGTGAGGTGCTTGATTGCTTGCAGAGAGAAAACGACATACGCGGAATGGCTTCCGAGTACCTCGCCACCATATCGCGCACCAAGGGCGTGCGCTGCATCTTCGATGACCGGCACGCCGTTCTCTTCAGCCACTTGGCTGAGAGCATCAAGAGAAACGGGAATACCACCATAGTGAACAGCAACGACTGCTTTGGTCTTGTCAGTGATTCTTCCTGCGACCGATGCGGGCAAGATATTTCCGTTGGCGGGATCTACATCTGCCCAGACAACTTTCCCTCCTGCATGGAGAATCGCGAGATTCGTCGGCTCTGCTGTCATCGGCGTAGTCACAACCTCGTCTCCGGGCCCCACGCCAGCAAGAACCAGAGCAGTGTGCAGTGCAGCTGTTCCAGAGTAGAACGAGAGCACATTCGGAGATCCAACATAACGCCCGAATCTCCGCTCGAACTCGTAGACAGGCTCTCCTTCGGACACAAACCCGCTGTAGAGAACATCTCGCAATGACGGAAGCAAGACATCTTCCGGCGGCATGAAGACGCGGAACAGAGATACATTCCTAGAATCGGGAGAACTCACCATCAGCGACCTCCAACCTCTCGAACTCGCAATCTGCTTGTGCAATCATTCGTTTCACTGTCTCAAGCGATGCAATTTCATTCGCTGAAGCAAATTCTTCTTCCAAGGCACAGGGCCGTTTTGAGCTCCACCATGGGTGAATCGTGATGAAGCTATCTACCTGTTCCGTACGCTCCAATTCTTCTTCAGAGACGAGGATCTCTCCAAGCTTTTCCCCAGGGTATGTACCAATCATATCGTATTCGAACGGCTTCCCAGCCTCGTCTGCGATTGCTTCAGCGATATCCAGAACTCTCGCGGCAGGTGCTTTCCGAACGAAAATCTCACCTCCAAGGGCACTCTCCGCTGCATGGAGTACAAGGTCGATCGCTTCCTCAAGTGTGAGCAGAAATCGCGTCATTCGCTCGTCGGTGATCGTCAGCCGCTTGCCTAAGGCGAGCTGGCGTCGGAAGAATGGCACAACAGATCCACGTGATCTAAGGACGTTTCCGTATCGCACACAGGAAAAGATGGTACCTCGGTTGGAGCGCGCTCGATTGGCTTGCAGCACAATTCTCTCCTGAAGAGCCTTGGTCATCCCCATCACATTGACCGGCTTGACAGCTTTGTCTGTGCTGATCGAGACAAAACGCTTGACTCCATGAGCCAGCGCGCTATCGACGACATTCGAAACCCCTAGCACGTTGGTGTGGATCGCCTCAAGGGGGAACCTCTCGCACGTAGGGACTTGCTTTAAGGCCGCAGCCTGGAAGACAATGTCGATACCCTCCATCGCCTCTCTGAGTGTACTGAGCTGTCGAATGTCACCGATCACGAACGAGAGGTTGGGGTTCTCTTCATAGAAGACACGCATATCATACTGTTTCTTCTCATCGCGGCTTAGTACTCTAACCTCACATACACCCAGGTCAAGAAGGCGGCGAACGATGAAGCTCCCGAATGATCCCGTACCCCCAGTGACAAGAACTCGCTGCTTGTTCCACTGAATCTCTTGTTGTTGGATTGTCATGGCTCCCCAGTTATATCGCATCCTCATGTACCTTGCGCGAGTGCTGCTGAACACGCATCTCTTGCTCAACTATCAACTCCGACTCACTACATCTTCCGACGCCGCCACAGCTGCTTGATTTCCTGGAGTCCGCGATCCGCAACCGCAATCATCATACGCACATCATCACGATTGGGTACCAAGACATCTCGCCAACGATTCCCTGAGACCCTCTGGTATGCAAGGAGAATCAGGGCAAACGCACATGTGTAGGCAATACTCGATGCCCACCCTGCGCCTCGGATCCCAAATGAAGGAATCCAGGCAAAATCCAATCCCAGCTTCATCACAACCGTGATCAAGGCAACATATATGTTATAACGTGGGAATCCGCGGCCCGCCAGATCGTTTGCCAACAACTGCCAACCAGCAAGCCCCATCACTCCCGGAAGCAAGCGAACAAGAGCATCAAAGGCCGGAAGATAGCTGGAAGAGTAGAGAAGAGTGATGATTTGCCTGCCAAAGGCCGCAAGAATGGCAGCGCCTCCTGCGGTCAACACCAATGTCGATTTGACAGCAAGGGATGTCATCGTCTTGCGCCGATTTTCCGACCGTTCTCCAGCCACACTGGCAAACAAGATGACTCCTGCAGCTGTTGCTGCAAGTGTCAGATGTTCTGAGAGACCGACACTCGTGGTGTAGTATCCAACCGCTTCTGCACCGAGGAAACGGTTGACTAAGATGAGATCAGCGCGATAGTACAAGACGGCGAGCATGGATACGATGTGGATCTGCAATCCGTACTTGCACGCAATACGTACGTAGTGCCAGTTCGGTGAAAACGAGACACCCCCTGCAACACGCCGAGATAACATGAAGGCAATGGCGTCTGCGGCAAGCCACGCGCCAGCTGTTGCCATAAGAGCTCCTGGCACACCAAAGCGAACCACACGGACTAGAATGATCAGGAGCCCAATCCATACAAGCGATTTGAGCGGAGGTGACAGATTGTACAAACGAAATGATCTCGCTCCCAACATGACATCTTTTACAGACAGGTGAAACATGTTAAGCGGGATGATCAGCAGCGCCAGCAAGAGAAACCGCAGATCAACCCCAGGGAAGACGACATCGCCGAGCCCTATGGCAACAGCACTGCCACCAACAACACCGACTAGACTCATGAACAGGGTCATCAGGATAGTGGTTCCCAGAATCTGATCGCGCGAGATGCCGCCCCTGGCAGTGTGAAAGACTGCCGCTGATCCCAATCCCAGACTCGCGAAGTTGACCACCAGGCTCGGCAAGAGGGCGGCAAGAGCGTAGATCCCCTTCATCTGAGGGCCGAGGCTCCGTGCGATAATAGCAGACGCGATGACACCAAGTAGAACCGTAAGGACCCTAGAGCCAAATGTGTACAGCGTGCCCGTCACGAATCGCTCTCTAGCCATCACTTCATGTCCTTTGTTAGATCCTGTGCTGGTTAGGAAATCACGCATCCCGTGCAACCAGTGACTTCGCTTTTCAGTGAGGGATGCTTCTCCGTTCCGAGGAGTTCATAACACATCTGCACGCAGGCGCTATTGGCTTGCTAGTACAGCATAGCCTGCTTGAACACTCCCAATCAGCCTGCCTCCTTAGCTTTGCCTCTTGTCCCCTTGACCCTTGCTGGGCAGCCAAACGCGATACTGTAGGCTGGGATGTCTCTCGTGACCACAGAACCTGCTCCGATCACACAACCCCGACTAAGCCGCACTCCACTGGTCACAACACAGTTGGCACCGATCCATACGTCATCCTCGATGATCACCGGAGATCCTGTGAGTCGTTGCTCACTCATCGGACGGCGCATGTCACAATATCCATGGTTGAAGGATGTAATCGTGCAATGAGGTCCGATCATCACATGATTGCCAAGAGAGATCCCGCCAACTCGCCCAGCCACAATTGTGTAGCTCCCAACATGGCATCCCATTGCCCATGGACACACGCCCCGAGAATGCGGCACCTGCCGCAATCGTGCACCCGGCTCCAAACTCGTACCCCCGAATACGCCACCACCAAAGGCGAAGCCGATAGAAGACACCCACATTAGGCATGAGTCCCAGGAAGGCACCGACGCATTCCAAGAGTGTGTACCCGACAGAACGAATCCTTCTCCACCCCGATGATGTCCTCAAGCTCACGCAGCATCCCTTTCCATTACAACGATGCGAAGCACACAGCGCTGAAGCGTTCTCCCGAGTTTCAAGCCACCAGAGACGGGAAAGAGGCAGATCATGGAGTCATTGCTCCCAATCTGTGCAGATTCTCAGCGACCAGTCCCTCAGTGGCGTTGCGTGTATCCAGCACGTTCTCCGCGTGGCGAACGATTTCTTCGTAGTCGACAGCGGAGTGTGCAGTTGTGATGAGCACAAGATCGAAGGATGCAAGACTCTCAGGAGCCAACTCGATACTCCGGAGTTCGTTCTGGTCGATTTGCACACTCGGCACGTGTGGATCGTGGTACGAAAGCTCGGCACCATGCTTTAGCAGTAGTTTGGCGATCTTGATCGCCGGCGATTCCCGGAGATCGTCGATGTCCTTCTTGTAGGCCACGCCAACCAGCAGGATCCTCGCTCCTCGCAACGCGATGCCGCGATCGTTCACAAGCTCCATCGTCCGTTCCACAACATGTCCCGGCATCGTTTCATTAATCTCTCCTGCAAGCTCGATGAACCGGGTTGTGAATCCATACTCCTTGGCCTTCCAGCTTAGGTAAAAGGGGTCTAGAGGGATGCAGTGTCCTCCCAGCCCAGGGCCGGGATAGAACGGCATGTACCCGAACGGCTTGGTGCTTGCCGCCTCGATCACTTCCCAGATGTCGACACCCATCCGTTCACACAACATCGCAAGCTCGTTGACAAGGGAGACATTCACTGCACGAAATACGTTCTCGAGCAGTTTGGTCATTTCCGCTGCCTTCGTCGAAGAAACGGTATGAACCCCTGCACTCAGAGTGTTTTCATAGAGAGCCTTCGCCATCTCGGCGCACCGCGGAGTGATCCCGCCGACGACTTTCGGCGTGTTGCGCGTTTTGTAGCGGGCGTTCCCGGGGTCGACTCGCTCGGGGGAGAATGCCACGAAAATGTCCTCACCAACCTTCAATCCGAGCGATTCCACCCGGGGACGGATGATTTCCTCCGTCGTTCCAGGATAGGTCGTGCTCTCCAACACCACCAACTGCCCCTCATGCAGATACGGAAGCGAGGCTTCTACCACATCCTCGATGTACGAAGTGTCCGGCTGTTTGTGCCGGTCGAGCGGCGTCGGAACACAGATCGTCACCACATCGGCGTCAGCGACCGGCTCGAAAGTTGAGGTCGCCGTCAGATGCCCTTCACCGGTCACGGCCGCCAAGTCTTCGGGAACGACGTCACCGATGTAGTTGCGGCCCTGGTTCACCATCTTCACGCGATCGGGGTTGCTGTCGATCCCCACCACATGGAAGCCGGCACGCGCTTTCTCGACGGCAAGAGGCAACCCCACGTACCCCAATCCGATGACGGCGATGCGCGCCTGTCTGCTGCGAAGTTTCTCAAGAAGGTCCACGCACTCCCCCCTTTCATCTGTTCCATTCTCCGATACCCACACGCAAATGCAACCCGTTCCCATGATACGGTTCGTTGCGGTTGACCGGACACGGGGAAATCAGGTAAAACCGCTCATTGAGGGGGATCATGAGCCAACATCAAGGTCAAGATCTGTATGAAGTCGAGTTGATCGATCTGCTTCGGGTGATGTGGCGGCGCAAGTGGATCATCATTGCCGTCACGGCCATCATCATCGGCTTGGTCGCCGGATTCGCCACCACGCGAACGCCTGCCTACGAAGCAACGCTCACACTGTCACTGAACAACCGCGCGCCGGAGTTTGCCACCGCCCTCAACACCGCCGAATCGGCGGCGGGAAGGCACGGGAGCGCCACTCTGTCGGGTCAGATTGCGGCATGGCCCACACTGTGCGTCACGGCAAGACCACCGTTTGTCAATCCGCAAGGGGACACATTCGCCGTCACCTCCGAGACCCAGGGAACGGACGTGGTGTTCACCCTGTCACGCAACGGCTTCTACGCGATCAGCGAGGCGGTCGACGCGTGGACCCCATGGGTGCAGGAAACGATGACATCATGCGTATCGCGCGACCTTGACCTGCTGCAAAACGCGTTGGTCGAGGATCTTGCTCAGCAGGAGGCGGTGTTGGCGGAGATCGTCGCCGTGTTGCCGGAGGAGTCGTTCCGAGATCCTTCCATTGAGTCGGGAGCAGCCGCCACCGCCACCACCGAGGCATTCGCCGATCAACTTGCTGCTCAGCAATTGCGCGTTGCGCAGGATCGCGTCGCCCTTGCCACGCTCGACCAGATGAGCCCGGAAGACCTGTTCGCGATTGAAGAGGTGGAGCGAGCAAATCCGACAGTCACAAGCATCGGTCTTGTGACGTATCTTGCGGTAGGGATCGTCCTCGGCTTGTTGTTCGGCGTGCTGTTCGCCTTCTTCGTGGATTATCTGATCCGGGCGCGGAAGCGGTAGGGCGCGGAAGCGGGAGAGGTAGACCGTCGTAACGTCACCGTCGTAGGCCGACGCTACGGAAGATCGGTGATGGCGGATCCGGAGAACGGGTAGTCTCCTGGCGAATCCGCCAGTCCCTTCCGCACGGGGTTCCCAAGGATGTATCGTGCCAGGTCCTCGGCAGCTTCCGAAGATCGGAGCACATGATCGTAGAAGCCCCGTTGCCAAAGCCTTCCCAAGCCACCACGCCGCCAATACTGATGAGTTGTCTTGCCTTTGACCCTCTCCACAAAGGTAAGCGGATTCGCCTGGCCTTCGGACGAGACCAAGATGTGAACGTGATCGGGCATAACGCAATACGCAACCAACAGAAGGCCCATCTTGCGTGCTTGATCTTCAACGGTTTCGACAGTATCAGCTGCCAGAAATCCTCGCAGGAGATCTCTCCGCTGGAATGTGCCCCAGATCAGGTGGACGATGTACGGTTGGCTGTAGTCGAAGTGCTGAAGCCGCAAAGATCGACGTTTCCCGAAGCTGCGGTATCTCGACTGCCTTTCGTATATCATGGTTTATTGTATCCTCTGGTGTAGGATGCAGCAAGAACAATACTCAAGTTGGCGTCGACCACAAAGGGTCGACGCTACAGTGTTTGGGAGATCTCGTCGGCCGCAAAGCGCAAGATCGCGTATCTTGCTATCGGGCCGACGCTACGTCGAATCTTTGGTTCTCTCGTAGTTCGTTGGACTCCGCGAACGTTCGGTCGTCGCGTCACCGTCGTGGCGTCGCGCCTGTAGCGTC
>Ga0272444_10002393_pt1 | contig 17377 bp, 21 predicted proteins | sample SSMForm13_FD_201033 | JGI IMG/M metagenome (GOLD analysis project Ga0272444, IMG submission 201033) | Marine sediment archaeal communities from Little Sippewissett salt marsh, Falmouth, MA, United States - SSM-Form-13 | ecosystem: Environmental > Aquatic > Marine > Wetlands > Sediment ... | reverse complement strand
CTTGCGGCTGCGGGTCAAGCCGTTGGGGCGCAACTCGTGATCGACAATCTTCAGAGTGGGATCGATTTCGGAGCGAAGCTGGCGCGTGAGATCGGAGCGATCCACGTCGTCTTGTCGAACTTCCCCGGGGCCATGCCGTACACGGCGACGTTTGTCGGCCTGTTGGAACGGAACGCCGGAGCGCTTCTCTCTGCGATCGAACCGCTGGAGTGAGGAGACAGGATGGAGACACTCACGATTGATCCGAGGAACGCGGATCTTCGGGCGATGGTCGAGCGGGGGACTTCTCTCCATGGCCACCTCGGCCCGTATCTCGTCGCCGGGATTCGGATGGGTCTTCTCGCCCTTCGCGAGCTGGACAACCCCGGCTACTTCCAGCTTCGGGCCGAATCGGAGGCCGGCCGGACGACCCCACTCTCGTGCCTTAACGATGGTGTTCAGATCGGTTCGGGCTGCACCGCCGGGAAGGGGAATCTACACATCATCGGGGAGAAGACACCTCGTGTCCGCTTCATCGCTGACGATGGACGCCGGATCACGATCGAGCTTCGCTCCGAGATCGTGGAATCCTTCCGCGGCTCAGATCTGATTGCGAAGGCGCGTGAGCTCGAGACGATCCCTGAGGAGGAGCTGTTCGAATGGACGATGTCGTCTCCCTAGTCGACGTCCTTGCGACCTACGAAGGAGAGCGACACGCGACGCTTGCGGGGATCACGCTCTCTGTATCCCCGAGTGAGCAGCTGGCGGTCACCGGCCCGAACGGGGCGGGCAAGACGACGATCCTCGAGGTCATCAATGGCCTCCTGCCGGTCACGTCCGGGACCGTTCGGGCTCTCGGTCAGGCGGTGACACCCGCGAGCCATCGACTTCGGGCACAGATCGCGTATGTCCCCCAGAACCTCTTCTTCACTCCTGACACGCCGTTTCTCGTTCGCGACGTCGTCCTTGCTGCGCGATTCGGAAGATCGAAACGGTGGAGTCTCTCCATGGCGGAGGATCGAGGTCACGCCGAGCGCGCGCTCGCAGCCGTTGGGATCTCTGACCTACAGGGGAGGCCGGTGGGCCGCCTGTCGGGCGGACAACAGCGGAAAGCGCTTCTTGCTCGCGCTCTTGCGCAGGAGGCCAAGCTACTCCTGCTCGATGAGCCGACCGCGAACCTCGACCCGGAGGCAAAGCGGGAGGTCGCCGACTTGGTCGCGCTGGTTCGGCGTGATCTCGGTGCCGCGGCCCTTGTCGTCAGCCACGAATCGGGGCCGTTGCTCGACGCTTCGGATCGAGCGATCAGGGTCGAATCGGGACGGATCGTCGCGGGATCGCGGCCCGTTCGCATCCCTGTTACATCGCACTAGGGGACGCACAGCATGTTCGGACTCCCTTGGCACATCATCCTGCCGACGCTCCTCGGGAGCCTTCTCGTTGGAGCGATGTGCAGCTCAATCGGGACGTTCGTGGTGCGGATGAAGCTGTCATCGCTTGGGTTCGCGATGTCCCACGCGGCGTTCGCCGGCGCTGCGCTTGGCCTGATGATCTCAGGGATCGACCCGATCTGGACGGCCGTCCTGTTTGCCGTGCTGATGGCGACCGTGCTCGGCCCGATTGCGGATCTCTCCCGTCTTGAGGTCGACACGATCGTCGGTGCGACGTTTCCACTGACGATGGCGCTCGGGCTGATCTTCATCAACAAGACGCCGAGCTCGGGGATCGGGAGCGGCGCGCTTTCCCTCCTCTGGGGGAGCGTGCTTGGGATCACGATGGGCCAGGTCCATATCCTGGCAGGGGTCTTCGTGGCACTGCTGGGCGTCCTCCTCCTGTTTGGAAAGGAGTTCTTCTCGCTTCTCCTCGATCGGAAGCTCGCACGGGCCTCGGGGCTGAACACGACGCGGGCATCCTACGTCCTGCTCTTCCTCGTCGCGATCGTCGTCGCCGTCTCTCTGCGAGTGACAGGTGGCCTCCTGATCTACGCGTTGATGATCCTTCCCGCTTCCGCGGCGTTTCAGTGGGCGTACGACATCAAGAAGGTCTTCCTGATCGCGCCTGTCCTGGGGATTGTCGCTTCCCTGTCGGGGTTCCTCCTCTCGTTGTGGGCGGACCTGCCGATTGGTGCGTCGATCGCGCTTTGCTGCGCGGCCGTCTTCTTCGGTTCGATCCTGCTCTCCCCGAAGCGTCGTCGGCGTGCTGGCTGACGCCGTCGGGGAGGAGAAGGCACGCTGTACCTTCTCCAGTTGGTGAGAAATCCGACGCTTGCGCTGGCATGTCACAAGACAGACGAAGGAGCCCAGGGTCCTTCGTCTCCGCGGTTCCATCAGCAGTCGCGCACGGCACCAGCCGGGAGATAGCGGTCTCCCGCTTTCTCCTCCGCGATCGCCGAAGGCGATCGCGCAGTAGACTGTGTCGGACGACTCGGATTGGAGCTGCAATGCCGTTGGAATCGAACCGATCGATGGAAACGACAAGCTTGAACAGGAGCTTCCTCGGCCTGCCTGTTGTATACGAAAGCGCGCACGAGCTCGCTGTGATCAAACCGCCGGGGATGGCGACCGAGCTGACGAGCGATCCGAATGGGGTCTCGCTGATCTCTCGAGTGCGGTCTGCACTGCCTGCCGGCGTGACGGTCAAGCTCCCCCATCGGCTCGATCGGGTGACCCGTGGGATCGTCATCGTCGCCCTCTCGGAGGACGCGATCCGGTTCCACAACGAGCAGCTTCGAGAAGGCGCGTGGGAGAAGCTCTATCTGGCACGGCTGAGCGGCCCGCGGCCGGGGAGTGCGGATGCGTCGATCGGCGTGCACAAGCTTCACCTTCGCACGCGAATCGGACGGGCCGAGGTCGTGCGAAGCGGGGGAAAGCGCGCGATCACGGAGATACTCGCCGTTGCTCCGGCGCCGGATCGAGCGGACGAGCTTCACGCGCTCCTCAGGCTGCACACGGGGCGGTATCATCAGATCCGAGCGACGATGGCCCACCTCGGTACCCCGCTGGTCGACGACTGGTTGTACGGCCCGGAGCCGAGCCGAGACGGCGGGCGGTTCTACCTCGAGCACGTCGCCCTTCGGTTTACCCCATTCGAGGCGACCTGTCCGGTGGCGATCCATCGGCGCAAGGACCCGGATCGGGACGAGATCGCGACGGCGCTTCGTGAGAGGCTCGATCGAATACTCGAGGAATGGGAGGCCGTGGATGCCGAGGAACGTTGAGGTCAAGGCGCGCGTGGGCGACTTTGAAGCGCTTCGCCGGCGCGCGGAGTCGATGAGCGACGTGCCCGTGGAGATCATCGACCAGCGGGACACCTTCTTTGTGGTGTCCCGGGGGCGGCTGAAGCTTCGCGTCCTCGCGCCGGACGCCAGCGAGCTGATTGCCTACGAGCGCCCCGACGACACCGGAGCGAAGCTGTCGGAGTACTCTATCATCCGATCCTCTGAGCCCGAGACGTTCCTTGCGGTTCTGTCGTCCGCCCTGGAAGTTCGGGGGGTGGTCGCCAAGCGCCGGTTCCTCTATCGTGTCGGTCGTACGCGGGTACATCTGGATGACGTCGAGGGCCTCGGGACGTTCATTGAGCTGGAGGTCGTTCTTGAGGAAGGCCAAACGTGTGATGAGGGGACCGCGATCGCCGAACGCGTGATGCGAGAGCTGGGGATCGAGAACGCAGATCGGGTAGCCGGTGCGTACATCGACCTGCTGGAAAAGAGCAGACGATGAACCTGACGACGTACCCGAACGCGAGCGGGTTCCTGGCCGCGGCCACGGCGCGGTTGATGCAGGACGAGGCGAAGAACAACTTGATCCTCGGGGTTGCGGGCCAGGTTCGGGACGGCCGATCGTACGGGGACGATCCGCCGACCTTCCTCACTGTCGATGTCGACGGAGAGATTGTTGCTGCGGCGATTCGAACGCCGCCGTACCCGCTGATCCTGCATTGCGAGGAGGATCATCGGAAGGTGATCGACGTCCTCGCCGATCACCTATTGACCACGGATCCTCGCCTTCCGGGAGTGAATGGGGAGGCCGGGATCGCCACCGCGTTCGCGGAGCTGTGGACGAGGCGGGCGTGCACGCGGGCGGAGATTGCCATGAGGCTGCGCGTCTATTGCTTGCGCGAGGTCGAACGGCCGGTCGGAGTCCCCGGCCGAATGCGACTGGCTCTGGAAGAGGATGTGGACCTGCTGGCGGAGTGGATGGCGGGGTTCCACGCCGAGGCAGTCCCCGGAGATCCGCCGTCCGATCCGCGCGAGGTCGTGCTCCGGTTCATGGCGTCTGGAACGCTGGTCGTGTGGGATCATGATCGCCCGGTGTCACTCGCGGGAAGCTCCCGAGGCTCGGAGAACGGCGCGACGCTAAGCGCGGTGTACACACCGCCCGAACAGCGCGGAAACGGATACGCCTCGGCCTGCGTTGCCGCACTCAGTCAACGGCTGCTCGACGAGGGCAACGCGTTCTGCACCCTGTACGCCGACCTGGCGAACCCGACGTCGAACAAGATCTATCAACGCGTTGGGTTTTGTCCGGTGGCCGATTGCGCAATGTACACGTTCACGGCGCCGGGATCGGGGACGGACTGAAGATGGTCAGCCACGCGTCGGAGACGAAGACAAAGATCGTTTGCACGATCGGACCGGCGTCAAACGATCGAGAGACGCTTCGTGCTCTGATCCGTGCGGGGATGGACGTCGCGCGAGTCAACTTCTCGCACGGGACGCGGGAGATGCACGTGGAGGCAATCCGCCTCGTCCGCGAAATCGCGGCGGCGGAGGGAGCGGTCATTGCGGTGATGGCCGACCTTCAGGGGCCGAAGCTCAGGATCGGACGCCTGGCCGCCCCGATCGGCGTCGTCCCCGGGAACTGGGTCTCGTTTACCACGCTGGCGAGCGACGGGACCGATCACGTCGTTCCGCTGCTGCATCCGGAGCTGATCGCTGGGGCACACGTTGGGGATCGGCTCCTCCTCGACGACGGGGCAATCGAGGTCGAGATCCGTGAAGTCCGCCCCGAGGTGCTGATCGGGCGTGTCGTCGTCGGGGGAAAGCTGTCGTCCTACAAAGGGGTCGCTGCGCCGAACGGAGCGTCGAAAGTCGCCGCGTTGACGGAGAAGGACCGCGAGGACGCAAGGGTTTCAGCCGAACACGGAGTCGACTTCATCGCCCTCTCGTTTGTCCGCTCGGCCGAGGATCTGACGGAGCTTCGAGAACTGCTCGACGCGTGTCCCGGGGGTGGCGCCGTTGGCCTCATCGCCAAGATCGAGAAGCGCGAGGCACTCGACAACCTGCCGGGGATCCTCCGTGCCTCCGATGCGGTCATGGTCGCTCGCGGCGACCTCGGCGTGGAGACCTCGCCCCAGCGGGTCCCGATCGTACAGAAGGAGATCATCCGACGCTGCAACCGGCTGGGGGTCCCGGTGATCACGGCGACGCAGATGCTTCAGTCGATGGTCGAGAACCCGCGACCGACCCGCGCCGAGGCGAGCGACGTGGCGAACGCGATCCTCGACGGCTCGGACGCGGTCATGCTGTCGGCTGAGACGGCCGTCGGTCGGTATCCGGTCGAGGCCGTGGCGATGGTCCGGGAGATCTCGGCGATCGCCGAGCAAGAGATGGTCTGGCGGGTCGACGACGCGCCGTCCGATGGGCTCGAACACCTCCATCCGGTCACCGACGCCATCGGCAAGGCGACCGTCAGGGTTGCCCGAGAGATCGGGGCGACGTTGATCGTGACCTCGACGTGGAGCGGCTACACGGCGAGGCAGATTGCGCGGGAACGTCCTCAGCGGCCGATCGTCGCGTTCACGCCACAGGAGTCCACGCTCCGCCGGCTCGCCCTCGTCTGGGGCATCACTCCGGTCCTCGTACCGTCGCACGGTTCGACGGACGAGATGCTGGAGACGGTCGGGCGACTCCTCCGCGAACGCGGTGAAGCGAAGCCGGGAGACACGGTCGTCGTCACCGGCGGCATTCCGACTTGGAGCGAGGGGAAGACCAACTTCATCAAGGTTCATCGGATCGCCTAGGCGGCGCTGCCCGCCCGGACCCAACCGAAGACCTCGTAGAGGATCTTGATCGCGGCGAACGACGTGATGTCGCTGTGATCGAGCGGTGGCGAGACCTCGACGAGATCCAACGCGCGAATCGGCAGCTCACGGAACACGGGGCGGAGGAGTTCGAGGAGGTCGCGCGTCGACAGCCCGCCGGCCTCGGGGGTTCCCGTTCCCGGGGCGAACGCCGGATCGAGGACGTCGATGTCGATCGTGATGTAGACAGCGGCTGCATCCTGCAGTCGGGCGCAGACGGACTCTGCCGTCGCCTCGATCCCGTGGGTGAACACATCGCGCGCGGTGTGGACCCCCACCTCCGGGTGATCGGCGAGGTACGCTTGTTCGTCGCCGAGCCAGGAGCGGGTTCCGACGAAGGCGAAGAGCGACGGATCGACGTTTGGTAGATCGAGAATCCGACGCGCGGTGCACGCGTGCGACGAGGCATGCCCCTCGAACGTGTCCATCAGATCGAGGTGGGCGTCGAGGTGAAGGATCCCCAGCGGGGCTTCAACAGTTCGGGCGGCGGCCGTGACGAGCGGGATCGTCACCGAGTGATCCCCACCGAGGAAGAGGGCGAATGGATGACGGAGCACGCCTGACGCTGCCTCGGTCACCGCAGCGGAGAACGCCTCCCACGGGGAATCGGTGTTGACGTTTCCGTAATCACGGAGCCGCAGTCCGGCGAGCGGGTTCCCTTCCTCGGTGAACGGGGCGGTGTGCGGTGTCAGGGAGCGGATCCGATCCGGCGCCTCGGCCGATCCGCGGCGGAAGCTCGATGCCCCATCGAACGGGATCCCGAGGATCCCGATCTCGGCATCCGGGTCGTCGGAGGCGAGCCCGCTCCAAACCTGCCGATGAGGAGGATCCATGCTCGTGGTCGTCATTCCGGGTCCATTCTATCGGCCAACGGAGCCGTTCAGCAATTGACAGAAGACGAGCCATGGGCGCTCCTGTCTCTGTACGGAATCCAATAGCAGACCCCATGATCTCTGCGCAACGCCCTGCTGCCGACGATCACCGTGATCGCGATCAGCTTCGGCTGGCTGATCGGCGGGATCATCGTGATCGAGAACATGTTTAACTACCCCGGGCTCGGACGCTTGCTCCTGTTCGCGATCGACCGGTGCGCCTTCCCGCTGATGCAGGCCATCACGATCGTCGTGATCCTCGCCGTCGTCTTCGCCAACCTGATCGCCGATCTCTTGTGCTCCGCCGTCAATCCGCGCATTCGGTACAGGTAGTGAAAAGCCGCTCGGCTACTCGTAGTGCGTCCATAAGCGGAGGATCTTGACAATCCGCTCTTCCTCGAGGATCTGATAAACGAGGCGATGCTGGATGTTGATTCGTCTCGAGTAGGCTCCCGCTAAATCGCCGAGCAGCTTCTCGAACGGAGGAGGGGATCGCCACGGGTCCTGGCGAAGGATCTCGATCAGCTCCTCGGCCTTGGACTTCAGCCCCGCTGTGGAGAGCCTGCGCGCGTCCTTCTGTGCTTGCTCGGTGAAAACGACCTTCCAGTTCACCAGTCGAGTCGTTCCGAGCACTCGTCGATTGGAGTCTCCATTCCCTCTTGGATCGATTCGCGCATTCCAGGAATCGACAACAGATGGAGCGTCTCCTGGATGGAGCGCCAGTCGTCTTCAGAGAGGAGAACCGCGTTGGATCGCTTCCCAGTGATCAGCACCGGCTCGTGGGTCTCCGCGACTTCATCCAGCAATCGGTACAGCTTGGCCCGCGCGTCCGTCGCCTTGATCGAAGGCATGAGGGACCTCCCGTGTTGCCGCCTTAGCGTACGCGAAAGCGTACGGAAGTCAAGAGAGCTGTTCCATCGAACTGGACGCACAGTCTGAGCGGCGATCATCGAGCCCGAAAGCCTGCTTTCGGGCTTCCGCGACGTCCCTCGGATGCAGGCGATCGCCATCGTCGTGGTCCTCGTCGTCGCTCACGTAATTGCCGATCTGCTGTACGCCGCTGTTAATCCGCGGATTCGGTACAAGTAGCGTTCTCAGAGATGCTCGCGATTCTCACGCTTTTCTTGCGTGGTCGTCTGCAATTACAGGCGCTAAGCTCAAAGGAAACCTCGATCCGCTTTGACGCTGTACGGCTCGTCAACTCGTGAGGTCAAGACTCCAACATATTGTGTAAGGAACTAGTGCAGCTCTGCTATCATGTGGCAGAGCACTGGGATCAAGGAGGTAGGTCATGAAAGGGATCGGCCGGATCGCGATTGCGCTTGTGCTGCTGTTGGTGGTGTTGGTGGGTGCGCTGGGGCTGCAACCCGGCCCGTCAACCATCATCTTCGAGGGGGAGTTTGCTGACACACCGTATGGAACGCTACAAGACGGCGTCTACAGCATGCGCTTTGCGATCTACGATTCCAGCATGGGGGGCAATCAGATCTGGCCTGACGGTGGTTCGTACGAGGAACACGCATTCGTCTTGGTAACTGCGGGGAGATTCACGGTGGAACTCGGGAGCCAAGGTCAGCCCTTGCCTGACCGCGTGCATCAGGCCGCAGGGCGCTACGTCCAGGTGTCGGTCTGTCAGCCTGCAGGGTTCGAATGCGATGGCTTCGAGCTGCTCCCCATTAGGCTTCCTCTTGCTGTGCCGGCGTACATGAGCCTTGAGACACCCGTGCCAGGAAGTGGGGAGGATAGCGACGGGGACTATGAAGTGGTGGAGACTTCGAGTGGCGGTGTCAGCGACGCGTGGCTGCTGGGCGGAAACGCAGGGACATCGCCGTTAGCGAACTTCGTGGGGACCCTTGACGATGCGTCTCTTTCCATCCGGGTTGCCGGGAGAACGGCGCTGAGGATCGAGCCTCACCCGATCAGTCCGAACCTCATCGGCGGACACCAGCTGAACGGCGTTTCAGAGAATGCCTACGGTGCGGCCATCGGTGGGGGCGGGATCGAGGGGAAACCCAATCTCGTCAGCGCGGAGTTCGGGACCATCGGCGGCGGCGAATGGAATCGGGTTCTGGGGCGGTACGGGACGGTCTCCGGGGGGCAATGGAATCACGTCGCCCCCTTCGCGACCGTCGGAGGCGGCACCGGCAATTCGGCATCTGGTTGGCACACCACAATCCCGGGAGGGGGAGGCAACAGGGCTTCAGCAGACAGCGCCACGGTTGGCGGCGGAAGGGACAATGAGGCCTCGGGAGCATGGTCGACCGTCGCCGGGGGGGTCTCGAATGTCGCCAGTGGGTCGTTCTCGGTCGTGCCTGGCGGTCAGTACAACACGGCGTCCGAGGAATCCTCTTTCGCGGCCGGGACGATGGCCAGGGCAATGCACCCTGGCAGCTTCGTTTGGGCGGACTCGCTGGGTGTCGAATTCGCGTCAACGGAGGACAATCAGTTCCTCATTCGCTCGTTTGGTGGCGCTGTGTTCAACCTGGGAACGAGTCGGTTCGGCCTGGTTGTCCGTTCCGGCTCGTCCAGCTTCTCGTCTTCGATTCCGGATCCTGCACCGTACTACGCTTACACGACGCTGCTCGCGGTGAACGAACGAGCAAGAGATGACTCGATCGGCGTATGGGGGCATGCGGGCGGGGCACTTGATCCACAGACAAGGCCGGGGCAGGCCGGTGTCTTCGGTTCTGCGCGTTCGGGGGTCGGGATCGCTGGGATCACAAACGGATCATCCGACAATCTGGCCGCGGGGTGGTTCCGTGCGGAATCCAATGCAGGCAGGACCTTCGCGGTGTATGGCCAGAACTTCAGCGGTGATGAGGGCAGTGCGGGAGGGTTCTTCACTGGGAGGGCAGCGGGTCTCATCGCGGAAGCTCCGGATGGCGGAAACGCGGTTGTAGCTCGCGTTCGCAAGGAGACCACCGAGGCCGCTCATGGGTATGGGGTCTATGCGGAAGGAGGCCTCGTCGGTGTGTACGGGGAACCGCGTCAGTTTGACACGGATTACTGGAATCGTGAGGAAGCAACGTACGGCGTATACGGCAAATCCGATTCCCCGTATGGCTACGGTCTCTACTCGGAAGGTAACGCTCATGTTGCTGGAAACCTCACCTGGGAACCCAAGGTCGGCTACGTCTCCGTGGGGCCAGTCAGCTTGGTGGCCACGCACGCCCTCGGGATGCTGAGCACTGGCGACCGGCACGTGGACGAGGACGGAATCAGACCGAAGACGTTCTGCAACAGCTTCGAGCAATCCTACCAGCGGTACTGGGCGGGCGTGCAATTACCTCACGGAGTGAAACTCCGCTCGATCGAACTTCACTACGACGAGACCGTGGTTCAGGTCGTTGGGCAATCCGAGGAGTTTCGGTACGGTGACAGACCGGACGACTCGGAAACCTACCTGCGGCTTGTCAAGACAGATCTGAAGGGTGACGAGAACGAATTGGCCGTGATCTGCACCAAAGGGCGCGGCGATTCGTCTCGAATTGCCAGCCTTGACCACGTCGTAGACAACTCAACGGGCACCTACTACGTGCATCTTGAGCTCGACTGCAGGACGACGTTCTACGGCATTGTGATCTCGTATGAAGTGAGCGAACCGTACTAGGGCCTTCGATAGGGAATGGTGTCGACCGAGACGTTGCGAATGTTAGAGGAATCCGGCCAAACTTTGATTCTTAGGGTTCTCCAGGAAGGTCCATGATCACGATTCTTGTGGCCACATCTTCTTGACGATCAATCGGATCGCGGAGGGAGTCGAGCAGACATACGGCGAACACGGTGTGCCCCCGAGCACCCGCAGGATGGTAGTCAAGCGGGATTTTACTTGCTTCCAATGGCGAAGCCGCGTGCCTGCACGCGCTGTCCCACGAGTCGCGAGGGCTTGCTGAACGAACCGATCTCCGCCACCATGCGCGTCGGTGATGCCCCATGATCCCGGGTTCCGTACTCGACTTGATCGGCGACACGCCATTGGTCCGACTTGGCCGCCTCGGACGCGATTGCCCGGCGACCCTCGTGGCCAAGCTGGAGATGTTCAACCCGATCAGTGTGAAGGATCGGCCGGTCCTGGCGATGATCGAGGACGCCGAGCGCCGTGGCCTGATCGACCGAGACACGACGATCATCGAAGCGACCAGCGGGAACACCGGCATGGCGCTGGCCTACATCTGCGCCGTCAAGGGGTACCGGCTGATCATCTGCATGAGCGAAGCGATGAGCGAGGAGCGCAAGCACGTCCTTCGAGCGTTTGGCGCTGAGCTTGTACTGACGCCGCCAAAGGAACACACGTTGGCCGCGAAGCGGAAGGCGATGCAGCTGGCAGAAGAGATCGACAACGCTTTCTACGTCAACCAGCATGCCAATCCTGCCAACATCGAGGCGCACGTCCGTACGACAGCGCAGGAGATCTGGCGGGACACCGAAGGTCGAGTCGACATCGTCATCGCCGCACTCGGGACGACGGGGACGGCAGGCGGGATCGCTCGAGCGCTCAAGCCGCGTCGCCCGCAACTGCAGGTCATCGGCGTCGAGCCCTCCACAGCGCCGATGCTCTCTCAGGGGAGCTGGCGTCCTCACAAGCTCCCCGGGACCAGTCCAGGATTCGTACCGGAGCTCCACGATCCCGCCCTGCTGGACGAGATCCTCACGATCGATCCCGAGGAAGAGGCCTATCCAACATGCCGTAGACTCGCGAGAGAAGAGGGACTGCTCGTCGGTGTCTCGTCCGGGGCGACGGCCGCGGCGGCGCTCCGCGTCGGAAGCCGACCTGAGAACAAGGCCAAGCTTGTCGTCGCCATCTTCGCGGACTCCGGACAGCGCTACCTCACCGTGGAGGGGCTGTTCGTCTAGGGCTGGCCCTGACGCGCTACGGACGAATCGCTTCGTCGAACACGAGACTGCAACAAGTCACGGCGCCCTCAGCCTTCGCGAGTTCGCTGACGTCCACCGTACGAACCTCAATCCCGCGGGCCTCGATCCGCCGGGCGGTCTTCGGAAACGCGGCGGGGTAGACAATCCGATCGCCGATCCGCAGTGCGTTGGCGGCGTAGGGCTCGCTCGGATCGACTTCGATGACTTCGAAGTCCGCGAAGGTTCCTTCGTGAACCCATGAAGGTTGGATCAGTAGCGTCTTCTCTGCGACCTGCGTGACCGCGGACTTCAAGTGGAGACAGCCGTTCACCTCGACCCCGATGACCGTGTATCCCCTCGGCGTGAGCAGCATTCTCATTTGGTCGATTCCACCCGCGTTCGACCGCTTCGTTTGCCCAATGAAAAGGGTGCTCCCGATCGCCAGGACGTCGCCGCCGTCCATGGTGGCTGGCGCTTCGAGAGTCAGGAGTCGCCGATACGGCCTGAGTGCCCTCGAAACGGCGCTCGTCTCCGCTCGACGCGACGGTGCTCCCGGGCGTACGATGACCGCGATCTCCGGGAGCACAACGGCCGTGTCTTCGATGAAGACCGAATCGGGGCAATCCGGTGCGGCCGGAACCCGCTTCACCCGACAGCCGAGTTCGAGCAGGGCGTGTTCATAGGCCGCGTGTTGCGCACGGGCCAGGTTCACATCGATCGGTTCCCGAGGGACATGGGACAACTCGCACTGCCCAATGGTGTTGCTCACTTCGCGAGTCAGTGCGATCATAGGCACACAAGCTCCCTTCCTTCTTGAGGTGGGTCAAGGATGCTTTCGCAGAGCGTGCACAGCAAGCCCTGACTTGGCCCTCGCCAGTCGCTCGCCGATCGCGGAGCAGGAGAAACCAGATAGGGGGTCACTTCCACGGGGGTGGACGCGATCAAGGTGGTAGATTCGCTCATGGCCAGTGGCCCTGTCCTCAACACCCAGAGACAACTCTTTGACCCTTAGCTGACCGGCGAGACGTCCCATGACCGGGGAGCTTGGGGGCGCATCTTGCATTGCCGCGTTCTCTGCGATAGAGCCTGTGACAAGTCCAGGAATCCCGAAGGCAGCAGCCTCTCGGAAGCGCGCGAGGACTCCTGATGGATGAAGCGATCGCAATTGGCGCTGTTCTCGCCCGCCGAACCGCCGATCTTGCGGCGCCGAAACGGCACGGATGTTGACCTCACTGTGGAAGGATTCCCGCAAGCGCAGTAGATCGAGGTCAACGAGTCCCACCCGGTCAGATCCCTCGATTCAACCGGGTGGGAGGGTCGCGGGCTACTTCGCCTGCATCAGGAATATCACCGCTCCGATGGCGGCGAGGACGCCCAGGGCGATCATGATCCACGTAGTTCCTTCCATGGCTCACCTCCTTGTCAAAGATGGTCTAGCCATCAGCCAGGCAGATCGTCGAACAGCGCCTTCATCTGACGGCGATACGCGTCGAACGCTCTTCGTCCTTCCGAGGTCAGCTTGACCATCGTGTGAGGCTTCCGCTCGATGAAGTCCTTGGTAATCTCGACGTAGCCGGCGGCTTCCAGCTTGCTCAGGTGCGACGACAGGTTTCCCCACGTGAGCCCGGTGTTCTGCATCAGGAAGACGTAATCGGCGCTCTCCACGACGTACAGGTGGGCCGTGATCAGCAGGCGCGCCGGCTCGTGGATCACGCGATCGATCTCAATCAGGTCGCCATCCGCGCCCTGTCTCCTAGCCATCGGCCTCTCCGATCTCCTCGATCGGCTGACGGGGATAGCGCTTTAAGAAGTGAACGAACAGTCCCACGCCAATGAGCGTGATCAGACCGCCGACGGCGGTGAGGGCGTGCCCGAGGTTGTATCCGGCCGACAGATCGGATCCGAGAAGGGTGAGAAACACAAGGGCGCCGTACGCATGAAGGCGCGGGAAATCGGCCGCCCAGCCGCCGGCGACGAGCGCACCGCCCCAGATCAGGCCAATGACGATAAGGAAGTGCGAACGAATCCAGCCGACCCACTCCGGGGCGGCACCCCGCGTAGACCAGGCGGTGAAGAGGAACACTCCGCCTCCGGCGAGCGCCAAGACGAACAAGACGAGCGAAATTCTCGCCGTGCTGCGCTGCCGGCGTTTCATGAACGTCACGTGGCCGATCCGGGGAACGATCAAACGCCGCGCAAGATCCCGCATCGACGGGATGAGGGCGGCGACCCAGATCGGAGAGAGCCAGTAGAAGCCTGACAGGATCGCCGCCCCGAACGAGAGGAGCACCAGACCAATGGCGATGTCCCACAGCCCGTGCTCGAATGTTCGAAGCCAAGCCTTCCTCTCGATCTCTCTCAGGCCGGGTCTAGTTTCCATCGAAGGGCACCTCCAAACGATCACGCGGGATGCGTCGAACGAACCGGATGAAGATGACGGCGCCGATGGCCGTGCTGATCGATCCGGAGACGCCGAAGGCGATCGCGCCGGGGATCGGGGCCATGAAGCTCTGTCCGGAAGCAGCCAAGGCAAACGTAGCGGCAGCGAACAGAGCGGCGTGAAGCAGAATGCGCCCGAATTCAAGGAAGCCTGCGATCGCCGCCAGCGGAATCCCCACGACCAACGTCACGACGATCGGCAACGCGTAGCGGTCGAGGCGGGAGAAGAGGTTCAGTGGAGACGGCCCGAAGGCTGTCGAGACGACCAATGCCGCGGTCACGAGCACGCAGAACCCGAGCGCGATCCCCAGCACGCGCGAGCGCCGGACCCGACTGGCACCGAACTTCACCGCCCCGATGCGCGGCGTCGCGTAGCGTCGCTTGGCGAGGGCGAATCCGCCGGCGGCCGAGAACTGGAGGACAGCCAGGGTGGCAAGGCGGACCACGGGCGCCGCTCCGAAGGCCTCGACGAGCGCGGAGAGCGAGATCGCCAGCATGAGACCGCCGAGGTACAAGTCGAACAGGCCGTCCTTCTGCCGTGCTTTCCAACTCCGCGATTCGATGGTGCGTAGGCTCAGTTCGCTCATTGTTCTCTCCTGTCAAGTACTTTGTGACGCAAAGTACTCTGCACTATACCCTCTCGAAGCCGAATGTCAAGTCCATCGGAAAGGGCTCCTTACCATGGGGTCTCTCCGTTCGTGGTGGACCGGCGTGCGCGCTGTATGATCTGCTCACTCTGCCGTAGCGGTAGGGTATCAACGATTTCGGATACGCATGATGGGCGCAGACGAAGGACGGCCGCCTACGGCCGACCGCGCTCACTTCGTCCATCGCATTGCGTCGGAATTCGGCGTCGAGTTTCGCGAGGAGGAGCTCCGTGGGTACGACGACGGAGAGCGATCGATCGGGGATTGAACCATGACACAAGGCCTGACCCGACTGACGGTCGAGACGATCGACGGCGTCCTCGAACGAGTCATTGAGCAAGGAGCGGAAGCGCTCGATCTGCGGGGCATCCGCTTCACTGATCCCTATGCTCTCCTGCTTCTTGGGTTGTTGGTCCTGGAGATGACCGAACGCAGGCATGCGCCCCGCATCGAGTGGCCCGAGGCGCCGGCTGTTCGTACGTGGATGAACGCGATGGGGTTCTTTACGGAGATCGGCACGTCGAAGGCGGTGAGGTTTTCGTCACGGAGCGCTCGGAGCGCGCTGCAACCGATCACCGCGATTACGGACGAGGCCGGGATCGGGCGGGTCGTCGACGGGTTCCATCGGCGGCTCGCCGAGCGGTATCCGCTGACCGAGTTGTCCCGGCGGACGCTAACGGCCATCATGATCGAGCTGTTCCAGAACATCCCGCACCACAGCAACGCAACAGGAAACGTCGCCGATCCGCACGGGATCGCTGCGATGCAGGACTACGAGGATTCGCTTTTCCTCGCCATCGCCGACAAGGGGGTGGGGTTGCGTGGGAGCCTCGGCCTGCGGCCGGGCTACGAGGGGATCACCGATTCGCGGGCGCTGAACTCGATCCTCCACGACGGGATCAGCCGGTTTGCCGACGCGGGCCGCGGGGGTGAGTTGCAGCGGATCGTCGGTGTCGTTCGCTCGTGGGACGGCGTGCTCGCGCTCCGGACCGGCTCGGCCCTCCTCTACTTCGACGAGCGAGGGGGCGACATCTATGACGTCCCCGACTTCCCCGGAGTGCAGCTGGCGATTCGCATTCCCCTTCGCCTGTTCGATGCAGAGATGGTTGATCCCTAGTGGTGTTTCCGGTTCAATGACGACCATGTACGTTGAGGAGTTTCGCATCGCACAGTTCGGAGCGCGCCTCGGGACGCGCCTGGAGGGCCGGCACGCCCGAGAGAAGCTCGAGTCACTCCTGCAATCCCTGTCCGACGAAGGGCAGGTCCGGATCTGTCTCAACGACCTCGAGGTCCTCAGCACATCGTTCGCAGACGAGCTCATCGGCAAGGCGTGCCGACGTATGATCGACGGAGAGTTCGGCGATCGAACGATGGTCCTCGACACGCCCTCTCTCGAACTGATCGACGGGATCGACGTGAAACTCGCCCAGCGCCGCCTGGCGATGCTCTGCCTTCACGACGGCCGGTGGCGACTCGTCGGGTTCCACACCCCGGCGCTGAGCGAGACGCTTCAGCGAGTCCTCGACAAGAAACGGACGACGGCGCGAGAGTTGGCCGAGGAGCTCGGTCTTCAGATGAGCGCGTGTGTGAATCGCGTCGCCCGCCTCGCCGAGCTTCGTTTGATCCGTCGCCGAAAGATCGGCATGAAAGGGCCGCAGGACATTTTCGAGATTCACTCCATCATAGACGGTTGACAGACCGCCGTACACTTTGTACACTACACGAGGTGTACGAACATGCGAACCTCGGTGAACGAACCCATCGATGCACTGGTCATGTACCGCCGCGGGGCCCCGCACCCCCTCTTACGTGCGTTTCGATGGAAGAATTGCCGGTATGACGTAACCTCGACGCACCTGGTCCATCGAGAACGCGAGGGGGAGACCGTCTATCTCGTGTACTCGGTCGATTGCAGCGGCGATCCGTACGTCCTTCGTCTCGACACGGGGCGTGGGCGATGGACGCTCGATGCGGTCGGCTGATCGGAGCGTGGTCGAATGCAACGCGTGATCATGCATGTCGACATGGATTCGTACTTCGCCTCGGTGGAGCAACAGGCCCGTCCCTCTCTGCGGGGGAAACCGATCGGCGTCACCGGCCGGCCGACAGAGCGGTCGATCGTCGTCGCTGCGTCGCGCGAAGCGAAGCAGTACAAGGTGTGGACGGGGATGCCGGTCTGGGAGGCGCTGAAGGCGTGTCCGGACCTCGTCCTCGTCGCCGGCAATCCGGAGCGGTATTTATCGGTGACCAAGCAGTTCGTCGAGATTCTCAAACGCTACACCGGTCTGCTGGAGATCTACAGCGTCGATGAGGCGTTCCTCGACGTGACGCAGGAGGCGCCGAAGTACGGGGGACCGATTCGGATGGCCGAGGAGATCCGCCGCCGGTTCCGCGAGGAGCTGGGCGACTGCATCACGGCGACGGTCGGGATTGCGTCGGGTAAGACGTTCGCCAAACTGATCGGAGCGCGGAGTAAGCCGGACGGGATCGGCCGGCTTGACGACGAGG
>Ga0272444_10002392_pt1 | contig 17381 bp, 16 predicted proteins | sample SSMForm13_FD_201033 | JGI IMG/M metagenome (GOLD analysis project Ga0272444, IMG submission 201033) | Marine sediment archaeal communities from Little Sippewissett salt marsh, Falmouth, MA, United States - SSM-Form-13 | ecosystem: Environmental > Aquatic > Marine > Wetlands > Sediment ... | reverse complement strand
GGGAAGGAGTAGGGGTTATCCCGGTGATAATTACATCGTCAAAGGCCAGGTTCCCCGCGCTCTTGGTATATGAAAACCGCAATTGGGTGGTGGTGTTGTATATGCTGAAAGATCCGGCTGTGGTTCCTGTGGTTGGGATGGGTTGGATGCTGGTAACCGTGTGCCAGCTGGAGGCATAAAGTTCTTCTACCAGCAAGGAGGATGAGCCATCCGTACCCATTCCCTTCATCCAGAAAGTCAGGGCGTAAGGAGAAGAAAAGGTTTCGGTAAGGATATAGTCATCCGATGAATCTAACATCAGGGAGGGGAGGTTTCTCCCATAGTTACTGGATGAAGTATAGGTGTCGGAGTCTGCATCGCAGCTGAAAAATGTCCAGCCGCTGGGCCGGGTTCCGTTTTGGAAATCATCAAATCCCTCATCAACGATTTCCGCGTGGGTATCAACCGGAATGTCATAGGCTTTCATTACGGCCATATGCTGCATCCCGGAGACGTGAGAGTCTCCGTATTGGACCGGGGAAACCTCGGTAGCCACATTGGGAAAGACGTGGGAGTCGAATACGATTCCCTGGGAATAGCTTCTGTTGTTTGTCCCGACGTAGAGGGTGGTGTGATACTGGTCTAGCTCGGCGTTGGGCATTGCCCAGTCATAAGGATAGGTACGGCCCTCGTTAGTATCGTCATCCCCGTTCCTATCGGCTGGAGTATGGTCGTCGGCGTCGAGAAAAGTCTTAAAGGTGTTTACGCAGGAAACCGAGCGACTGGTGGCGTTGAGATCTCCTCCGACAAAGATATAGTCGTTGTCATCAAAATCATTTGCTACGTGGGTTTTTATCTCGTTGGCCTGGCTGTTTTGAGTGCCCGATTCCCCCGATTTGAGATGGATGCTGACTACCTGAAGGTCTTTTTCGCCCGGGATGTCGATTACGGCCCAAGCGTGATTGCGGTCGGGAACATAGCTGTCCGACCAATAGCCGGCAGTCAGAATGTTCCAGCGGCTCACCACGCCGTTGGGAATGCTGCCGGTGGGTTCGCAGTAGTAGTAATATTCAGTCCCAAAAGCGTCATCAACCAAGTCCCTGAGGGTGCCGCCTCCGTAACTGAACTCCTGGATGGCCACTACATCCGGTTCAAGCCCCTGAAATATCCGGATACCGGGGGCTTCATATTCCTGAGAACTCCCGCTGGAAATGTTCGCGGACATAATCTTAATCACCTCCCCCCGAACCACCGGGGAGAGGATTAAGAGAATGAGTGCAGCCGCCAGGAAAAGCCCGCCCGCTTTTTTCATCTGTTTGTCCCTATTGATTGATTGACGGTAGGTAGCTAGGTTCAAAAACACGGATTTTTATTAAACTTACCCCCTGTATGGCCAGTTCGCAAGTAATTGCCTCCAAAAAAGTATGTTCCTTAAGATAAGGGAAAAAAATGGGTTTCTCCCCGGGATTTCGGGGCGGGAAATTATACGCAGGGTCCAGGAATGATAAAAGGTTGAGAAAATATGGCCTGAGTGATGTATGGGATTTCAATCCAGATGGATTTTTCCCCCGTGAGTATTTATGGAAACAACATTTAAGGAGAGAATATGTATGGGTTGGAGACAGGTTTGTCTAAGGATTTTCCGAAATAAAGGCGTGTGGTCCCCCTGGCTTTCCAAAGGATTTGCGTGTTGCGAAAATAAGAGGGCTCGATCGTTCCGTCCCCGTTGAAATCCCCGGGAACGGGGATGTCCTGGGCGGTTCCGAAAAAACACTGGGTCAGGCCCCTCACCTTCCACAATCCGTTGTCGGGGCGGAACCAGGCCGCCTCCTCACTGCCGTTGCCGTCGTAATCCCCACAGACGGGGATGTCGGCGGAACTCCCGAAATAGAAAAAGGTAGAGCCTCTCACCTTCCAGAGGCCGGTGTCGGGACGAAACCAGGCGATGTCCCGTCGGCCGTCTCCGTCGAAGTCGGCTGCGGCCGGGATGTCCCGAGACGTGCCGAAGTACAGCCGGGTAATGTTTCTTACTTTCCAAAGTCCTGTCGGGGGGGAGAAAACCGCCGGTTCGGCGGTGTGGTCGCCGTCATAATCTCCGGGCAGGGCAATGTCCGTTGAATTTCCGAAATAACATCGGGTTATGCCCCTGGCTTTCCAGAAGCCCTGAGTTTTTCGAAAGTAAGCCGCCTCCCAGGTCCCGTCTCCATCGTAATCCTGGGGAACGGGGGTATCGTCGGAACCGCCGAGGTAAAAGCGGGTCATTCCCCGGATCAGCCACAAGCCGGTATCTGGCCGGAAAACGGCGGGCTCGGTGGTCCCGTCCCCGTCGTAATCTCCGGGGGGAGGAACTCCGTCCCCGGGGATGTCGAAGGTTTTCAGCACGGCCATATGCTGCATTCCGATCGCCTGCGAGTTTTCCCGGGATATCGGGGTTACGTCGGTCAGCGGCGTGTAAAACCAGGAATTGAAGACCAGTCCCTTGGGAAAGGAGTTTTGCCCGATCACCAGGGTGTCGTGACGGGCGTCGAGGAGGGCGTTGGGCATTATCCAGTCATAGGGCTTGCTCTGGTCCCGGTTGGTATACATATTCCCCCTGGTGTCCAGGGGGATGTGAGTGGTGGGGCTGAGAAAGTCCCGAAAGGTGTCAAGGGCCGGTTCCTCAACATCCTGCAGGTTGAGGTCCCCGCCCACCACTATGTATTGAGACGAGTCGAAATTCCGGGAGATGTATTCCCGTAGGGCCGAGGCTTCCTGTGTCCGCTTGCTTTCGTCGGAGTTGTCGCCCCCCGCCTTGAGGTGCACGCTGACGGCCTGAAGATCCACATCCCCCGGAATGTCGATGACGGCCCAGGCAAACTCCCGATCACTCAGTTTTTCGTCGTTCCAGGAGCCGGAGGACTTGATCGGCCAGCGGCTGATGATGCCGTTGGGCAGGCGGCGCCCCGACTCACGGTAATAGCTGAATTCTTCCCCGAAAAAATCGTCGACGAAGGAGCTGATGGAACCCTGCTCGTAGTTGAATTCCTGGATGAGAACGACATCGGGCTTCAAGCCCTGGAGGATGTTGATGCCCGGCTCTTCGTAGGCCTGGTGATAACCGCTGGTCAGGTTGGCGGTGAGTATCCTGACCTGATCGGACTTGCCGGTTGCCGGGGTGAGCAGGAAGAGGAAAATCCCGGTTGAAATCAGGATCCGCCTCCCGTTTTTTTTCTTGCCTTGGTGCATCAATTAAGTATATTTCCTTTTTCCAGCCCCGCAAGGCGGGTGCTGTTCGGCGAGGTAGCTCAGTCGGTAGAGCAGGGGACTGAAAATCCCTGTGTCGACGGTTCGATTCCGCCCCTCGCCACGACCGCGTCCCGGGTTAATCGGTGACGCGGTTTTTTTGACTTCACCCGCCCTCCGGCGGCTGCTGTTTCATCTTTCGGTACCAACGGACGCTTTTCCGCAGGCCTTCCTCCGGGCTGAACGCGGGTTGATATCCCAAAATTCTCCGTGCCCGGTCGATGCTGAAGCCGTAATCGTGTGTCACCTGAGCTATTCGGTATGGCGTGATCAGGGGAGGCTTGCTTGACTTGATGGCTTTATAGAGGGCTTCAAGCACGCCTGCCGCCAGATAAAGGGGGCGGGCAGGTAGGGGAAAACGCGGACTCCGCGCGTCCAGGGCCGATGCGGCGAGAGATAAAAAATCCCGCCAGGGCATATCCCTGCCGTCCGTGACGTTGAAGGTCTCCCCCGGGGCGCCTTCGGAATTCAGGGTCGCGATGGTAGCTTCAACCAGGTTCCCGACATAGCAGGGAGAAGTCAGGGAACGCCCTCCCGCCGGGAAGAATGGCAATCCTTTTTCCAGTGCTTGCAGGAGGGGGAAGGTAGTGGTCAAGTCCCCGGGCCCATATACGTTGGCCGGCCTGATGATCACGGTTTCGATCCGTTCCCTTCGGGCCAGGACCTCCTTTTCCGCTTCCGCCTTGGAGAGGCAGTAAGGATGGGGAAAGGGTTGCAGCGGGGCATCTTCCGTTTGCTCGCGACCTCCGGTGAAACCGTAAACCACCACGGAACTGAAATGGATGAATCGCTTGACGCCGGCCTTGATTGCGGCTTCCAGCAAGCAGGCAGTTCCCTCCCGATTGGCCCGGGTGAATTCTTCCCGGGATCCCCAGTCCGAAGACAACCCGGCGGTATGGATCACCGTATGGACGCCGTCCAGGGGGGGAAGGTTTCCGGGCAGGGAGGCGCGAATCAGTTCGGGCTCGAAGTTCTCCAGCCGCCACAGGCTGGAAGTGGGCCTGACCATTCCCCTGGCCTTGAGGCCGGGAGAGGCGGATAACCTCTGCAGGACGTGGGAGCCGATGAATCCGTTGGCTCCGGTAACCAGAATGAGCTTATCCTCGTCCATATTGTTGCGATTGTTGCCGAGCTTTAGCTTTGCCCCGGTGGCCCCGGTTCGAGTATCTTAGCTCCGGAAAGGGGCGCGACAGGAAATATAACACGTCGTTTCGGTAAAGTCAGGTTGAGGATGGTTTTCGGCCGGAGTCTTGCGGCGGGATTCCCGAGAGTTTTTATGTTGGAGAATCAAAGAAGATGAGAATGGTTTTTCTCGGTACGGGGGGGGCGTTTCCCACCTCCAAGCGGATGACCTCGTCCGCGGTTCTCCTTCGAGAGGGGGAGATGGTTATGTTCGACTGCGGCGAGGCCATCCAGCTTCAGCTGGCGCGGTCGCGCCTGGGCTGGGCGCGCCTCCGGGCGGTTTGCATCACCCACCTGCACGGCGATCACGTTTTGGGCATTCCCGGGTTGCTTATGACTATGGGGCTGGGAGAAAGGAAGGAGCCCTTCACGATTTACGGGCCGCCCGGCTTGGCCGAATACGTGAGGTTGTCTCGCCGGTTTCTCCGTTTCGGCGTTCCCTTCCCGCTGGAGGTGGTGGAATTGGAAGGAGGGAAGGTTTGGGAAACTTCCGAGTATGCCGTCGAGGCCCTCCCCGTCGATCACCGGGTTTTTACCTTGGCTTACCGCTTGCGGGAGAATCCCCGTCCCGGTCGGTTTAATCTCGAGGCGGCCGGTAAGCTGGGAGTCCCTCCCGGCCCGTTGTTCAAACAGCTTCAGGGTGGTCACGAGATAACCCTGCCCACCGGTGCCGTGATCTCCCCGGAGCAGGTGTTGGGACCCGCCCGCCCCGGCCGCCAGGTGGTTTATGCGGTCGACACCCGTCCGTTGGATTCGGTGGTGGAGTTTGCCCGCGGGGCGGACCTGCTGGTCCACGACGGTATGTTCGACGATGAGTTGGCCGCCGATGCCCGCCGCCGCGGGCATTCCACGACGCGTGAAGCGGCCGAAATTGCGCGGGCGGCGACCGTCCGTCGGCTGGTGATATCCCACATCAGTCCGCGCTACCAGGACATCCGTCCGATGCTGGCTCAGGCCCGGGAAGCATTCCCTTCCGCGCGCCTGGCCCGAGACCTTGAAACTTACGAGATACCTTACCGGGAAAATGAGAATGAATGAGATAACCCTGCGCAGCGAATCCCGCTGCCAACTGATCGATGTTACCGGCCATATCAACGGTCTTATCCGGCAGGCGGAATTGGATGACGGAGTTTGCCTGATTTTCGTGCCTCATACCACGGCCGGGTTGACCGTGAACGAAAACGCCGATCCCAGCGTGGCCGCCGACCTCCAGGACATTCTTGCCCGGTTGGCCCCGGCCGGGGCCGACTACCGTCACCTCGAAGGAAACTCGGATGCGCACGCCAAGGCCAGCCTGATGGGATCGTCCCTGAGCTTGATCGTCGGGGGAGGCTCTCTCTGCCTGGGAACTTGGCAGGGCGTGTATTTTTGTGAGTTTGACGGTCCCCGCCGCCGGAAGGTCTGGGTCAAGCTGCTGCGGGCTTAGTCGTTCCCTTCCGGCTCCGGGCGTTGCCGCAGGCGCTTGATGCGGGACCGGCGTTTCTTTTTCTCCAGCCGCCGTTGTTTGGCTGCCCGGCTGGGGCGGGTCGGACGGCGGGGTTTGTTTCTTTCCACCGCCTCGTCCAGGAGATTGTGCAGGCGGCGCAGGGCTTCCCGGCGGTTGGCTTCCCGGCTTCGAAAGGTCTCGGCCCGGATCAGTATCCTGCCGTCTCCGGTCAGGCGGGAGCCGGCCAGGCGCTCCAGCCGCCGTCGCGTGCGCCCGGAAAGCCCGGACTTGGCCAGGAAAAGCGTGAGCCGGACCGCGGTGGAGACCTTGTTTACGTTTTGCCCTCCGGGTCCGGAGGAACGGGCATAGTCCCAGGAAAGGGCATCCCGCGGGATGTGAGGCTGCCGTGTTGTCACGGAGACTCCAGGCAGCGGGCGAGTATTTCCGTGAGTTCTTCCGAGTTCAGTTCGATGGGGTTCCCCTTGATGCTGCTCGAGCGGGAAGCCTTGGCCACTGCTTCGGGAATTGCGGTGGGGGTAAGCCCGAATTCGGCCAGGCTCCTGACCTCCAGCTCTTCGACCAGCTTTCTGATGAAGCGGCAGCCTGCTTCCGGGGCTCCTTCCTTCCCGGTCAGGAGCAGGGTCAGCTCCTTCATCCGCGTCAAGGCGGGCGAGGTGGGAACTCTTTTTCTCAAGGCGGCCAAGTTGGCATCCAGCACCTCGGGCAGGAGGCGGGCGCAGGCCGCCCCGTGGGGGACGGGTAGCATTCCTCCCAAGGGGCCGGCGAATCCGTGAGCCGCGCCCAGTCCGGAATTGGCCAGGACCATCCCGCTGAAGAGGGCGGCCAAGGACATTTGCCGACGGGCCTCAAGCTCTCTGCCGTCCCGAAATGCCCGGATTAAATACTTGCCGGCCCTGGCTATACCGTCCCGGGCCAGGGCCGCGGTCAGGGGGGTAGACTTGGGGGAAAGAAATCCCTCGATCAGCTGGGTGAGCGCATCCAAGCCGGAATCCGCCGTGATCCGCGGGGGGAGGGAGAGGGTCAGGAGGGGATCAACCAGGGCAAGGCGGGGGAGAAGCAGGCGGGAACGCAGACTGACCTTTACTCCCTTGTCCGGGTCGGTTATCACCGCGTTGCGGGTGGCTTCCGAGCCGGTTCCCGACGTGGTGGGAACGGCAAGGAAGGGCACCGGAGGATTTTCCAGGGGACGCCCGGCTCCGATCACCTCCAGGTAGTCAGACAACTCCCCGGGATTGGCCAGGAGGGCGGCCACGGCCTTTCCCGCATCCAGGACCGCGCCCCCGCCCACGGCCACCACCTGCCGGCATCCCGTATTTCTTGCGGCCTCCCGGATGTCGCCGATCATTTTCGGAGTCGGTTCTCCGGGCACGCTCACGCGTTTCCAGGCCGCCCCGCTCCTCGCCAGCACCGCCTCCACGGGTCGGGTGTGTCGGGGATCCTTTCCTCCCACGAGCAGGACGGTCCCGGGGTCCAGGCCGTCGGCCAGGCGCTCGATCACGCCCGCCCCGAATAATATTCGCCCGGGCCCGCAAAATTCCCAATTTTCCTGCTCAGCCACGACCACCGAGAACGCGGTAACGATGGGCAAACCTATCTTCGGCCATCATCTCCGCCACGGTTTTTTTCCAGCGGGCATAATGAGCCGTCTCCCGGTGGGCCAGGTGGGCATCGGAATCCCGATATACCTCAAAGAGACAGAAGGACTCCGGATCGTCTTCGCGCTGTATGACATCGAAGCAGACGACCCCACTCTCCAGGCGGCTGTGGGCGGCATTGTCCAGCGTGGCGGAGATGAAAGCGTCTATCATCTCCGGCTTTACCTTTATGAAGACCTGCAGGGCGAGCATCCCTCTCCTCCCGCGTTAAATTGGGAATTCCAACCGCAACCTCATCGTATCAGCATTTCCGGTTCGGGAACACAATCAAGATGCCGACGATTGGTGAGAGGTCCTGCTTTCGGCCGAGATTCCCTGTTCTTTCCCGACGGGGCAGAGGTGTTATACTATCCAGCTACCTCAAACCCGGGGGGACTATGAAAATCGGATTTGTCGGATTGGGTAAGATGGGCGCCCGGATGGTCCAGCGGCTTCTAGGGAAAGGACACGAAATCGTGGTCTTCGACCGGGACCGCAAAAGCGTCGAGGACTTGACCTCCCTGGGGGCGAAGCCGGCGGAAAGCCTGGAAAAATTGGCGGCGTTGCTGCCGGTCCCCCGGATTGTCTGGATTATGGTGCCGGCGGGAGAGATTACCCGGAATGTGCTCCAAGACCTCTCCGAACTACTGGAAGCCGGGGACATAGTGGTCGACGGAGGAAATTCCAACTACCGCCGGACCATTCAAGCGTCGAAGGATCTGGACCGAAAGGGAATTCGCCTTCTCGACATCGGGACCAGCGGTGGAGTCTGGGGTTTGACCGAGGGTTATTGTCTGATGGCCGGCGGTGACGAGTCCGCCTACCTGGAAGTGGAGCCGGTTTTGCGTTCCCTTGCCCCCGCCGACGGATATGCCCGGGTGGGACCCAGCGGTGCCGGGCATTTCGTCAAGATGGTGCACAACGGCATAGAATACGGTCTTCTCCAGGCGTATGGGGAAGGCTTTGACCTGATGGCCGCGAAAAAGGAATTCTCTTTGGATTTGCCGGCCATAGCCCGGCTCTGGCAGAACGGAAGCGTTATCCGTTCCTGGTTGCTGGACTTGGCGCTGCGGGCCTTGGCGGAGGAGCCCGGCCTGGAGTCGGTTCGGGGTTATGTCGAGGATTCCGGAGAGGGACGCTGGACCGTGAGCGAGGCGCTGGACCTCGACGTCCCGGCCCCGGTCATAACCCTGGCTCTCCTGGCCCGCTTCCAGTCGCGTCGGGAAGAAGCATTTTCAGCCAAGTTGATCGCCGCCTTGCGCAATCAATTCGGAGGCCACGGAGTGAAAACTCCGGATTCCCGTTGCGAGCGACCGGAACCATAGCCCTGCCTTCCACCACGGAATGGAGTCAGGAGGAGAACGGATGACGACCAATCCCCGCCTTATCGTGGAGAAGCGGCAGTCCCTGCTTGAAGTCGGCGTTCGGCTCTGGCAGGAGAATTGCCTGGCCGCCCTGAATTCCCGCGGCCGGTTCTCCGTTGCCCTTTCGGGCGGGACCACCCCGGCCGACTTTTATGAGTTGGTGGCGGAGCGGCTCGAGGCATCATTATGGGAAGAAACCCACCTGTTTCAGGTGGACGAGCGGCAGGTCCCCCCCGCCCATTCTCGGCGAAATTGGGGAATGATCAGGAGGGCCTTGGTCGATCGAGTCGGCCTTGCTCCCGGCAACCTCCATCCCGTTCCCTGGAACGGTTCTCTCGTGAAAGCGGTTCGGGAATATGAGGAAAGCCTCCGCTTTTTTTTCAACCTTGCCGCCGGGGAAATGCCCCGGTTCGACCTGGTTGTTCTCGGTCTCGGTGTCGACGGGCATACCGCCTCGCTCTTTCCCGGTCGTCCCGAACTGGACCTGCGCGATCGGGCAGTGGCCGGGGTTCTCCTGGGGGAACCCCTCCTGGACAGGATAACCCTGTCCCTCCCCGTTTTAAACCAAGCCCGCCGCGTAGTTTTTTTGATTACCGGTGCCGGCAAGGCTCCGGCGGTGGAAAAGTTTTTGGGCGAAAAATCCCGCTTGATTCCGGGCTCCCTGGTCGATCCCGTTGAGGGTGAAGTCGTTTGCCTCCTGGACCCCCCGGCGGCGGGAAGGTTTTTCGCCCCGGGTAACAAGGAGAAGACTGAAAATTCCTAATCGCCGGCGGCTGTGTTAAGGTTTTGTTCCAAGAGGGTGCACGGATGAAGAAAGCGTTTTTCTGTCAGGAATGCGGGACCAAGTCCTTGAAATGGCTGGGGCGTTGTCCCGGCTGTGGGGCCTGGAACTCGATGGTGGAGGAAAGCGTGGAGCCGGCCGGGGTTTCCTCTCCAACCGCCCGTCGTCAGCGGCGCACGCGGGTTCGCCCCCAACCCATCACCGAGATCGAACCGCTGGACCGCCTTCGAGTGCCGACCGGGATCGGCGAATTCGACCGCATTCTCGGGGGTGGCGTGGTGTCCGGTTCCCTGGTCCTGGTCGGGGGGGAACCCGGGATCGGCAAGTCCACCATCCTTCTCCAGGTAAGCAGCGCCTTGGCCGCTTCCGGCGAGACCGTGCTTTATGTCAGCGGCGAGGAGTCGATACAGCAGACCAGGCTGAGGGCCGGGCGCCTGGGTGCGAAATCCGAGCGCCTGCTCCTGGTGGCCGAGACCGACTTGGACCAGGTACTGGAGGACGTGGCGGAGTTTCAACCGTCCCTGGTCATCGTCGATTCGATTCAAACTATGTTTTTGCCTGCTCTCAGTTCGGCTCCGGGAAGCATAGCTCAGGTCAGGGAATGCGGCGGGCGCCTCCTGGCCGCGGCCAAGGACGGCGGTCCGTCGGTTTTCCTGGTGGGCCACGTGACCAAGAGCGGATCGTTGGCCGGGCCCCGGGTTCTCGAACACCTGGTGGATACGGTCCTTTATTTCGAGGGAGACCGGCATCACGCTTACCGCATCCTGCGGGCGGTGAAAAATCGTTTCGGTTCAACCGACGAGATAGGGATCTTTGAGATGGGTGAAGGCGGCTTGAGGGAGGTGCTGAATCCCTCGGAGATTTTTCTTTCCCAACGCGGGCGCGACATCCCGGGATCGGCGGTGGTTCCCTGCCTGGAAGGGCAACGGCCGCTCCTGGTAGAGGTCCAGGCTCTCGTCACGCATACTTCCCTGGCCATTCCCCGCCGCCGGGCCACGGGCATAGATCTTAACCGAGTCCTTATGCTCCTGGCGGTTCTCCAGGGTCGGTGCGGGGTCAGGCTGGAGGAGAGGGATGTCTTCGTCAACGTGGCCGGCGGCGTCAGGGTGGGAGAGCCGGCCGCCGACCTGGGCGTCATCGCGGCGCTTTTCTCCACCGTCCGCGACCGTCCGCTCGATCCGGCCCTGGTCGTGATCGGGGAAGTCGGGTTGGGGGGGGAGGTGCGTCCCGTCCGTCAGCTTTCCCGTCGTCTCAAGGAGGCGGGGAAGCTCGGGTTCCGCCGGGCGGTGGTTCCCGCCGCCGGCTTGAAGGCGGTGACGGATCGGGGAGAGCTGGAGTTGTCCCCGGTCTCCACGGTGAAGCAAGCCCTGGGAGTCCTTTTCAATGAATGAACCGAGGAAACGGTTTGGCGGGCAAGAGGTTGGGGCCGTCATAGTTGCCGCCGGGTCCGGCCGGCGGATGCGCGGAACGGGAGACAAGCTTTTTCTCGACCTGGGCGGCATCCCCCTCCTCGGCCTTACCCTGCGCAATGTTGTCGGGGCCGGAATAGATAACGTGGTTCTCGTGGCCGGCGCCCGGATCATCGATGACGTACGCACGAAGATCCTTCCCCTGGTGGAGTGTCCCGCCCCCGTTATCTTGGTGGAAGGGGGCGCGCGCCGCCAGGACTCCGTCCTTTGCGGCCTGCAGGGGTTTGCCTTGCCTCCTCGCACGGTTATCGTTCACGATGGGGACAGGCCTTTTGCCTCGTCTTCCTTGATGGCTGAACTTGCCCGTTCCGCCGCTTCCCGGGGGATGATTGCCGCTATCCCCTCACGGGATACGATCAAGCTGGTCGAGGGAAAGACCGTTGTGGAGACGCTTGAGCGCCGGAAGGTTTGGCGGGCGCAGACGCCGCAAGCTTTTCCCTATGCCGAGCTTTTGGCCGGGCACCTGCGGGCTCGCACCGAGGGATGGGAAGTTACCGATGATGCCTCGATTATGGAACGGTCGGGGTTCCCGGTCGAGGTTATGGAAGGCAGCGAAGAAAACATCAAGGTCACCACGCCGGAGGACCGGGGCCGGGCCCGGGCGATATATCGGAGACTTTACGAATGAGAATGGGAATCGGATACGATGTTCATCGCCTGGTCGAGGGAAGAAAGTTGATCTTGGGCGGGATGGAGTTGGATTTTCCGCTCGGATTGGTCGGGCATTCGGATGCCGACGTTCTCACGCACGCTCTTTGTGACGCCCTGTTGGGTGCCGCCGGGGTGGGGGACATCGGGCGTCACTTTCCCGATACCGACGAAAAATACAAGGACGTTTCCAGCCTTGTCCTCCTGGAGGAGGTGGGCCGAATCGTTCGAGCCGAGGGTTTCCGTATCAACAATGCCGACGTAACGGTTATCCTGGAAAAACCGCGCCTGTCCGGGCTTATTCCCGAGATGGAGAAGAAATTGTCGGAGGTACTGGGAGTTGCTCCCGGGAGAATCAACGTCAAGGCCACAACCAACGAGATGTTGGGAGCTATGGGGCGCGGGGAAGGAATTGCGGCAATCGCGGTCGCTTCCCTGGGCCCGGAAGCCGTCAGCCAAAAGGAAAGAGACTGATATGTCTGACCTGAAAGTTTACAACACCGCAACCCGGAGGAAGGAAACCTTCGTCCCCCTGGTCGAAGGCGAGGTAAGGATGTATGTCTGCGGAGTAACTGTTTACGATTTTTGCCACCTGGGGCACGGGCGCTGTTATACCGCCTTTGACGCCATCCGGCGCTACCTGGAGTACCTGGGTTATCGAGTGATCCACATCCAGAACATCACCGACGTCGATGACAAGTTGATCAAGAAGGCTGCCGCCGAACCCGCCGGCGAAGATATGCGGAGCAAGTTGGCAGCCGTGGCGGAACGTTATGCCAAGGCCTACTTCGAGGATATGGATCGCCTCAACGTCCTCCGGGCCCAACAGTATCCCCGGGCTACTCAGAACATTCCGGGGATGATCGAGATCATCTCCGACCTCCTGGAGAAGGGGTATGCCTACCGCCGCGGGGGCAACGTCTATTTCGAGGTTGCCCGCTTCGCTTCCTATGGGAAGTTGTCGGGGCGCAACCTTGAAGAACTTAAGGCCGGGGCCCGGGTCGGTGTTGAGGAGGAAAAGAAAAGTCCGTTGGATTTTGCCCTCTGGAAGAGTTCCTCGGAGGGGGAACCGGCCTGGGAAAGTCCCTGGGGCCCGGGCCGTCCCGGTTGGCATATTGAGTGCAGCGCAATGAGCATCCGCTATCTCGGCCCGACCTTCGACATTCACGGCGGCGGACAGGATCTCATCTTTCCTCACCACGAAAACGAGGTGGCGCAGTCCGAGGCCGCCACCGGGCATCCCTTTGCCCGCTACTGGGTGCATAACGGCTTCGTCACCATAAACGAGGAAAAGATGTCCAAGTCCCTGGGCAACGTTTCCAACCTGCGTGATCTCTTTTCCTCCCATCCGCCGCGCGTGCTCAGGTTCTTCTTTCTCGGGCAGCATTACCGCAGTCCGGTGGATTTCGGCGAGGAAAGCCTGAAGGAAGCCGCCGCCGGCCTGCGCCGCCTGGACGAAGCTTACGGGCGGGGAATCGACCGGTTCGGCAAGGAGGGAGAAACCCCGCCGTCCGCCGAACTTCTCCGAAATTTCGAGGAGGCGATGAATGACGATTTCAACACCGCCGCCGCCCTGGCGGTTGCTTTCCGGGCCGCCAACCTCATTAACTCCGGTTCCGAGGACCCCGGGGTTTTTGCCGCCCTGGCCTTGATCTGTCGCACCCTGGGGGTGGACTTGATCAATCCCCGACACAGGGTTGAGGACAAGACCGCGGACGAAGTCGATGTTTCCGCCCTCTTGAACAAGGAATCCCTTTCCGAAGACGAGATTCTGGCCTTGGCTGCCGCACGGCGGCGGTTCCGGGCCGCCAAGGACTGGACCGGCGCCGACCGGATCCGCGACCGCTTGGTCCAGCTGGGGGTGGAGGTCCGGGATAACCCGGACGGGAGCTCCACCGTGGTTTACTATTGAGCCCCCGCCCCGGCCGGAGCCGTCCTTTCTTCTGGATTATGGCGGAATGAATTCAGGCATAGTAAACTAACCTGCAACTTGCCGGGTTTCAAAAGACAGGAGTCCCGATAATGCCTAGAGGAACATTCATAACTTTCGAGGGAGGGGAAGGGAGCGGGAAGAGCACCCAGGCTCGCCTTCTTGCCGCTCATCTGCGCAACACCGGTCGGGAAGTCGTTTCCACCCGGGAGCCGGGAGGAACCCCGATCGGCGATGCCGTCCGGGCCATCCTGCTCAATCCGGAACTGGCGGAGATGGGCAACGTGACCGAACTCCTGCTTTTGGCCGCGAGCCGGGCCCAGAACGTATGCGAGCGGGTTCGCCCCGCCGTTGAGCGGGGAGACATAGTGGTTTGCGACAGGTTCACCGACAGCACCCTCGCTTACCAGGGATACGGGAGGGATTTCGACTTGGAGCTGTTGCGCTCCCTGAACACCATCGCGACCGGCGGTGTTTTTCCTGACCTGACCATCCTCCTGGACATTGCGCCCGAGGTGGGGTTGGCCCGTTCCAAGGAATTGGACAAGGACGAGGCTGCCGCCGGCCAGGGCGATCGCTTCGAGCAGGAGGACATTGATTTTCACCGTCGGTTGCGGGATGGTTTCCTGGAGCTGGCGGCCGCGGAGCCGGGGCGGTTTCGGATCATTCCCGTACGGGATACGATGGAGGAGACCCACCGTTTGGTGGTCGAGGAGGTCGAAAGCTTCCTGAGTGCCTCCCGGTAGTCTTGCGCGCCTCCGATGGGTTGGGACGAAATAAAGGGGCAGGAAAGCGCCCTCGGCTTTCTTCAGCGTTCGCTGGCCTCCGGCCGCCTTGCCCACGCTTATCTTTTTCACGGTCCCGAGGGAGTGGGGAAACGGATGGCGGCGCTGTTGACCGCCCGAGTCCTGCTTTGTCGGGGAAAGGATCGTCCCTGTGACGTTTGTCCGGCCTGCCGCCAGGTCCGGAGCGGGACCCACCCCGACCTGCATCAGGCCTTCCCCGTGGGAAAATCGCGTAGAATCCGAATCGAGCAGGTCAGGAGGATGCTTGAGGCCTCTCGCCTCAACTCGAACCAGGGCGGGTGGAAAGTCTTCATCCTTGACGATGCGGAGACTATGGGGGCGGAGGGGGGCAACGCGCTGCTTAAGTTTTTGGAGGAGCCTTCCTCCGGAACCTTGATCATCTTGGTCAGTTCCCGTCCCGACCAGCTCCTGCCCACCATCGTTTCCCGCTGTCAGAGCGTACGCTTTGGGTTATGGCCGGACTCCTTGCTGCATAGCGAGGCCTTGTCCAGTCGAGCTTCGGATTTAACCGCCCCGCTTTTGGCATCCCTGGCCGAGGGGAGTCCGGGGCGGTTGATGGGCTTGCTGGAGGGAGACTGGCTGGAAGGGAGATCCCTGATCCTGGACTTGAGGACCCGTTGCGGCCAGGGCGAATCCCCCGGCCGCCTGGCCCAGGAATTGCTGGCTTTTGTCAAGGAGCAGGAAAAAAAGGTGGCCGGGGAAACGGATGAAACCGTTGGAGCGCTCCCGGCGGCTGAGCGTCGCCGCCGCGAGGAAGCTCGGATTGCGGCGCAGCGGGTGGTGACGATGTCCACCGTGCTGGAAATTCTGCAGGGCTGGTATCGGGATCTCTATCTCTTTCGCAACGGAGCCGGTCGGGATATAATTATCAACCGTGATCGGATCGAAGAGTTCTCCGATTCCTCGGCGCAGGAATCTTCGCCGACCACGGCCTTTCGGGCGTTGGAGGCGGCTAGAGAGTCCCTCCTGCGGCGGAATGCTTCGGCGCCCCTGGTCTTCGAGCGTCTTTTTTATGAGCTCCAGGGAAGCCGGGATTCAAGGGGGTAAGATGATGAATACCGCTTACATCAAGCGCCGCGAATACGGGCGCATTCAGCTATACCGTTCCGGGGGGGAAAAGGCCCTTCCCGGTGAGATATGGATCGTTCAAAGCGAACGAGGAATCGATTACGGTCGGGTGGTAAATCGGATCCGCAACTTGCGCGAGGAGCCGTCTCCGCGCAGCCTGATCCGCCGAGCCACCGAGGAAGACCTGCTGGTCATTGAGAAAAATGCCGCCGACGCCAAGGATACTTTCCGGATCTGCCAGGAAAAAATCGAGGCCAAGGAACTGGAGATGAAGTTGGTCCGGGTGGAGTATTCCTTTGATCGCAGCAGGTTGCTTTTCTATTTCACGGCCGAGGGCCGGATCGACTTTCGGGAACTGGTCAAGGAACTGGCCGGCATCTTCAAGACCAGGATAGAGATGCGGCAGATCGGGGTGAGGGACGAAGCCAGGATGATGGGGGGAGTCGGACCCTGCGGCCGCGTCCTGTGTTGTACCGGTTTCCTGCAGGACTTTGAGCCGATCAACATTCGTATGGCGAAAAACCAGCGCCTCTCCCTCGATCCCGACAAGATTTCCGGGGTTTGCGGACGTCTCTTCTGCTGCCTGAAGTACGAGGACGAGTTCTATCAGGCCTGCCGCCGGCATCTGCCCAAGGAAGGGGCCGAAGTCAAAACCGAGGGGGGCCGGGGAAAGGTAGTGGATTTCAACTGCATACGCTCCTCGGTTACCGTGGAGTTTGAGGACGGTCGGCGGTCGGTATATCCGGCCGATCAAGTAAGCAATCCCCACCCGACAAGGGAAAAATGACCGATAAGTTCTACATAACCACGCCCATCTATTACGTTAACGACAAGCCTCACATCGGGCACGCTTACACCACCATCGCCGCCGACGTCGTGGCTCGGTTCCAGCGGGCTCGGGGGCGGGACGTATTTTTCCTGACCGGTACGGACGAACACGGAATCAAGATCTGCAAGTCCGCCGCGGACCAGAACACCACTCCCCAGGAGTTGTCCGACCGGGTGGTGGTGCATTTTCACGGCCTTTGGAATGACCTGGAGATCACCCACGACGACTTCATCCGCACCAGCGCGAAGCGTCACGAAGAACGCGTGGCCTCCCTGGTTCAACGGCTTTTGGAGAGGGGGCAGATATATCGGGGTCGTTACGAGGGATGGTATGACGAGGGTCAGGAGGAATTCGTCTCCGAGAATTCCGCCGCCGCCGCCGGTTACCTGAGTCCGGTCAGCGGCCAGGCCCTGGTTCGCTTCAGCGAGGAAGCCTGGTTTTTCCGCCTCAGCGCCTGGGTCCCCGCGCTGATCGAGCACATCGAGTCCCATCCTTCCTTCATTCTCCCCCCCTCCCGCCGTAACGAAGTATTGAGCAAGCTTCGGTTGGGGGTGGAGGATCTCTGCATATCCCGCCCGGCCGGCAAGCTTATGAACTGGGGAGTCCCGATGCCCAACGATCCCGAGCACAGCGTCTATGTCTGGATAGATGCCTTGGCTAATTATCTTACGGGTTTGGGCTTTCCTCCCCTCGGTGAGGATGAGACGGATGAGCGCTTCGGTCTTTATTGGCCGCCGGACCTGCAGCTGTTGGGAAAGGACATCCTCTGGTTTCACGCCGTTTACTGGCCCGCCCTGCTGCTGGCCTTGGAATTACCCTTGCCCGCGAAGATCTTCGCGCACGGCTGGTGGCTGTCGGAAGGACGAAAGATGTCCAAGTCCTTGGGCAACTTCATATCCCGGGAGGAAATAGCCGACATCTGCCGGGAATACGGGGTGGACGTGTTCCGTTATTATCTCCTG
>Ga0272444_10002391_pt1 | contig 17382 bp, 14 predicted proteins | sample SSMForm13_FD_201033 | JGI IMG/M metagenome (GOLD analysis project Ga0272444, IMG submission 201033) | Marine sediment archaeal communities from Little Sippewissett salt marsh, Falmouth, MA, United States - SSM-Form-13 | ecosystem: Environmental > Aquatic > Marine > Wetlands > Sediment ... | reverse complement strand
TTATCATTTTTATGTAATAAAAAATGAGGATTATAATGCTTTTGCAACCCCTGCGGGTCATGTTTTTGTAAACAGCGGCCTGCTGGAAGCTATGGAGAATGAAGAAGAGTTGGCCGGGATACTTTCCCATGAAATTGCTCATGTTGTATGCCGCCATATTTCCCAAAAGATAGAAAGAGCACACAAGATAGGAATCGCAACCCTTGCCGGACTTGCGGCCGGTATATTACTCGGAGTCGGAGGATCCATGGCCGCAGCAAATGCGCTAACTATTGGGTCTTCTGCTGCCGGCCAATCCCTGGAGCTGTCATACAGCCGTGAGGACGAGTTCCAGGCGGACCAGATCGGTCTCGTATCTCTGACCAAAGCAGGATATCATGGAGACGGGTTGCTTTCGATGCTGAAAAAACTCTGGAGCAGACGATGGTTCGGTCCGGCTCAAATCCCGACGTATCTTAGCACACATCCTGCCACAGAGGAACGAATGGCCAATATTGACACCTGGATCGAACAAAACAAAAAGACAAAAGCACAGACTGACGATTATAATTTTTCAATGGCTCATGTCCGGCTTGTTGCTGTTTACGGGGACGAGAGCTTTGCATTAAGAAAGTTTAAAGCCTCGGTTGAAAAGCACCCTGAAGATCCTCTGGCACACTACGGATACGGGCTGATTCTTGACCGAACAGGCGATCGGAAAAATGCCATCAATCACCTTAAAACAGCACTGGAGAAAAATGCTTTCGACCCGTATATGCTGAAAGATCTCGGCCAGATTTATTTTCTCGACGGTCAGTACCGGGAAGCTTTAAATATACTGGAAAGTGCCGCAAGCATTTCCTCTAACGATCCCGAAGTCTTTTTTTATCTCGGGCGCACACAGATGGAGCTTGGACGTTTAAATGAGGCGGCAGTTACGTTCGAAGATCTCATCGCAAAAAAATATAAATATCCAAAAGCGTTTTATTCCCTTGGTGAAACCTATGGCAAGCTGGGCAGGCTGGATGAGGCTCATTATTTCCTGGGCATTTATTACAAGAAAAAAAATGATTTAAAAAATGCGTCGTTTCATTTGAAAAGGGCTCTGAAGAATATGAGTGATCCGGATAAAAGGGAAAAAATCGAGAAGATGCTTAAAGAGATCCGTGGAAAAAAGAGATCGTCATAGAGGACTTTCGGATCTGTTACCGTTTTGTCAGCTACGATCAAAATGGGAAAATTGCATGGTAAACGTCCCTCGGCCCTGGGTTGCTGATCGTAATGAGGTGGAATAACCGAACATATGTGCCAGAGGAACAATCGCCTTGATCACCAGTATTTCCATTTTGTGCTCTATGGATTCAATTTTCCCGTTGCGGGAATTAAGGTCTCCAATCACATCTCCCATGAAAGCTTCAGGAACAAAAATCTCAACATTCATAATCGGATCAAGGAGAAACGGTTTACCGTTGGCAACGGCCGTTTTGCATGCCATGGATGCACTGACGGTATAAGCCAATTCCGTGCCCAGGGATTCCTTGAATGCCCCTCCTGTAAGGGTAGCTTTAACATCGACCACCGGATAGCCCATCAGGGCTCCGCCTTCCAAAGATTCCATGATACCTTTTTCAATGGCTGGAATAAAAATATCCGGTATGGTTTCCTCGTCAATTTCAGATATGAACCGATTTTGACTGCCGCGTTTCAGAGGCGTCAGTTTTAGCGTAACTTTGGCAAAGTGACGCTGTCCCGCAATTTCCTTGTCAAATACGGCTGATCCCTCACCCTCTTTCTCAATGGTTTCCCTGTAGACAACCTGGGGTTTTCCCACATTTACGTTGGTTTTGAATTCACGCTGCATGCGACTGATGATGACTTCAAGGTGAAGCTCACCCATGCCGGACAAAATTGATTGCCCGGTGTCTTCATCCTTTTTAAGTTGCAGGGTCGGGTCTTCGGCCATAAATTTTTCTAATACCTCATCCAGCTTTTCCTGATCGGCATGTGTTTTAGGCTCTATGGCAATGGAAATGACGGGCTCGTAAAACTCTATCTTTTCCAGTAAAACCGGGCGATCAATGGAGCATAGTGTTTCGCCGGTAGAGGATTCTTTTAATCCCACAAGCCCCACAATACTCCCGGCACCGGCAGAGTCGATGCGTTCTCTCTTGTTGGCATGCATCCTTAAGATACGGGAGATTTTTTCATTTTTTTTACGGGAAGGGTTATAGGTGTTTTCTTTGGTATGCATCTTTCCGCTGTAGATTCTGACATAGGAAAGCTTGCGCCCTTCGATCATGGCTACTTTAAATATGAGTGCCGCAAGGGGGTCTGTATCTTTGGCTTTGCATTCAACAATTTCACCGGTTTCAGGCTGCACCCCTTTAATGGGCGGGATATCCACAGGACTGGGAAGGAAATCCACAATTGAGTTAAGCAGAGGTTGTATGCCTTTATTTCTCAGTGCGCTGCCGCACAGTACCGGCACCAGTTTCAGATCTATGGTTGCTCTTCGTATGGCGGTAAACAGGCTTTCCTTTGAAATCGGGGCTTCCGATAAATAATCCTCCATAATATCATCATCAACTTCAGCGACTGTTTCAATAAGTTTGTCGCGATATTTTTCGGCGGATTCAAGAAAATCAAGGGGTATTTCTCCGGTTGTGTATGTTTCTCCCAGGGCGTCATCTTCCCAAAGAATCTGTTTCATATGGACCAGGTCGATAACACCGGCAAAGTCATCTTCCGATCCCACCGGCAGTTGTAATATAAGAGGATTGGCGTGAAGCCTGTCTTTCATCATTTCAATGGTTTTAAAAAAACTTGCACCGACTCTGTCCAGTTTATTGATAAATGCAATCTTCGGGACAAAGTATTTGTCTGCCTGTCGCCATACCGTTTCCGACTGGGGTTCCACACCGCCAACCGCACAAAAAACTCCAATAGCGCCGTCAAGCACCCTCAATGAACGTTCTACTTCGATTGTAAAATCCACATGTCCCGGCGTATCTATTATCTGGATCTCGTTTCCTTTCCAGTGGCAGGTGGTAACCGCAGAGGTAATTGTAATGCCGCGTTCCTGCTCATCAGGCATCCAGTCCATTATGGCTTCGCCGTCATGAACCTCGCCGATTTTGTGGGAACGGCCCGTATAGTAAAGTATCCGCTCAGTTACCGTTGTCTTGCCGGCGTCAATATGGGCTATAATCCCGATATTTCGTATATTTTTGATGAGAGCCTTTTTTTTCATCGTATTAAAAGCATATTTGCTTTAAAGGGAAATCTAAGATCGACATGACCGGCCAGTGTCATAGATTCGCGTCCCCCGATCAATATTTTTACGGCATGGATTTCAGGAATATTCAATATTAATGAATTAACGATTGAGAATATCGAAAAAAGTTCTGTTTTTATTCCACCGGGGTGAGAATCTATTATTGTATTTGATATGTCGACATAAGCTGTTCCGTCCTGGGTAACATAGAGCGCCCTGATCGTTGTCCCTTCGGGAATTGTCCTCATTAGTTGTTTCCGTGGACCGTCTATCAATGCCTCGATAACAATTTTAGCAAATTCGGCGGGACTGTCAGAATGAAAAAGGGTCCTTTTTTCTGCTGTCAGAAACGAATTGCTTTTATTAGAAAAATAGAGATGGACAACCAATTTTTCAGAATGTTGTGTCCCCGTTTTTTGGACATTTTGCCTAAATTTATCATCGGCCGATGATTTTAAGGGAATATTCAATAGCGCCATGCAGACAGCGCTAACCATAATAACAGCTAAAACAGCATTTAATACAGGGCGCGTTGTAATCATGATGTAACATCTAATAATTTTATAACGTTCAAATGGTCTGGCATAACGTATGTTTGATCAAACCACATTGGACGGTTTCGTAAAAAATCCAACTTCTGCGTTGCGCTGCATTTCGCAATCATTCAACGTACGAAAAGTACGCCTCATGATTACAAAATTTGCACGCCTTGAATTTGAACTTTTTACGCAACCGTCTAAATCGGACTTTTTACGAGTTCATCACATTTGATTGTTTATAAAAATAAAATGGTTTTTTAAGCTAATACACTTGCGATGTCAAGGATAGAAGAGAAAGCGTGATATACAAATAAAAAAAGGCCGGCCCCATAGACCAACCCTTTTTAAATGTTTGGTGGAGCTGAGGGGGGTCGAACCCCTGACCTCATGACTGCCAGTCATGCGCTCTCCCAGCTGAGCTACAGCCCCGTGCAAAAAAATCTAACAAAAGGCGATAAACGTGTCAATAAATATTTTATAGCATTTTATGACCGGAAAATGTTGACAAAATTAAAGACAATAAATATTATTGGTTTTTTAATATTTACAACATATTGTATATAAAAGATTTTTTAATATAGACCGTTTGGGTTGGTTTAAGGCTGAGGATTTTGTAAAAAGTCAAGAAAGGTTCAATATCGCTTAAAATGATTTTTTACGATTTCGTTAAGAACGGGAATCAATATTTGATAAGGTAAGGCATGGCACCAAATAATTTACCAAGATTTAGTAAACCATCGGTAGCAAATAATCCTCTAAGGAATAAACAAACCGGAATGTATAAGGAATTTGATGCTACAGAGCTCTATTGTCCTAAATGCAAACGTCCGGTTCCGGTTCGAAAGCGACTTCTGCTTGTTCTTCCTGAAGGTGATAAATATGAATATTTGTGTAAGTTTTGCTTAGAGACTGTGGGGACAAAGATCGATCGACAGGTGAAGCCTGTTTCGGTAATTATTTAAATCGAATATTTGAATGAACAGTGACTTCTAAAAAAAATCTGGTGAATTAAATGATGATATTAACCCGACCCATAATTTATTGAGAAGTTACAAGGAACCATATTGAGAAGAATAAATAGAGAGGAAATATATGCTCAGGTTTATGCGGCAACAAGCGGGTAATTGGTTAATCAAAGTACTGTTAGGTGCTATTGTTATTGTATTTATATTCTGGGGCGTAGGAAGTTTCAGGGCGCAAAGAGGCGGCCGGGTTGCGCTTGTTAATGGAGATCAGATCACACTGGATGAGTACAGGGAGACATATAATAATCTTATTGAACAGTTGCGCGAAAGATTCGGGAACAATATGAATGAAGATATGATAAAGATGCTTCAAGTAAAAAAGCAGGCTTTGGATCAACTTATAGACAAAAAACTCCTGGTTCAGGAAGCCGGGAGGTTTAAGTTTCGTGTTTCGGACAAGGAGCTTGCCGATAGCATCATGAAAATCGGGGCATTTCAAAGGGGCGGGATATTCGATAAACGCCTTTATCAAAATATTCTGGGTCGTCTCAGAATGACCCCTGAAGAATTCGAGATAGCCCAAAGAGATGCCATGCTTATTGAGAGAGTAAAAGTGCTTATCACAAGCAGCGCTAAGGTTTCAGACCAAGAGGTCAGGGAATGGTTTAACTGGACAAATGCATTGGTAAATATTGATTTTGTACGGTTTGATCCCGACAAATATAAAGATATCAAGGCGTCTATCCAAGAAATAAAAGCATTCTTTGAAAAGAATAAAGAAAACTATAAAACAGATGCTATGGTGAAAGTTCGATACTTGAACTTTGATCCGGTTGCATACGAGTCTAAGGTTTCAATTTCCGATGAAGAACTTCAGGATTATTTTGATGAAAACCGGGAAGAGTTTAAAACCCCGAAAACCGTTGAAGCCCGACATATTTTGCTAAAGGTCGATCAGACTGCCGGTCCTGAAGATGTTGAAAAGGTAAGAAAAAGAGCTTTAGATATACTGAAGATGGCCAGAGAGGGAAAAGGTTTTCCTGAACTGGCCAAAAAATATTCAGAAGGACCCACCCGAGACAGGGGAGGATACCTGGGCAAATTTAAAAGGGAAGCCATGGTAAAGCCCTTTGCCGACAAGGCCTTTTCAATGAAAGCCGGGGAAATCAGCGAACCCGTTCGCACGCGGTTCGGATGGCATATTATCAAAGTTGAAAAGGTAAATGAAGCATCCTCCTTATCTTTTGCTGAAGCCAAAAAGAAAATACAAAAGAAATTGACCAAAAATAAATCAAAAAATCTTGCGTACGACGAAGCAGAGGCGGTTTCTGATGTTTCTTTTGAAGGGGATGATCTGTTAAAATCAGCAAAAAAACAAAACCTGAAAATTTTAACTACAGATTTTTTTACAAAAAAAGGGCCGGAAAAAGGTATTAAAAACCGAGCAAAGTTTGCATCGGCCGCCTTTGATCTTGCGGTTATGGAAATAAGCGACATACAGGAATTTGAAAACGGATATTATATTCTTCAGGTAATTGAAAAGATACCCGAAAAAATTCCAGAACTTAAGAAAGTCAAGGAGAAAGTCCGGGTTGATTTAATACAGGAAAAGCAGGAAGAAAAAGCGAAACAGGATGCAGATACATTCCTATCCGCCTTAAAAAGCGGTAAATCCATGACCACGGAAAGCAAACATTTTAATGTAACTCCAATAACCACCGGTTTTTTTAAACGCAATGATTCGATTCCTGAAATTGGATTTGAGCGTGAGGTTTTTAAGGCTGCTTTTCAACTCTCATCTGAACAAAAATTGCCGGAAAAACCCATAAAAGGTACAAAAGGATATTATGTTTTTCAGTTAAAGGATAGAAAAACGCCGGACTCTGAAGAACTTAACACAGAAAAAGCATCGATAAAGCAAAAATTGCTCCAGGAAAAGAAAGCCAGAACCTTTGATGCGTTGCTGGCGCAAATAAGAAGCAACAGCGAAATTACCATTAAAGAAGGGTTTTTAGAATAGGAAACGGGTTCCTAAATTATTACATAATTTCATCTGCTTAAATCTTTCAAGCGTGACATCCCAATAAGTTCTGGTGCATTAAATGAGCATATTGACCCGAATCCATAATTTATTGAGATATTATTTTCGGCCCATAGAAACCGGGCTTTTAAAGAAATAAGGACTATTCCCCGATTATTTTGACTAAAACCCGCTTACGTCGTCTTCCGTCAAACTCTCCGTAGAATATTTGCTCCCAGGTTCCAAAGTCGAGCCGGCCCTGGGTAACCGCCACAACCACCTCGCGTCCCATGATCTGTCTTTTCATATGCGCATCTGCGTTGTCTTCTCCCACGTTGTGGCGGTACTGTGAAACCGGTTCGTGAGGCGCCAGCTTTTCAAGCCAGATGTCATAATCATGATGAAGACCGGACTCATCGTCATTGATAAATACAGAGGCGGTGATGTGCATGGCGTTACAAAGCACCAGACCCTCCGTGATTCCGCTTTCTTTGAGGCAGGCTTCAACCTGAGGGGTAATATTAATCAGCGCACGGCGTGTCGGCACTTGAAACCACAATTCTTTTCGATAACTTTTCATTGGAAGATCCTCCGTTAAAATTCGAGATTGTTTTTGAATTAATATTATATTGTCGGTTTTGTTTCAATGGTTATATACTGTGCACGTCCTTAAAGGGGAATTGTTTAGATGTACATTCCCGTTTGTGTTTGGTAATGAAAACTTAAAAAATGGGTGAGAAGAAACTATGAGTACAACAAAGAACAGGCCGTGCAAGCCGTTTCAAAATAGAAAGGATTTTCTAACCGCTGTTGTCGCAAATAATGCGGGAGAGATTTTTGACCTTAAAGGATATGCTGCCGTGGGTATGGCCGGTCCTTCCCTGGTCCCTCTAACGCTCCATGAAACCATCAATATGCCTTTTGGCGGGGAGCTCCTGTATATGCCGGATAGAAAGCCGATCTTATTCAATATGGAAAACAGCCGGTTCGAAATTGTGGGGGAGAATCCATATGAACCCGGTGAAATCATATACCCGGTTGCCGTCTTTAATTCGCCCGGCTATGTTATTTCTTATGTGAGCGCTTATAGGGAAAACACCGGTGCCGAATATTTACCTCTTTTTTCATATGGAGCCGTAGGATGGCATAGGGGGAGGTTCAGATCTTCCGTGATACGGGTGGACAAAGAAAGGCGGCAGGATTTGAGACTGATGAAACCCGAAGATGTCATTGACGGAGTACAACGGATGAAAAAAAAGATGCCGGATAACCGGCTAAGGAAGCATCTGGAAAAATGTGCTTTGGAATACGGCTGTCCGGCAGCCAAAAATTTCTTTCTCGGAAGATACGAAGGAGCGCTGCCCACGTCTGAAAACTGTAACGCCAGGTGCCTGGGTTGCTTGTCGCTGCAGCACCATGGCGAAATTCCGCACAGCCAGGACAGAATTTCTTTTAAACCGTCACCTCAAGAGATTGCAGAAGTGTCTCTTGAACATATCGTGCGGGTGAAGAGAAGCGTTGTCAGTTTCGGGCAGGGGTGTGAGGGAGAGCCCTTGCTGGCAGCCGACGTGATTTTGTCGGCCATAGAAAAGATTCGTTCGGCTACCGGTCGCGGCACAATTAACATGAATACCAATGCAAGCAGGCCCCATATTCTGAAAAAACTCTTTGATGCGGGTCTTGACAGCATCCGTATCAGTATCAATAGTTTTAGAAAAGAATGCTATGATGCATATTTTCGACCCAAAGGGTATGACTTTTCCGATGTATTAAAAAGTATTGATATTGCCATTAGCCGGGGCAGATTTATATCTGTAAACTATCTCAACTGCCCCGGATTTACCGATACCCCGGAAGAAGTTCAAGCGTTGACCCAATTTTTAACCCAGCATCCCATAAACATGATCCAGTGGCGGAATTTAAATTTTGACCCGGTAAGGTATTGGAATGTCATGTCCAATGCTGCAACGCACGGAAATCCATTGGGAATGCAAAATGTTCTCCGACGAATTAAAGAGTCTTTTCCACATATTATATACGGTTACTTTAATCCGCCAAAGGAAAAGTTTACCCCAACCCGGATAAACCGGAACCAAAAATATTTGCCACCAAGACACTAAGACACAAAGGATATATTAATTATTCTTTCTTCGCCTGCCCTGTTAAATATTGAAAAATCAGGACCGATTTTTGTTAAAAAGTACCATCGGATATCTATACTAAGCGAAATTTAGAACTATTTAACAGGGTGAACCTTGGTACCTTAGTGGCTAAACGTTTACTGCAGATTTTAGATATGAAATGGATAGAAGCAAAAGTGGTTTTTGATTTTGATGACAAGCAATTGGCCATGGATCTTATTGCCGATATTTTTTATGAATTGGACATAACGGGTCTGGTTGTGGAAGAGCCGGATATTGAATTTCCGGAAGATTGGGGGAAAGGTTCAACACCCCCTGAACACTATGCGGTGATCGGCTATTTCCCCCGTGATGAAAAAACCCGAACAAGACGCCGGGTTCTTGAAAAAAACCTGGCAAGGCTCGAAAAAAAAAACGGGATTACCTATAAAATTGTTTATTCTGATATTGAGGAATCGGACTGGGCAAACCAATGGAAAGCTTTTTTCCAGCCCGAGAAAATAACCGCCAATATCGTTGTAAAACCCACATGGAGGCAATATCTCGGGAATCCGGATGAAATTATACTTGAGATCGATCCGGGCATGGCATTTGGGACCGGAACTCACCCCACAACCGGTATGTGCATTACAATGATTGAAAAATATCTGAACAAGGGTGATTCTTTTCTGGATGTGGGAACCGGCTCCGGCATCCTTATGGTTGCAGCAGCAAAGCTTGGCGCCGGTAGAGTATGGGGGACGGACAATGACAAAGTTGCTGCGAATGTTGCCTGTAAAAATTTGATGCAAAATAAAATAGCAAAAGCAACTTTTAATATCATCACCGGCAATTTTATAGAGAAGGTTTCGGCACAATTTGATGTTGTTGTTGCCAATATAACGTCAAAGAGTATTTTAATTCTACTTGAGGATATTAAAAAAGTTTTGCTCAAAAAAGGCACATTTATCTGTTCGGGTATTATTGAAGAGGATAAGAATAACGTTATAAAGAAGATGGAAAACTTGGGTTTTGAGGTAATCGAAATACTTACAAAAGAAAATTGGGTTTCAATATCTTCTATGTTGCGCTGAACCATACCGGCACCGTTTCGGTAACCGCCGATTGAATAACCAATAGATCTAACGCATGTCCATCCATGAACGGCATCTTTCGGCCCCGGCGGCGTTCTTGCTCCTTTTCAATCCTCGAAATAGCGTGCTATGCCTGTCGGAGATCCCGTGATCTTTTCGGGGAGGTTGAAAACTCCCTCGGGCCTTGCCGGAAACCAAAATCTACCGTTTATGGATGGACCCGAACGATGGTTGGAAGAAGCGCCGGCACTCGTTTCAGGTTTCATAAGGTCTTCGCCGGGCGTCTCGAAACCCACCGCAGGCGGGAAGTCCTGTCTTTCAGGTCGTATCAATCTTTTACGGTTAGGCAATGATAATACTATTCATTTCGAGGCACAGCAGAAGAATGATGATCGATAATGTACCACTCGCCATCGCTGTCCTTGCGATAAACAAACGTATAACGAGCGGGTATGCCCATCATTTTATCATCTTTATTATAAAAGAATGTGTAATAACCAGAGTTTATAGCGATATCCCCATACACTCTTACCATGGGTTTGTAGTAGATGGCATTTAAATTTCTCAACCCCATGAAACCTTTAAAATAATTCTTTGTTCCTTGAGGAGTTGTCCGCATAAAAGGGGAAACCGTGCCCCAGAAAACGGCATCTTTGGCATACAATTTTGACACCGTCTCAGGATCAGTGGTGGTGACCGCGTCAATCCATTTATCCATTGCCTTCAGCACGGACTTTTGTTCTTCGGTGAATGGTTGGCAAACGCCTTTTTGATCGATTAAAACGTCAGTTTTTTCCATGTAAGCTTCTCCTTTTGATTTTGTTTAATTTTAAAAAACTGCCGAAATATATTTGAAAATTCTATGCCCGTCTTATAACACAACAAACCGCTCGCTTCAACTTGAACCTTCCGTAGACCCAGGGCAAACGGATTTGAATTTCAATAGAGGGAGAACGCTTCACAACGGCGTGTATCTCTTTCCAACCGACTGAAACTTATGATTAAACACCCGTAAGCCCGAGCCGCGCCAGAGTTGTTAAGAACAATTCGTCGCCAAATTATCCTATTGATTTTTTAAGTTATCATTTCATTCGGTCCGGTCTAACGCGTGCTAAAGCCCTTCAAACAGTCAGCCGGTTTGCAAGAGAAACACGCCGTCTCTACGCTGCATCGAAATCAAATGCGTTTACCCTGTCCGCAGGCCTTTTGAATATATTGCTTCCGTCTCTATGCCACATATATTTAATTCTTTATAACATAGTCGGGCTAATAGTCTTCGGCTAAAAGATGTATATTTCCTATATGGACATTCAGCAGGCCGGCCTTTTCGGCAGCATCACGGCAACGGAGTGCATGAGACCTGGATGTGGTGGGAAGATCGTTAAGATAAAATTGCGGGTAAAATGCCAGCAGACTGTAAGGGATTTCCGGGTCAAGGCTTGAAATAAACCCGGCGATTTCAGCAACTTCAATCTCATCCACGTATCCTGGAACCAAGAGCGTGCTGGCGATAAGCAACGGCGGTTTCGGTCTTTTTTTGGTCCATCCGGCCAGGGTTTGGAAATTTTCAATGGTTTTTGTGTGGGTGACCCCGCAAAGGGCATGGTGAATGCCCGGGTCCCAGGCCTTTAGGTCGAATTTGATGCACCCGCCGGATCTTAAAGACAGATCCGCCATCATTGTCAAAAATGGTTCCTGCATGGCTCCGTTGGTTTCCCAGCATATTCGCAGGATTCTGCCGTCCGCATCTTTAAGGGCTATTTTGGAAGTTTTTATGGCATGAAGGATCTGAGGCGTGGGATCACCGCCAAAATAGCAGATGCAATTGGTTTTTTTGTCAACGGCTCGGGCAAGGTTTTTTGCGGTGGTCTTTTGAGTAGAAAATGTGTGTTCCTTAAAATGGTAGTTTTGACAATACAGACAATTAAATGCACAAGCATGATAGAATACGGCCAGATTCCTGTAGCCGTGCTCAGGTCCTTTTGAAGCCGCATATCTGGGATATCCGCAGCCGGTGCCGGCGGGACAGACAAAATCGGCGACGCAGTTTGTGGGAAGGGGATCATAATAATAATACAGATTTCCCTCGTGAGGCCTTCCACCATGGATTTTCCCGTTTTGCACTCGCCGCAAACCGCAAAAACCGGTTCCATTTTCAGGAATCCGGCAGTTATGGACGCACAGTCCACAGGCAATGCCGTGATCTGATCGGGGAGGATCTTCCGGAAGATCATAAGCCCTTCGGCTGTGCCGGTGAACATTTTTAATTTGCGGCCAAACCCTATCAAAATGGGCCCTGATACAGTCGGCACAAAAGCCGATGGTGTTTGAAATCGTTTTCGCGCTTTTTTTACAAAATTTGCAGGTACCCATAAAAGTAAAGAATCCTGGCCCAAAGGACCAACCTTTGGTTTGCCCCTGAAAGGGGCTGTTTTAGTTAAAGCCGTACAAGTTAAAAGTGTCTAAAGTGATCTAAAGTGCCTAAAGTTTTGGTGTCCCTGCGCTCCGCTCTTTTTATATAATTGACAGAATTCCTTAACTTTAGCTCACTTGAAACCTTAGTTCACTTCATACTCTTTCAGCGATTCTTCAGGCAGAGCCAGAGAACTCTGACCTGGCCCAAAGGACCATGTTTTTCAGGGCAAAATAAATTATAATTGATATCTGATGGGTTTTCAATTAACTTTTATGTTATGAAATGGGTTATTGTCTCAATGGTTTTATTCCTGGCGGGTTATGCCATTTGCCTCGAAAGTAAGGCAGAGAAGGGGGTATTCATGATTGACATGGAAAAAACATCTGAACGACTACAGGGCCACCTCAGGATGTTGACGCAGACCATCGGTGAACGGAGTGTCTTATTGCCTAAAAATCTTAAACAGACTCAAGAATACATAGAAAAATTTTATCAGGACATGGACATACCGGTACATTGCGAATCCTACCCCTACCGAAATTATACGGTTGCGAATGTGGTGGCGGAAATCTCTTTTTGTGACACGCCCAAAAAACATTTTCTTTTAGGAGCACATTATGATTCGGTGGCAGGAACGGTGGGAGCCGACGACAATGCCAGTGCCATCGCTGTTCAACTGGAGACCGCCCGGCAATTAAACGCACTGAAAGATAATCGGGAACTGGACCTGGCGGTGAAATTCGTTTCTTTTACTCTGGAAGAACCGCCGGCTTTTGGCACACGGCATATGGGAAGCCGGGTATATGCAATGAAGGCCTGGAAAGAAAAAGAACAGATAGACGGTATGATTTGCCTGGAGATGGTGGGCTACACTTGCCATGATCCGGGTTGCCAGAGCTATCCGTTTCCGTTGATGTTTTTAGGCTATCCCAAGCAGGGAGACTTTATCGGTATTGTGGGCAATTTAAGCTCTAAGGGTTTTACAGAGGGATTATACCGGGCGTTTTGCAGAAACCCGGATCTTCCCGTGGTTAAGCTAACGGTTCCATTGGGAGGGTACCTGCTTCCTTCCGTGAGACTCAGCGACCATTCTTCATTTTGGGATCGGGGATATAAGGCGGTCATGGTCACAGATACTGCCTTTTTCCGAAATCCCCATTATCACCGGGCATCAGATACCATGGACCGGCTGGACTATGGTTTTATGGCCCAGCTAGTGAAGAGTTTGATTCTATTCTTTTGTTCTCAATGTCGTTGATTATAATTTATATGTTAATGGACGAAGATGATTTGACAACGCTTAAAATTGAAATTTATTTGACTTGTGTTTCTCTCAGATAGAAAGAGATATTAGGGAAGGACACAATGAATAACTCGTTAAAGGGAGCCTTCTTGTCAGGTTTGGTATTTCCAGGACTGGGTCAGGTTGTTCTAAAACACTACAAACGGGGGGTAGTTATAATGCTTACGGTTTTGGTGAGTTCGTCCGTAATTGTCATAGAAGCAGTACAAAAAGCCTTTACTATCCTCGAAAAGATTGAGTCGGAGGGTGGAATAATTGATATGAATACGATTTTAAATGCAGCCACCCAAGCATCTACCACTTCTGACAGCCTCATATTCAGTTTCGCTTTGTTATTGATAATTTTTTGCTGGATTATTGGGACTGTTGATGCCTTTAGAATTGGAAAGAAAAAGGACATGGAACAACAATCAACAAGTCATGTTTCAAATAACAAGGGTGACTAGTCACATATCAAGTTATTGCAATGCTGACACAACCGGAACGTCAATAAAAACACAGATGGAAAACTTAAGTGATGCCAAAAGGGACATTCCGTTTTAATGAAGAATTAAATGACTTTCTTCCAAAGCACAAAAGAGTTCTGCCATGAATATGTTAAATGCCATTCCTGCGATAAAGTTTATTGGAAAGGAACTCATTTTGCTAATATGAAAAAGGTTGTGAGGCAAATACTCGACCAACCAGAATCTTAATGCTTCAAATTTATAAATGGACAAAGATTATTCGACAAATGGTAAAAGCAAGATTTATTTGACCTGACACTAGCAATGTCAGGTTTTGAAAAGCACGATTTTTATGGTATACTTTCAATCTATCCCAAAAAGTGCCATGGCTGAGGTAACAAATGGATATATTAAAAACGACCTGGGCTTGATATTTACAGTCCGAGTTAGATATCCATTGGTTTTAAAGGATTTCAGGTCCTGGCAAGTTGTTTTTTAAAAGATCTAATTTCGTGCTACCGGACCACAATATATGGCATCTACTTTATTTTTTCCGAATGAGGAATATTGATAGAATCCCGCCCTGTTTTTTTGATATGACTACTGAACTCTATTAAAGAAGTTTGCACTCCTTCACAATTCAAGAATTATGCAATTATCATAAAACCACAAACCTTGCATACAGATCCCTCTCTGGCATTGTTCGCTTAACGTTTCGTATTTGCACGTTTAAATGCATACTTAACAATATTTTTAAAAATAACAAATATTTAGCTTGCTTTCTTTCTAAATAAAGATTATTATATATTTAATCAATTAAGTCCTGCTTAATCTGCGGGACGGTTTATCTCTGAAGGAAAAATCCATTTGTCAAAGTGGCACCCTCCAGTTTGCGACCTTGAAAATTATTAAGAAAGGAGGATGTTATCATGACCAATGGAACTGTAAAGTGGTTTAATGACCATAAAGGGTTTGGATTCATTGAGCAGGAAGACGGAGCGGATGTGTTTGTTCATCATTCAGCAATCAATGCAGACGGTTTTAAATCCCTCAATGAAGGCGATCGAGTTTCTTTTGATATAGAGCAAGGACAAAAAGGTCCTTCCGCTGCAAATGTCACTGTGATTTAACCTTATTTTCTGAGTAAAAAGGGCATTCCTTCTAATATTGAGGGGATGCCTTTTTGTTTGGTTTGAAATTATACTTTCACAATTCGCTCTCATCAGACCTTAAACCTCAATAAAGTCTGTTCACAGATCCTTTTCTTTTCATCACTATCAAAAATAACGGCGTCTGAGGTGACAGTATGGCGAAATCACGTGAGTCATTTAAAAAGCGTCAGAAAGAATTAGCAAGGAAAGAAAAGAAAGATCAAAAAAGACAACGCAAACTGGATAAAAAGACTATAAAAGCCGAAGAGAATCCAAATCAGCCCCGGAATGAAGGAGAGAACCTATAAGCATAGAAGCCGGCTGAAAAGGAGAAAAAACATGAAAAAAGGAGATTTAATCGACGAAGTTTCCAAGGTAGTAAAAACCAAAAAGGATGCTCAGGCAGCCGAGGACTGTGTTCTTCCAAGCATTACCAAAGTATTGGAGAAAGGTGACGTACTGGCCTCTCGAAGAGCGCACCTTGAAAGCATGGCATCGAATGGTACGATCCGTATGAAATTGGGTGATGTTGTGAGGATGAGAATTGAAGAAATAGAATTGCAGCGTACCAAATTATATGCAGTGCAAACAGAAGCTTATCTGCAAAAAGCTATCGATGCTTGGGGTAAGCATACTCCAGTATTTGATATCAATCGTGATATGATTCAGCGTTTGCTCAATAGTGAAGCGAGTAGACTGAAGAGAGCTGGTAAAGATAACTATGCTGCCAATCGTTTAAGGACAGCTCTCCATACTCTATTTCAATGGGCTATCGACCGATATGATTTTGTTGATCAGAGAAACCCTGTGGCAAGAACTAAGAAGTTTCCCATTACTGAGAGGGTCAAGTATGTACCTGAGCAATGGGAATTAGATATGGTTGAACAGAACCTTAATGCTAAGCAAAGACTGCTGTTCCTGTTCGTATTGCAAACTGGATGTCGTTTAGGGGAAGCTCTCAACCTGAAGGTAAAGGATCTGGACTTCGATAAACGCCTTGTGACTCTCTGGAGTAGGAAATCGAAAGGAATCAATTTGGTGTACAGACGTGTACCTATGCCATTAATCGTGGATGAGTTTAAGCTACCAAGTTCACATAATGTCCGGATTTTCAAGACTTGGAGTTCTCATCCGGTCTTCCTCGATAAGACAATTCAAAGAGTGAATGAAAAAAATGCTACGGGGGTTCTATCCAACTGGCAAGAGACATGGAAAACTAAATTGATGACTCGGTTCAATTGGCATAATCTCAGACACCGAGCCTGTTCACAATGGCTCAAGGATAATATGCCTATATCCGAAGTCATGCATCGACTCGGACATAAGAAACTGGCAGTGACGATGGCTTACGCTCAGCTATTAGGGTACAGCCATTTCACTTTAATGGGAAGTCAAGAGGTCGATAGTTGGGATTTTTAAAAGTACCAGAAATGCCAGCAAGATCAGAAAAGAAGTCGCTTTAACCGGATGTTATAACTTTATAGCCATATCACTGCTAAGAAGTTTATCGGTATTAAAAAATTTCTGAAGATAAAGTTAAAGTCAAACTTTTGATCGAACTAATTTGAACAACGACCGTTGATTCCATATACCTGCAATGGAGCGCATGGTTTTGTCTTTAAGAATATTTTCCTTTTGTCAACCGGTATCTCAACAGCATAATTTCCATAAAATATAGAATATATCTAAAAGATATCATAGCCTTACCTCTGGGGCATTTTTAAGAAACATTTCAACAAAGGAGGTAGGTTATGAAAGTATCAAAAGCCATAAAAATCTGTTTAGACTATCACCGGAACCACTCTAAACCTAACACCGTAAGATCATATGAAGCGATTCTCACAAAATTTGGTTTGATATTTGGCGACAAAGATCTGGAAGAAATTTCTTCGGAGGACATTCTCACCTTTCTTGATAAAATTACAGACGGCACAAAGCAACAAACCAAACGGACTCGATATTCACACCTGGCAGCATTTTTTAATTTCATTATAAACAACATTGACGAACAAATACAAAACCCATGTGCAAATCAGCTACTGAAAAAACTTTATAAAGCCAATACGCCTGTTCAA
>Ga0272444_10002390_pt1 | contig 17388 bp, 14 predicted proteins | sample SSMForm13_FD_201033 | JGI IMG/M metagenome (GOLD analysis project Ga0272444, IMG submission 201033) | Marine sediment archaeal communities from Little Sippewissett salt marsh, Falmouth, MA, United States - SSM-Form-13 | ecosystem: Environmental > Aquatic > Marine > Wetlands > Sediment ... | reverse complement strand
TTGCATGGGGTGCAGATGATCACCAGCGACGACCACGAAGGGCTTAAAGCCGCACTAAAGGCCGCCTTCCACGGTGTGGCCTGGAACCGTTGCCATTTTCATCTGCAGCAAAACGCCGCTGCCTACGTTCCCAAAGTACACATGCGCGCCGCGGTGGCCGAAGACATCCGCAGCATCCTGACAGCCCCCTCGCGTTCAGAGGCCGAGCGCTTGCTGGATCTGACGGTGACAAAATACAGCGCGTCGTGTTCTCGACTGGCGCAGTGGATGCAGTCGGCTCTGCCCCAGGGGTTTACGGTGTTCATGCTTCCGCAGAATCAGCGCCGGCGGCTGCGCACCACGAACATGCTTGAACGCGTCAACAAGGAGGTCAAACGCAGAACACGTGTGGCGACGCTATTTCCAAACGAAGCATCCCTGCTGCGCCTGGTCACCGCGGTGCTCATGGAAATCAGCGAAGACTGGGAAACGGGAAAAGTCTACCTGAACCCGCAGGAGAAAGATCCGACCCCTTGACGAATTTACAGAAAAAGAGTTGCTTTATCTGAAGCGCGTCAGTGCCCTCTATTCTGTCAAGAAAACAACCCCCGTCGCCGGCCGTTCAACGATCATCTCGGTCTTCACCTGGCGCGGGCGGAAACAACTGCTGACATCCACGTTGTCGCCCAGGCCGTGGGCCTGGACATGGAAATCAAAATCCCGCAGCAGGGCGTAGAAATGCTCGAAGATCGCCGGGCGGGTCTGGAGAAAAATGGTGAACGCGCTGGTGACGCCGTAGTGCTGGGCGAAATGGTGGACCAGGAGGTAGAAACAGGCGGCCGAAAGGTAGTGGGCGCTGGGTTGTCTGTAGAGTTCGGGGTGGAATTTGGAGACGTGAATCCGGTGGGAAAACTGGTTCAGGCAGAGTATCAGGGCATACGAGATCTCCTCGGCGCTTCTGCGGTCGCGGATGAAATATTCGCAGCAAAACCCCTCGGAGCAGTAGGAGATCTCGAAGCGCTGGAGCAGGAGGGGCACCTGGTGGGTCATGAAAGCCGATTCCGGCAGGGGGATATCCCCGGTGTTCATGGCAGGGGCTCCGTTTTGAGGGTTGACCCGTCCGAGGGCGTGCCGCGGGATTCAGATGGCAGGGGCCCGCTCTTTTGGGCGAAGCCGAAAAGGATCGCGCGGGGGCATGCGGCTGCTGCCGCTTGCATCTGCGATCGCCGGGGGGCCTTTTGGGCGTGTGCTCAGCGCCGCCGGCCCCCGCTGCCGCGGCCCATGCGGCGGCCGGAGCGCCGGGGCCCCATGCCGGACCGGCGGCAGCCGCCCACCTGGCGCGGGTCGCCGGGCTGGCGGCCGCTGGGGTATTTTGGGCGCAGGCTTTGAAGCGCATTCCCGATCCCCGAAACCACCCGCTCGCCGATGGCCCGCAATTGCGCCACAAGGGACGTGCCGCCGGGGCTGGCGGGCGTTGGCCGGGGACTTTCAGTCGCACCGGCGCGTCCCGCCGACCGGTCCGGCGACCGTTCGCCCTTCGCTGCCCGGGGCCGGGGGGCTTCTTCGGGGTCCCGGGCATGGTAATTCTGCAGGGCCTCGTAGGCCGCGTTGACCTCCTTGAGACGCTCTTCGGCCAGGCGCCGCTGCTCGGGGTCGTCGGTGAAGCGGTCCGGGTGAAAGAACTTGACCTGGGTCTTGTAGGCCTGGCGGACAGCCTCGGGCGAGGCCGGGACCTGGATGCCCAGCACCTCGTAACAACGTTGCAGTTCCATCGCTCTCCTCGGGTGATCGGCCATAAGCGGGCCGTCGGTAAACCCTCCAAAAATTATTCATAATACATTCACGCCCCTATTACAAGCATTTTCCCATAACCCAGCCCGACCCCGTTTTTCCTTCGGCCCAGCCGTCCGTCCGCCGTTCAGGCGGCCCGCATCCAAAGGCAGTCGATGGCGTCCAGCGCCATGTGGATCACCAGCCCCAGGCCCACCAGGCGCAGTTTCGGAAACAGGAGCATCAGCAGGTAGGCCCCGATGGCGGGAACCGTGTGCAGGGGGTGAAAAGCGATGCTGCAACGGTCCGGAGCGTAGATCGGGACGGCGAGGAGATGGTCGAGGTCCACCAGCAGGGTCATCACCATCACCCACCAGGCGCGCCAGCGATGGCGCTGGAAGCCGAAGCGGGCCACGGCCGCCGGCACCAGGAAGTGCAGTGCGATGTGGATGGCGGCCCGCACCGCTCAGCACCTCGCGGCCGGCGGCATCACCGGGCCTCCAGGGCTTCGAGCAGTTGCCGGGCCTGGGGGTTTTCCGGGTCCCGCGCCAGGACGGCCTGCAGTTCGGCACGCGCGCCGTCCTTGTCGCCGCTTTGGATGCAGATCAGCGCCAACTGCAGGCGGGCGTCGATGTGGTCCGGATCCAGAAAAATGGCCTGGCGCAGGTGGTCCGCGGCCGCCGGGTCGTCGCCGGCCGCCTGAAGTGCCAGGGCAAGCCCGAAGTGGTTGTCCGCCCCGTCGGGGTTGAGGGCCAAGGCCTCTTGGAAGGCCGCCAGCGCTTGCGGTACCTGGTCGAGTTCCAGGTGGGCCATGCCGGCGTTGAAAAAGAGCCCTTCGTCGTGGGTGTAGCCCAGGCTTCGGGCCCGCTCGTAGCAGGCGATTTCGCGGGCGTGGTCCCCGGTTTGACCCCGGGCGTAGCCCAGGTGATACCAGGCGAGGGCGTTGTCGGGCTGGGCTTCGAGAAGCGCCTCGTGCAGCCGGATCCCCTGCTGGAAAGCTTCCCGTTTCAGGGCCGCGTCGGCTTCAGGGTCGCACTGCCAGCGAGGGGCGGCCGGCGGCGGCGCGGGGGGGGCGGTGCCCGCGCAGCCGCTCAGGCCAATTAAAAGCGCAACTCCCGCCAGAAGCAGGTGCCCTCGGTTTGTGAGGCAAAACCGCCGTACGCCGTTATCTATGATGCGAAGCAAGATTCCCATTGCCATCCATGCCTGGGCCAATATTTTTGAGGCGTTCGGCTCAGTGCTCGATTTTTAAAACGATTATCACGAAAAAGTCGAAACCCAGCGGGTTTTCCGTTTCTGTATCCTCTTTGCGGTCTTCGGGGTTTGGCCAACTGCTCTGCTCGACTGCAAAAATTTGACTCACGTGTCGCCCCTCATCGCATCCACGCCTGAACGACGTCCGCCCCGAGGCTGGCCGCCATGGCGATCATCACCATCCCCGACAGGATGTCGGAGTGGCGCCGGTAGCGGCGGGCCAGCCCGGAGGCGCCGGTTCCCAGAAGCAGCAGTCCGGGCAGGGTGCCGAGGCCGAAGGCGAGGGTCATCAGGGCCCCCGGCAGGAGCCCCCCGGCCGGCAGGGCCCGGGCAAAGGCGGCGAAGGACAGGCCGCAGGGCAGAAACCCCAGCGCCATCCCGAGGACCAGCATGCCGCCCGCGCTGCGGCTACCACCGGCCGAGCGCAGGATGCGGCCGAAGCCGGGGATCTTATCGGGTGCGGCCAGAGACATCCAGGCCGGCTCGCGGATGATTTCAAGCCGCGCGAGCCCGAAGACCAGGAGAAACCCCGCGGCCAGGAGCGAGAAGCCGACCTGCAGGCGGGCGATCCAGGCCAGGGGGTCCAGCCCGCTGCGGCCGGCCAGCTGCGAGAGGCCAAGTCCCACCGCGCCCATGGCGCCCCCCACGGCAGTGTAGGTCCCGATGCGTCCCAGGTGGTAGAAGAGGTGGGCGCTCATGCGGCCGGTGCGACCCGGGAAGGCGAACACCAGCGGGCCGCACATGCCGACGCAGTGGCCGGTCCCGAGGATGCCCAGCAGAAAGAGGGCGTATAGGTCCGCGTGGGGCATGCAGCCGTTTCCTTTGATCCGGGCGCGGGGTGCGGCCGGCGGTTGGGTGCACGGCGGGCCGGGCGCCTGCCCGTCGAGGGATCCCACGATAGCACTTTCCGGGACCCCTTGAAAGGGCGTGCGGGCGGCTGCGCGGGTTGCTATTTGGCGGGTTTTCGCTTAGGAATACCCATGGCCGCGGACCGCACGCGCGGCCGCCTTTTCGCTGAACCCCCAACCTTTGTTCACGGCCCCGGTGATGCTTTTAACCGCCGCCCGTCAATCGCCCATGCCCACGGCCCCTTTCCCTTCAGACCGGTTGGACCGCGCCCGGCGGCTGCTGTGGCTGGCGTTCCTGTGCTGTCTTGCGCCGCTGGCCCTGATGGCCGTCGACGGGCTGATGCGCGCCGGCCACACCACCGCGTCCCTGACGGTCTGGGTGCGCCCCCTGGGCGGTCCGGCCCTGGCCCTGGTTCCCGCCGGTCAGCCCCTGCGGCGTTTCGGTCGCGACCCGGGGGCGCTCTCCGACGATTTCTCGCCCTGGCTGGGCGGCGTCGACCCGGACCCGGCCCGGCTGACGCTGCAACCCGCCGCCAAAAGCCGCGACCCCCTGAAAGCCCCCGATGAAGCCGCTGCACCGTAATCCCCTCCTGCTCTGGGCGGCCCGGGACGTCATCCGGCGCCCCGCGCCGGCCCTGCTGATGGCCGCCGCCCTGGCCCTGCTGCTGACCGTGGGCGGCACGGTGCTGCTCTTGGGTCAGGGTCTCAGCCAGACGGCCCGCCGCCTGCTGGCCCACGGGCCGGATCTCGTGGTGCGCCGCTTAAACGCCGGCGGGTGGGCGCCGCTGCCGGCGGCCGAGGCCCTGGTGGCCGCCCGCGGGGTGCCCGGTGTGACCCGGGCCCGGGCCCGCGTCTGGGGGGTGGCGGCCGGCCCGGCCGGGCCGCTGGTGGTGGTCGCCTGGGGGTCCGCGACGCTTCCCCCCGGCGGGGACGGCGGGACGCTTGCGGCCCCCCGGTCGGGGGAGGCCCTGCTGGGCCCGGGGGTCGACCCCGGCCCGGATCCCCGGCGCCTTGCGCTTTCCGCCGCCGCGGCGCTTGAATTCCGGCCGGTTGGGCGCCTGCCGGCCGAAACCGCCCTCATAGGTCAGGATGTGGTTCTGGTGCATCCCGCCGATGCCCGCCGCTTGCTGGGGTTGGCGCCCGGGGAGGCCGTCGATCTGGCTGTTGACGTATTTCACGCCGAAGAAGCCGCCGCCCTCCTGCCCGAGCTCGCCGCCGCCTTTTCCTGGCCGGTTCGCATCACCGCCCGCAGCGAAGCCGTTGGCCTCTATACCGGCGGGCTGGCGCGCCGCGGCGGGCTGATGCTGATCGCCGGTATTCCCGCCGTCCTGGCGCTGGTCCTGGTGGTGGCCGGCGCCGTGCGCGAGGCCGTCGGCCGGCGGCGCGAGGTGGGGCTGCTCAAGGCGCTGGGCTGGACCACCGGCGATGTGGTGCGGCTGCAGGTTTACCGCGCGCTATTGATCGCGCTTCCGGCCGTTTGCCTCGGCATGCTGGCGGCCTACGCGCTGGTCTTCCCCCCGGGGGTGAGCTGGCCGGGCAGCCTGCTCTTCGGCTGGCGCACGGCCCCGCCGCGGCTTTTCCTGGACCCCGCCGGGGCGCTGCTGACCCTGCTGGAGTTGGGCGCTCTTGTGGTGGGGCCCTACCTGGCGGCGGTGCTCTTGACCAGCCTGCAAGGGGCGGCCGCCGATCCCCAGGACCTCTTGAAAGGCGAGGGGCTCTTGTGATGGAGGGGCTCGCAACCCACCACGTGGAGTTGGTTTACGGCGCCTCCACGGAAAGCCCCCGGACCGTGCTGCGGGATGTCTCGGCGGTTTTCCCCCGCGGCGGCCTTTCCCTTGTCACCGGCGCCACCGGGGCCGGCAAGAGTTCCCTTTTGCACCTGCTGGCCGGGCTCCTGCGGCCCACCGCAGGGGAGGTGCTGGCCGACGGTGCACCCATCTCGCGCTGGGCGGCGGGCCAGCGCGACCGCTGGCGGCGGCGGGTGGGGGTCGTCTTTCAGTCGGCCAACCTCTTCAGCGGGCTGAGCGTGCTGGAGAATGTGATCCTGCCGCTGGTGCCCCGCGGCCGGTCCCTGGCCGCGCTGCGCGCCGCGGGCCATGAGGTGCTGGCCGAACTGGGGCTGGCGGATCTCGCCGGTGCCTGGGCCGAGCGGCTCTCCGGCGGGGAGCGGCAGCGCGTGGCCCTGGCCCGGGCCCTTGTGGGGCGGCCGGATTTCCTGATCGCCGACGAGCCGACCGCCCATCAGGACCCCGAGAACGCCGCCCGGGTGCTGCAGGCCCTGGCGGCCTGCCGGGAGCGCAACGCCGCGGTGGTGGTGGCCGCCCATGACCCCCGGGTGATCGCCGCCGGGGTGGCCGACCGGCACTGGCACCTGGCCGCGGGCCGATTGGCGGCCGAATGATCTGGCACCCGCTGGTGCTGGCAGTGGTCGGGCTCGATCTTTTGGGCCTGTTGGCGCTTCTCTTCGCCGCCGCGGCCGCCCTGCAGGTGCTGCTGCACTGGGCGCCGGAATCGGCGGCGGCCGGCCAGATCATTCTGGAGCGCCGCGCGGAAACCGGCGCGCTGGCCGCGGGCTTTGGTTTCTGGGCCCTTTTCGCGGCCAGCCTGCTGCTGGTGATTGGCATCACCAACGTGCTACCCGAACTGGTTCCCGGGGCCATGTGTGGCACCGGCGTGCTCCAGGCCACCGCCGGGGCGGGTCCCCGGGCGCTGGGCTTCCGGCTGGGGGCTCTGGTGCTGCTCTGCGGCTGGCGCATGGTGGAGACCGTCAACCGCCGCCACCCTTTGCGGCCCTTGACCCTGCCCGCCGCCCGGCTCTTGCTGCTGGCGCTGCCCCTTTGCCTGCTGGCGGCCGGCGCTACCTTCCAGGCCTTGGCCGGCCTTGACGTGCACCAGCCGGTGGACTGCTGCGCGGTTGTCTATGACCAGTTCCGCCCGCCGGAGCTCGCCGGCCGCGCTGCCGGGCTGCCGGACCGCCTCTGGGTGGGGCTTTTCGCCCTGGGCGGGATGGTTTTAGGTGCCCTGTCCCTGAGGCTTGCGCGGGCCCCGGACCCCATCCGGGGACCGTGGCCGGGGGCCTTGGCCGGTGTCGCCCTGCTGTGGGCCGGGGCGGCGGCGGTCGCCCTGGTGCGGGTGCTGGCCGCCTACACCTACGAGGTGCTGCACCACCACTGCCCCTGGTGCCTATTTTTGCCCGAACACCGCTTTGTGGGGTTTCCCCTGTTCGGTCTGCTGATGCTGACGGTCCTGGAGGGTTGCGGGGTCTGGACGCTGGCGCTTGTCGTCCGGCGCTGCAACCTGTCGCTGCCCGGCGCCGCATCCCGGCTGCGGGCCGGCGGGGGGCGCATCCTCTGGGCGGCGGTCCTTTTCAGCCTGCTGGCGGCCGCGCCGGCCCTTTGGTGGCGCTGGCGCTTCGGGGTCTGGATCGGGGGGTGACGCAAGCTGTGACGGCAGGTGGTTTACTTCATCAGCAACAGGCTCAGGGCCATGACCACCATTCCGGCAACCAGTCCGAACAGGCTGTCGTGCCCCTTGCCGTAGGCCCTGCTGGTCGGCAGCAGTTCATCCAGGCTGATGTAAACCATAATCCCGGCCACTCCGCCGAAAAGAATCCCCATGACCTCGGGGGGAATCAAACCATTCTGGGTTCCCACAGTCAACCGCAACCCCAAATAGGCTAAGAGAGCCCCCACAGGCTCGGCCAGTCCGCTGAGAAGTGAGTACAGAAAGGCCTTTCGACGGTCTCCTGTGGCATAAAAAATGGGAACTGACACGCTAATGCCCTCGGGAATGTTGTGCAGGGCGACCGCCACGGCGATGGCAACACCCAGGCTCGGGTCCTGCAAGGCGGCTAAAAAGGTGGCCAGGCCTTCGGGAAAATTGTGAATGCCGATGGCCAGGGCGGTAAACAACCCCATGCGCAGGAGTTTTCGATGCTGCGCTTCGTGATCGTTGTCCCCTATCGCTGACGCCATTGAAGCCTTGGTGACTGCCGGCGCACACTCCGGCAATGGCGCCGATTCATTGTGCAGGGGCCGGGTCTCTTCTTCCGGATGGATCTCGTGGGGGTTTTCGGCCGACGGTATCAGATTGTCGATCACGCCGATCAGCAACATGCCGCCGAAAAATGAAGCCGCATTGATCCAGTGCCCCAAGGTCTCGCCATACCGCCCCGTAAGGGCTTCCACACCTTTGAAGAAGATTTCCACGAACGACACATAGAGCATCACACCGGCCGAAAAACCGGTCACCACCGACAGAAAACGATAGTCGGTGCGCTTGGCCGTAAAGGCGATGACGCTGCCGATTCCGGTGGCAAGGCCGGCAAAAACGGTCAGCCCCAGTGCAAACCACACTTCATTCATGGCTCACGCTCCAATATGGATGCTGCAGCTTGTTACCGGATAGATTCCCGTCACCATGGCCAAAAAATTTAAAAATAGCAAATCCTATGTCTGGTGACGCCGGCGGTTCGAGGTCTGGATTTGGGGGTGACGCAAGATGATGCGGGTGGCCTGCGGGGGCGGGCGTCCGGGAGTTGCGGCGTTCGCCGTAAGGTGCACGGCGGTCACTCCTCTTCTTTGGCGGGGCTGGCGAACTTGCGCGCCAGGTCGTTGTCGATGACGTAGATGCAGACCTCATTGGCGCCCTGCTGGGTGTAGCCGTAGGTTTTGCCCAGGTTCTGCATCAGGAAGGTGACGTCTTCGCGGATGCGCTTGTCGTAGGTCTTGAACGCCTCCTGGGCGTAGTCCTTGATGGCGCTGCGGAAGTTCTCGTTCTCGAGGAACGGGTCGAGCACCTTGTCCTTGAGGTTGTATACGTAGCGGCTGTGAAGGTCCTGGAAGAGCTGGGTTTCGAGCAGGGGATTGCCGGCCATCAGGACCTCCTGGGGCAGGGTGCGGGTGGCGTATTCGCGCTGGGTCTCCTGGCGGAACACCCGGCGCTTCAGCTTGCCGGTGGCGGTTCCCAGCAGGCGGCCCTCGATGCTCTGAAAGAAATCCTCGCTGATCTCCAGCCGGTCCCCGGTGAACTTGCAGGTTTCGGTGGCGCCGGGCTCGAAGTTGATGGCAAAGAGGTAGTTCTGGATGTCGCGCCCGATCTGCTCCTCGTTGTAGTAGTAAAGGCACTCCTTGACCTCCTGCAGGATGGTGTAGTTGTACATCCTGAGCAGCGAGTCCATGAAACCGGCCGGGATCACCGCGACCAGGTCCTTGCGGATCTGGGTGAAGAACTTGCACAGGTCCGACATGTTGATCAACTTGTCCTCTCGGGCGAAGGCCGAGTAGAACTCGTTGAATATCTTGATGGAATCCCGGCCGGATATCCCCCGGTCGCCCTCCTTTTCGGACTCGGCCAGGATCCGCCGCCGGCGCTGGGCGGTCAGGCGCTTGCGGTCCTCCTCCAGCAGCCAGTTGGGGATGTAGCCGGTGTAGATCTCCATCTTGAGCAGCTGCAGGTTCTCGTCGCAGTACATGCGGTACTTGCCCGGGTCGCCGATCCACTCCAGCAGGGCCTCGGAGCGGGTGTTGAGGCGGGTGGAGATGATCACCCGGGCGAAGTTGTGCAGCACCCGCGGCAGGAAGTTGGCGTCGATCTGGCGGCCGAAAATGTTGCGGTAGATCTCCACTTCGGTCTGCAGGCCCATCACGTAGGGGATTCGGATGTATTCAATGCGGTCGGAGAAGGACTGGAACTCCTGGATGTTGGCCTTGTCCTCGGGGTTCATCAGCGCCAGGAAGAGCGAGTTGACGTTCTCCTCCACGTCCTCCACCTTGTGAACGCCCTCGCTGATGATGTTGTGCAGCTCGATCATGCGTGCGGTGTTGTGGCTCTTGATGTCCATCAGGGCGTAGATCCCGTTGTTGGTCTTGGCGTAGCGCGAGAAGATGTACTTGACCTGGTTGCTGTCCTTGAGGATGCCGTTGATCCGGCTCTGGAGGATGCTGTTGGTGAGCACCTCCTGCTTGATGGGCTTGTCGCCGGGGGTGAAGACGCTGATGCCCTCGCCCAGGCGTCGGTTGAAGCGGTAGGGGCGCGCGTAGAGCAGCTCGAAGACCCCCTGGGGGCTCTTGAGGCGGGCCTGCAGGGCCTCGTAGAGGGAGCTGCAGATGGTGCAGGGGGTGTCCCGGAAGACCCAGTCGTACTCCTTGTCGTTGAGGAGTTTCTCCTTGAAGGGGTCGCCCTGCAGCAGATTTTCGAAGAACGCCCGCCTGCAGGCCTTGGGGATCATCAAAATGGGGTTGTCGTGGCTGGGGCAGAGGATTTCGACGAAGCCCTCCCGCGGCGCCAGCGCCTGGGCGTCCGCCAGGACGTCGGGGTCCACCTGAAAATCCTGGCTGAGCAGCTTGGCCAGTTTCTCGTAGAGGGGCATCCCCTCCTGGTCGGGCAGGGTCCCCAGGAACCGCCGGTTGAGGCGCCAGACGGCCTCGTAGCGCTTGCCGTCCTCGGTGTTGGTGTACTCCTCGAACTTGCGCAGCAAGTTATTGAGGAAGGTGCTCTTGCCCGATCCCGGCGGCCCCTCGAAGACATAGACCTTGTTCTGCTGGGCGCCCCGTTTGAGGGCCTCCACCAGGCTGATCAGGCGGTTGGAGAAGAGCCGGTCGGCGAAAAAGGGCTGGTCGGCGCCCTCCACAAACAGGCGTTTGCAGTCGTAGTAGACGTAGTGGATGGACTCCGGGTCGTTGGGGTACTCGTCGATGCCCTCCCCGACATAGGTCTTGATCATGTCGTGAAAGACCTGGAAAACGTTGCGGATCACCCCCGCGGGGTGTGCGGTCAGCTCCTGCAGGAAGGCCTGGAAGGAAATGGCGTCGTGCTGGTTGGACTTGCCGATGCTGTGGTTGAGGTATTGCAGGGCGTTTTGGATGTTGTCCATCGGTAAACCTCGCAGGGCCCGCGGGGCGGCGGTTCAGGGCGCGGCCGATTGGCCGGCGTTTGGGGCGTCAGCGGCCGCCATCACCTCCCGGCTGAGCTTGCGGTCTTTCATGGTGTAGCGCACTTTCTGCCACTCGGCCCCGGCTTTGCGGTCCTCATCGCGCTGCATGCCGGGGTAGCCCGACAGAAACGGGTGCGCCGGGCTAAGCGGTGCGCTGTCATCTGATTTGGCCACCAGCTCGTAGGTCTCCAGCGCCACCGGCGCCCCCCACAGGTATTCGATGCCCATCAGGGTGCCGGGGATGAAGTCGCGCACCAGCGGCTTGCCTTCAAAGCGGTGCGCCAAGCGCAGGACGTTGTCCCTTTCCCCGTCGGCCGTCACCGTGATCCGCGGCGGGTGGTAGATCGCGTCCTCCAGCATCTGGCGGTAGTCTTCGGCCGAGCGGCTCTTGATGTAGTACTCCCAGACGCGGCGCTCCTGGTTGAGGCGTTTGGCGGCCACAAAGAGCTTGTGCTGGTCGACGAAATCCTGGTCCACGAAGGTGTGGATGAAGGTGAAGTCGCAGAAGTTTTCACGCACCTGGAAAAGGAAGTCCCGCCCGCTGCCCTGGCCGGTGTCGTAGCTCTGGCGCTGCCGGGCGTCCCGCAGGCGGCGGTAGGCGATGGAGTAGTGCCCCTGGTCGGCCATCCGCTCGATGGCGTAGAACAGGCGCATGCCCAGGGCGTAGGGGTTGAGCCCCACCCGGGGCATGGCCGTGACCGCCGCGTTGACCCGCGCGAATTCCACCTCGTGGCCGCGGATGCGCTCGTCCTGGAAAAAAAGGGTTTCGTGCCAGTAGCTCGCCCAGCCCTCGTTCATGACCTTGGTCCGGATCTGGGGCTGAAAGAAGAGCGAGGTTTTGCGCACTACTTCCATCACGGTTTTCATCCAGCGGTTTTCGGCCCGGTTGAGAAACTCCGAGTGGGTGCTCAGAAACTGGATCAGGTCGCCGGACTCGGGCCGCCGCTGCTCGCGGTGCTTGCGATAGAGGGTCTCGAATTCGGGGTGCTTGAGGTGGATCTCGGCGAAAAAGGTCTGCTCCCCCAAATCGCCGTAGCTGCGCATGCAGGCGTTGTAGCGCCCGATCTCCTTGATGTAGTCGGTGACGGCGACCTTCCTGTGGGTCTGGAGGAAGACATCGAAGTAAAAATCCAGCGGCGTGGAGGTCTTGCTGGCCTCCGGGCGGTGCAGCCGGGAGAGTTCGGCGTGGAAGCCCACCAGGTTGTCGATGCTGCGCGTGAACTCGATCACGTAGTCCACCCAGCGGCCTTTTTCCGAACGCAGCTGGGCGATCAGGCGCTTGTCCGAAAGGGCTTGGCCGGCGAAGTCCAGGTCCCAGGTATGGCGGAAGAAGAGGTTGTTCTGGAAGAAGTCGATGTGCCCCAGGACGTGGTAGAAGATCATGACGTTCAGCCAGTCGGGGTTGTTGTCGTTGTAAAACGAAATCGCCGGGCGGGTGTTGATCACGGTCTCGTAGGGGTTGCCGGGGTAAAGCTCGTACTTGCCCTTTTCGCGCAGCACCTCCACGTCGTGGACCCAGTAGTCGTAGAGGGTCGGGATCATCACCTTGGGGGAGAGTTCCAGCAGGTCGCGGTTGGTGACGATGTACTCCAGGGACTCGTCCTCGAAGCGCAGCCCGGCCTCCCGGGCGCGCGCCTTGCAGCCCTCCATGATCTTCTTGGTGTGCTGGTCGATCAGTTCCATGGGGTTTTCCTCGCCGACTGAAGCCGGCCGGCCTCGCCGGGCCCGCGCCGTCCGCCGCGGCCGGCTCATTCCTCGGCGGTCAGCCGCTTGATGCCCTCGATCAGGCGCGCCTCGTCGGCCTCGGCCTGCATCACGTCCAGCCGCAGGCGCTTGCGCTGGGTGGTCAGCAGGCCCGAGTCCTTGAGGTATTTTTCCACCTCGGTCTTGCGGCCGGCGGCTGCGCCGTGCTCGGCGATGGTGACCCCCACCCGGTTGGCGTAGGCCAGCATCTTCTTCAGCTCCGGCACGGTGGTCTTGCCGTCGGTGTCCCAGTCGTCGCCGTCGGTGCCGTGAAAGATGTAGATGTTGTAGTCGGGGATCAGGTTCTCCTTGTGGACGATCTCGTTCACCAGGCGGTAGGCCGCGGCCACCTGGGTGCCGCCGGCCACCCTGAGATTGTAGTAGGTGTAGAAGTCGGGCACCTCTGCGGCCTCGGTGTCGTGCAGCACGAAGCGGGTCTGCACCTGGCGGTCGTACTGGTAGAGCAGCCAGCTGTAGATCAGGACGTGCTGGGTGACCACCAGCTCGGTGGCGCGCCCGGCCATGGAGCCCGAGTAGTCCCGCAGGAAAAAGATCATCGCCTGGGACTCGTAGTCCTTTTCTTTGGAGAGCACCCGGAAGACCCGGTCTTCGGGGGGGATCACAAAGCGCGCGGGATCGATGTCGCCCGGGTCGGGCACATTCCCCAGGCTGATATTGGTGCGCAGGATCCGGCGTAGGGTCGCCTTCTTGTCCAGGAGCTGGCCGAAGCCGCGGTGCCTGTCGGTCAGCTCGTAGGTGTAGCGCGCCAGGGCGCGTTTTTTGCCTTTGTCCATGAGGTTGGGCAGCTCGAATTTTTCCGTCAGGATGCGGCCCAGATCGTAGGCGCTGGATTCCAGCTCGTGGGCGCCGCCCTCCCCCTGGCCGGGACCCGCGCCCGCGCCGCTGCCCGGCTCGCGCACCGGCTCCTGGCCGATGACCTCGCCCTCCTGACCGTCGCCGCTGCCGCCGGAGGTGTCATCGGCTTCGGGGGACTGGGGGGCGTTGTCGTGGATCAGCTTCTCCTCGACGGTGGTGGGCACCACCACCACCTTGTCGCGGCCGCCCTTGCCGGGCTTGATCAGCCGGCCCACGTTGATCCTGCGCGGAAAGCCGTCCTTTTCACGCTGGCGGTCGCGTTCCAGGAGCTCGTCCAGGGAGCCGATGCGGGCGGCGTAGCCCGGCGCCAGGGCCGTGATCGCCTGCAGGCTTTCCAGGTCGTGGTGTTCATAGAAGCCCCGCACCGGGCAAAGGGGGACCCCGGCTGCGGCGTGCGGCGCCGGCAGGCGGTGCGGGCGGCGATCGTCGATCTCGGCCAGCAGGCGCCGCTCGGCCTCCGAAAGGGCCTCTTTGGCGCGCAGGGTTTGGCAGTAGGCGTCGAATTCGGGGTTCATGGGATCTTCACTCACCTCTGGCGGCGGTTTCTTTGGGCGCTGCCGCCGGTTAATTAAGGGCCCCGGCAAAAAATGATTCCACATCTTACTTGTCTTTTTGCCGCGACCCTGACTGCCGCTCAGGATTCGTCCTCCTGGGTGCAGAAGTACTCGATGGTTTTCTGGGCGCAGGTGCGGCAGTAGCCCAGCTTGTTGAGCATCGTGTCGATCATGCGGTCGTAGAGCTTCTGGTTCTCCTCGTTGGTGCGGTTGGCCAGCGCGCCGATCAGGCTGCCGGCGCCGGCGATGTCCGATTTCAAGCGCACGTCGGTGACCGCCTTGACCAGCTCCAGGTTGTCCATGAAGTCGTAATTCGGGTCGACGGAGATCTTCTGTCCGTAGATCTTGCGGATCGAGGTGCGGAAGGAGTCGCGCTGCTCTTCGGTCTTGAGTCCCAGGCGCTCCTCGACGCTGTTGATGTAGCGTTCGTCCACCTTGAGGGCCCGCAGCTCGCCGCTCTGGGGGTCCTTGTACTTCCACATGCGGTCGACCCCGAGGTTTTCGGCGTCGATGCCGATGATCATGTTGACGTAGTTCATGACGTCCTTGCGGATCGCCAGCGGCTCATCCATGTAGGCGTTGAACATCTCGGTCATGATCCGTTCGCGGTAGAGGCTCTTGGCGATCTTGAGGTCCTCCAGGAACTTGACCCGGTTGTTGGCGTCGGTGACGTAGTCCAGGATCACGCGCTCCACCGCCCGGAAGATGTCGTAGGCGAACATGCAGCGCCCCTCGTTGGTCTCGGAGCTTTCCACCATGAGCTGCAGGGCGCGGCCCAGGTTGCGCTGGCCGAGGCCGCCCTGGCCGAAGCGCTTGGTGATGTCCGGCTCCTGGTTGAGAGTGTCGATCACCTCGGCCAGGGTCTTGATGCTCTTCTCGCCGGCCACCTCGCCGGCGGCAAGCTTCATGGTCTCCACCGGAGTCAACTTCTCCGAGCGCGCCAGACGCGTCAGCACGGCGGCCACCGAGGCCGCGTAGTTGAGGTTGGGGTCCTGGTGCAGGCTCTCGCGGGTCAGGGTGGTCTTGGCCTCGCTGCCGATGGCGTAGGCGGTCAGCTCGGCCTGGAGCTTGTAGTTGGTGTTGTGGGCGACGTAGCAGATCCGGCAGCGGTCGACGATGGGGGCCTCCTCCTTTTCGGAGAGGAACTGGTTGAACTCGGAGTTGTTGCTGGTGGCGATGATCAGGCTGTCGATGGGCCACTTGTAGCCGTCGATCTCGATGGAGCGGTTCTGGATCACCCCCAGGTAGACCTGCACGAGGTCCTTTTTGTTCTTGTAGATCTCGTCGCTGAAATGGATGCCGCCGCCGGCGACCCGCGCCAGGGCGCCGCGCCGCAGGTCGAAGCGGTAGGGGTTGTTGGTGTCGGCGATGTGCAGCAGGCGCTGGATCGATTCCTCACCCAGGAGGTCGACGGCCGAGGAGGTGATCTTGTCCTTGGCGGGGTATTTGCCCGTCACCGTGCCGAGGCTCTCGGTCAGGGGCACCGGCACGATCTCGACAAATTCCAGCATCTTCTCCAGGTCGCCGCCTGTGTGGTTGCGGATGTCGTTCCAGATATAGCCGCTGCAGGCCCCCAGGGGCCGGTAGTTCTCGTAGAGGGTGTCGATGGCCGCATCGCTGAAGCCGAAGGCGGACCCCAGATGCTCGCGGCTGCGGTCCGGTTCCTCGAAGAGATTCATCGCCAGGATCATGGGGTCCTCGTAGGTCTGGGACTCGATGGTGCGGATGCGGCCGTAGGTGCCCAGTTGGTCGATTTGGTTGAAGCGGAAGGTGTACTTGCGGTTGGGGGGCAGGGCCAGAAAGCCCCGGTAGCGCGCGCACAGAAAGTCCACCATGAAAGTCTTGCCGTTTCCCGGCTCGCCCACCAGCACGAAGGCCATCTCTTTGGAGGAGCCGCCCTCGGCGGCGTCCTTGACGTAGGAGACGAAGCTGTTGAGCTCGTCGTACATGCCGATGATGTGCTTTTTGCCGGTGCGGAAGATCTCGAAATCGTAGGTGGTTTTGCCGTTGACAACGACCTTGCGGATCTCCTTTTCGAGAATCATGCGGGTGACGGCCTGGAAGGCGTTTTCGAAGCTGCGCCGGCCTTCCTTGACGGCCGTCACGTGCTCCTGGAGGCTGTTGCTGCTGGGTCCTGTCATGTTTCCTCCCATGTTTGGGCGCGCTGGAGTCTGGCGACCCGCAGCGGCATCGCGATCGGATGGGTCCTGCCGGATGAGGGCCCGGCGGGGCCGGATGGGCAGGGGGGCGTGTTTTTCCCGTCGAGGCGCGTCGCTTCCGGCGGGGCGGGACGGAACGATTTGGTGAAACACCCCTACTATAACTACGGGGGCTGCGGGCGTCAATTTGGCCTGCTGCGGCTCTCAGGCGGCCGGCCGCATCAGCCGCAGGGTGTTGCCGATCACCGTCAGGCTGCTCAGCAGCATGGCGCAGACGGCCACCAGGGGGGTCAGCAGACCCGACATGGCCACCGGAATGGCGATCAAATTGTAGATGAAGGCGCAGGCCAGGTTCTGTCGGATCTTGGCACTGACCCGCCGGCCCAGCCCCAGGAAGTCCATGATCTGGGCCGGGTCGCCGCGCATCAGGGTGATGTCGGCCGTTTCCCGGCTGAGCTGGCTGCCGGAGTGCACGGCGATCGCCAGCTGGGCTTGGGCCATGGCCGGGGCGTCGTTGACCCCGTCGCCGACCATGGCGACGCACGCCCCGCGCTCTTGGAGGGCCTTGACGTAATCGGCCTTTTCGTGGGGCCGCAAGCCCCCGGCGGCGGCCGGGATGTCCAGCCGCCGGGCGACCCGCCGGGTGGTGCCCTCCTCGTCGCCGGAGATCAGGGCCAGGGCGTAGCCCATCTGCTTAAGGGCCTTCAGGGTGTCCGCGGCGGACGGCCGCAGGGCGTCGCCGAATTCCAAAACCGCCGCCGGCCGGTCGTCCAGGGACAGGTAGACCCGCGATTGGGGGCTGTCCGCGTCGTCCGCTGGCCCCGGCGCCGGGTGGGGCGCGTCGCTGCCTGCAAACCGTGCGGAGCCGATGCGAACCGGGCGGCCAGCCAGGCGGGCGCTGATCCCGTCCGGGGAAGTTTTGCGATCCGCCAACGGCAGGTGCACGAGGCCGTCGGCCTCGGCCTTGCGCTTTATCGCCGCCGCGATGAAGTGCGACTGGCCGGCTTCCAGCGAATGTGCCAGTTGCAGGGCATCGGCCGGGTTCATGGCTCCCGCCGGCCGTACCGCCAGCAGCCGCCAGCGGCCGTCGGTGACCGTGCCGGTCTTGTCGAACACCAGGGTGTCGATCTGTTGCGCCCTTTCGAAGGCCGAGAATTCCCGCACCAGGATGCCGTGCCGGCCCGCCACCGAAATTCCGGCCACCCGCGCCAGGGGGATGGCCACGCCCAGGGCGCAGGGGCATGAGATCACCAGCACGGTGACGGCGCGGA
>Ga0272444_10002389_pt1 | contig 17389 bp, 17 predicted proteins | sample SSMForm13_FD_201033 | JGI IMG/M metagenome (GOLD analysis project Ga0272444, IMG submission 201033) | Marine sediment archaeal communities from Little Sippewissett salt marsh, Falmouth, MA, United States - SSM-Form-13 | ecosystem: Environmental > Aquatic > Marine > Wetlands > Sediment ... | reverse complement strand
CGCTTGGGCCGGGGCCCAGGCCAGGGCGCCCGCCTCCCAGGGCCGCAGCCACAGGGCCGGCGCGCCCAGGGCCAGGCCCAGGGCCAGGCCGGCCAGCAGGCACAGGGGCCAGAGCAGCCAGCGGCGGGCGGCCGAGGTCCGGTCCGTGGTCATGGCCAGCACCGCGGCGGCCAGTCCCACCGGCCACACCCCCAGACCCATCTCCTGGGTGGCCGCAGCCAGGCCCATAACCAGGCCCAGACCGGTCATGATCCCTGGCCGGGGGGATTCCATGACCAACCAGGAGAACCAGGCGCACAACAGCAGCATGAGGCCCAGGGCGGTGGATGGCGACAGATAGTGCCCCTGGGCGGCCAGCAGGGGATTGACCGCCACCAGAGCCGCGGCCAGCAGGCCGGTGGCCACGCTGTCAAAGCAGCGGCGGCCCAGCAAATAGGCCAGGGGAATCTGGGCCCCGCCCAGCAGGGCGGCGGTCAGGCGGCCGGCCATGCGGGGGTCCAGGGCCAGCTCGGAGATAAAGCGCGCCTCGCCCAGCAGCAGGCCCAAAAAGCCGGCCAGCAGGGAAAAAGCCCCTTGCACCAGGGCGGCCAGGGAGTAGTAGGCCTGGGCCCACAGCCCCGGGGCCAAGGGCTCGGTGAGCCCCAGGGAGGCGATCACCCGCCAGCCCCAGTCCTCGGCCAAACCGCTGTCCGGAGCCGGCGGCTCCCATCCCAGGCCCCAAAGGCGCAGGACCAGGCCCAGCAGCAGCAGGCCGGCCAACACGGCCCTACGGGGGGGTATGTGCCGCATCAGTTCCATGCCGGTTCATTGTGGGGCCGGGCCGCCGCCGGGGTCAAGCGGCGGCGGCCCGGATTGGCAAAAGCGGGGATCGGCCCGTCTTAGAACTGGCTATCCATGGCCCCGTAGGGGCAGGCGGCCAGACAGGACTCGCACATGATGCAATGGGAGGGATCAAAGACCAGCTCCCGGGTCTCGGGGTGCACGGTGAGCGCGTCGGTGGGGCACACCGCGGTGCAGGCGGTGCAGTGCACACAGCGGTCCTCGTAATAGCGCATCTCCTGGATCAGGGGGTCCACCTGCACCCCCTGGTCCTCCATATAGGCCAGGCCCGCCTCCAGGCTTTCGGGGGTGCCCGAAAGCTCGGCCACGATGCGGCCCTGTTCGCGGGGCTGGATTCGCGCCCTGAGCAGGTTGACTTCCAGATCAAAACGACGGATCAGATTGCTGGTGACCGGCTCACGGATGAGCCGGGGGGGGAAGCTGAATACTAATTTTTTCTTAGCCACGGCGGTCTATCCCTTTCTTGCCTGATGACGCCTACAGACCCTCGGCCAGGGTGGCCCCGGGCAAGGGGGACACCGGACGGGTGAGCAGGAAGACGCCCTGCTCGATGCGGCTCTTGAGCTCCAGGGCCACCTGGCGCGCCCGCGCCCGGCTGGTCATGCCGCCGGTGGAGACCGTCTTGCCGTTGATCTCGATCTGTCCGCTCATCAACTGGCTCATGCTCACCCGGCCCAGATTGCCCGCGCGGCCCAAGGGATAATTCTCCGAATAGTCCACGATGGGATAGGTGATGTCCTCGTCGCTCACCGCGCACTGGGCCATTACCTGCTCGTCCACCACCGGGATGGGCAGGCCAAAGGCCAAGGCCAGGGAGGCGCCGTAACCCACGATGGAGGCGGCCCTGAGATAGGCCGGGTCCATCTCCTTGAGGTTGCCGATCAGGGCCAGGTTGGCCGAGGGGTTCTCGGGCAGGCCGCCGGCCAGGCGCACGGGATCGCCTACGTGCTGGGTGCCGGGCCAGGCCACGTAGCCATGGGCCCCGGCAAAGAACACCCGGGTGCCGATGCCCACGGTGCGCAGCTCCGGATCGTTGAGCAGGGGGCTCAACGCGCCGGCGGTGGAGTAGTTGGCATTGCCCAGGCGGCCCTTGAGCACCCCCATGTAAGTGTAGATGGTGCGCCGGCTCAGGTTGACCGCCACGTTGTAGAGCTGGTAGCCGTTGCGCGGGTTGAACATCACCGCGTCATTGAGCTCGGCCAGGCCCAGCTCGGCCACGTACTCCTTGCGGGGATAGCAGTCAGTGCCATAGGTCTTGACCTCCAGCCTGACCTTCTCGCCCCGGACCAGCTTCTCGATGATGTGGGCCCCGCCGAACTTGAACAGGCCGGGGTACACCGCGTTGCGGGGCCCGTCCTCGGGCAGGGCGCTGCAGCCCAGCAGAATGTCGGCCGCGGCCCAGCCGGCATAGGCGGGCACCCCGTCCACGCTCACCCGCCCGCCGCCGCACTTGATCTTGGGGGTGGCCTGCTTGATGTTGAAGTAGATCCCCGAGGAGCACATGGGGCCAAAGGTGCCGGTGGTAACCACATCCACCATTCGGGCCGCTTGCTTCACGCCCCGCTCCTTGACCAGGTCCACGACCTCCTCGGCCGTGGCCACCACCACCTTGCCCGCCTTTATCTTGGCGTTGATCTCCTCGAGGGTCCTCATAGCTGCTCTCCTTGCTTAACGCACCGCCGCCTGGGCCGCGGCCCGGCAGAGTTGATCCTTCTCCTTCTGGCGCTCGACCATCTGGGCCAGGGAGATGTTGGACAAGAAATCTACCAGAAGCTGACCCATGTCTCCCCACACCATGTGCACGGTGCAACCGCCCACCCGGTCGCAGTAGTTGGCGTCCTGCACGCACTCCACCGGGGCCAGGGGCCCTTCCAGGCTGCGCACAATGTCATACAGGGAGATGGCCGTGGGGTCGGAGGAAAGCAAGTATCCCCCCCGCGCGCCGCGCACGCTCTTGACCAGGCCGGCCCCCTTGAGAGGAATCAGAAGCTGCTCCAGGTACTTGGCCGAAATCTCCTGGCGGGAGGCCAAGTCGCGCAAGGGCACCGGGCCCTTGCCCGCGTTCATGGCCAGCTCCAACATGGCCCTGACTCCGTAACGTCCTCTAGTCGAAAGTTTCATAGTTGTTCCTACCCATTTATGAGAATTGATCTTTCAATCCAGGCCGAGCCCATAATCGTCCCGTCCCGGGAAAATACCGCCAATTGTCCGGGCGCCACCGCGCCCTGCGGCTGTTCAAAGCGCGCCTCCACCTTGTCGCCTTGCCGCGATACGCGGCAGCCCACACCGGGGTGGGAGTAGCGGAAGCGCACCGAAATCGTCTCGTCGTCCCCGGGCGGGGCAAACCAGCGGGCCCGGTTCGCCCGTAGCCCGGTGGTGGCCAGCTCCGGCCGAGGCCCCACCCTGACCGCGGCCCGGGGGCCGTCCAGGCCGGTTACGTACACCGGCTCGCCCAGGGCCAGGCCCAGCCCCCGTCTCTGGCCCACGGTGAAGCGGTGCAGGCCCTGGTGTTGGCCCAGCACTCGGCCCTCGGCGTCCTCCAGCACGCCGGGGCGCACCGCCTGGCGGCCGGCCATGAACTCGTCCCACCCGCCCGGAGGCAGGAAGCAGCAGTCCTGGCTCTCGGGCCGCCCGGCCGCCCGCAGGCCGGCGTCCGCGGCGCGGCGCCGCACCTGGTCCTTGCTCAGCTCACCCAGGGGCAAACGCAAAATGGGCAGGAGTCGCGGATCCAGACGGGCCAAAAAATAGGCCTGGCTCTTGGCCCGGTGGCTGGCTTCGGCCAAGCGCCAGACGCTGTTTTGCTCCAAGACCCGGGCATAGTGCCCGGTGGCCAGGGCCTCGCAGCCCTCCTCCTGGGCGGCCGACCACAACAGGGGCAGCTTGACCCGGGCGTTGCAAAGGGCGCAGGGGTTGGGGGTGCGGCCAGCGGCATAGGCCTCGGCCACCGGCGAGAGCACCTTTTGCTCAAAGGGGCCGGCCGCCTCCACCACCCGGTGGGGCAGACCCATCTGGTCCGCCGCCCGGGCCCCGGCTTGCCAGCCCTGGTCCGGTCCAGCCCCCAGGCGCAGGCTCAGGCCCAGCACCTGAAGGCCCTGCTGCTGTAAAATGAGCGCGGCCAGCGAGGAATCCACTCCCCCGCTCATGGCCACCGCAACCCTGGCCAATTAAAAACCTCCCTGCTGTAAAATTCATATCATCAGCATGGTCATTAGGGAGAATATGAATATATAGCCAGGGATTTTACCTGTCAAACAAAAAACCTTGAATAACCGTATGAAATGCTATCTTTGCCTTGCCCCGGACGGGGCGCCCTAAGGTAACAGCGTAGACTAACTGACTTTTTTTTCTAGAAAAATAGCGCTGAGTATGTGAGTGTGCTTTCTGGGGATTACCTAAAGACCCCCTGGGCCGCTAATGTTTGAGCGCCCGGGCCATTTCCCGCTCTTGTTCGCGCCTTTTGATGGCCGCGCGCTTGTCATGGCGCTTCTTGCCCTTGGCCAGGGCCAGCTCCACCTTGGCCTTGCCCCGCTTGAAATACAGGGCCAGGGGGATGAGGCTGTAGCCTTGTTCGGCCAGCTTGCCGGTCAGGCGCTTTATCTCGCGCTTGTGCAGCAGCAGCTTGCGGGGCCGGGTGGGGTCGTGGTTGTCGTAATAGGCAAAGGGATAGGGTTGGATCTGGCAGCCCACCAGCCATATCTCTTCGTTTTTGATGCGCGCGTAGGCCTCGGACAGGCTGGCCTTGCCCATGCGCAGGGACTTGACCTCCGTGCCCTTGAGCACCAGGCCCGCCTCGAAACGGTCGCCCAGTTCATAGTCAAAGCGGGCCTTTTTGTTGCGGGCGATTATCTTGATTGAGCCGCCTTCCATGGCAGCCTCAACCTGTCTCGGCGGGTAGAGGAACCCGGGCGGCCAGCACCTCGGAGAAGCGCGCGCCCAGCTCCTGGTCCATGAAGCGGCTCACCTCGGCGGCGGTGGCGAACCCCAGGGCGTTCCGGGCCAGGCCGCTCCACTCCCGGGCCGAGGCCAGGCGCAGCACCTGCTTGACCCGGGGGATGGCCAGGGGGTTCATGGACAGGGAGTCCAGGCCCAGGCCCAGCAGCAGGGGGGCGGACCGGGCGTCGCCGGCCATCTCGCCGCACATGGCCACCGGGATGCCCGCCGCGTGGCCCGCGTCCACCACCTGGCGGATCATCCTGAGCACCGCCGGGTGCAGGGGCTGGTACAGATGGGCCACGTACTCGTTGACCCGGTCGATGGCCAGGGAGTACTGGATCAGGTCGTTGGTGCCGATGGAGAAGAAGTCCGCGTGTTGGGCCAGCAGGTCGGCCACGGCCACGGCCGAGGGCACCTCGATCATGATGCCCACCTTCATCTTGGGATCAAAGGGCTGCCCCTGATCGGCCAGCTCCTGCTTGACCTGGTCCAGGAACTTGCGCGCCTGCAGCAGCTCGCCCACCCCGGAGATGAGCGGGAACATAACCCGCACCTTGCCGTAGGCCGAGGCCCGGAGGATGGCCCGGAGCTGGGTGCGGAACAGGCCCTGCTCCTTGAGGCAGTAGCGGATGGCCCTCAGCCCCAGGGCCGGGTTGATCTCCGGGGCCAGCTCCACCGAGCTGGCGAACTTGTCGCCGCCGATGTCCAGAGTGCGGATATTCACCGGCCGCCCGTCCAGGCGCTGGGCCACGGCCTTGAAGTTGGCCAAGAGCTCCTGTTCGGTGGGCATGGTCTTCTGGCTCACGTAGAGGAACTCGGTGCGGAACAGGCCCACCCCCTCGGCACCGTAGGTCAGGGCGGTGGCCACCTCCTCGGCCAGCTCGATGTTGGCCCCCACCTCCAAACGGCGGCCGTCGGTGGTGTTGGTGGGCAGGTGGGCCTGGGCCAGGATCTCCTGGGCGTAGAGCTCGTAGGCCTCCTGCTTGTCGCGGTAGTCGTGCAGGGTCTCCTCGTCGGGGTTGACAATGACCATGCCGGCCGAGCCGTCCACGATGATGAAATCGCCGCTCTTGACCTCCTGGCTGACCCGCTCCAGGCCCAGCACTGCAGGCACCGCCTTGGCCTGGGCCATGATGGCGGTGTGGCTGGTAGGGCCTCCCATGTCGGTGACAAAGCCCATGATCCAGCCCAGGTCCATCTGGGTGGTCTCGGCCGGGCTCAGGTCATGGGCCACCACCACCACCTTTTCGCGGATGGCGGCCAGCTCTATGCCGCTGTTGCCCGCCAGATGCTTGAGCACCTGGCCGGCCACGTACTCCACGTCGGCCGCCCGGGAGCGAATATAGTCGTCCTTGACGTTCTCGAATACGCTCTTGGCCTCGGCCTCGGCCAGGCCCAGGGCCCACTCGGCGTTGATGCCCTGGGAGCGGATCAGCTCCTCGCCGCGCTGGGAGATCATCTTGTCGCCCAGGATGCCCAGATGGGCCTCGATGATATAGGCGTAGTCGGCCAGCTCGGGCCCCAGCTCGACCTTGGCCTTGTTCAGGTCCTCGCGGGCCGCGTCCAGGGCCCGGCGGAAGCGGGCCATCTCGCGCTCCACCTCCTCGGCGGCCAGGGGGCGGTAGGGCACCCGCACCGGGCTCTGGGAGACCACCAGGGCCCGCCCGATGACAATGCCCGGGCTGGCCCCCACTCCGCGCAGGGTCTTGGGCTGGGCCGCGTTCAACGTCCTTCTCCAAACAGCCCCACAAAGAGCTGGTCCAGGGCGGTTAGGGCCTCGCCGGCCTGGGGCCCGGTGGCCCGGGCGATAACCAGGCTGCCCTTGGGCGCATCCAGGCCCAGGATGGACAGCACGCTGGCCGCGTCGGCCTCCTCGCCTCCCTTGACCAGCACCACCTCGGCCTGAAAACGGCTCACCGTCTCGGTGATCTTGGCCGCGGCCCGGGCGTGCAGGCCCAGGCTGTTGGCCACGGTGAGCTCACGCTCGGCGGCCGTGGGTTCTACGGGTTGGGGGCTCATGTCTGCTGGTGCATCCTCTTTGCTGGACCGGCCCTTTTGGCGGGCCAGAATCAGCTTGTAGACATCTTCCCGGTTCATGCCCGTGGCCGCAGCCACCTGGCGGGCCAGGGCGCTGGGCTTCAGCTCGCCCGCGGCCAGGCCCTTTTCGACCAGCTCGGCCACCTGGTCCCGGTCCGGCCCGGCCGGCTCGCCCGGCCCCACCACCAGGGTGATCTCGCCGCGCATCTGTTGGCCCTCCAGGCGGCCAGGCAGCTCGGCGCAGGTGGCTCGCAACACCTGCTCGTGCAGCTTGGTCAGCTCGCGGCAGAGCACCACCCGCCTGGGGCCCAAAATCTCGGCCAAATCCAGGGCCGTGTCTCGCAGGCGGTGGGGCGCCTCGAACATGGCCAGGGTCCAGCCGGAGGCCGCGGTCTGCTCCAGCAGGCGGCGGCGGGCGCCGGCCTTGGCCGGCAGGAAGCCCAGAAAGCTCAGGGGCACCTGCTTGAAGCCGGCCACGCTGAGCGCGGCGGCCAGGGCGCTGGGCCCGGCCACCGGGCTTATGACATATCCCATGGCCGCGGCCCGCGCCACCACCTCCTCGCCCGGATCGCTCAGGCCCGGGGTGCCCGCGTCGCTGACCAGGGCCACGTCCTTACCCTGACCCAACGCATCCAGCACCTTGGCCGCGGCCTGGCGGCGGTTGGCCTCGCGGCAGGAGATGAGCCGCTTGCCGCTCAGGCCCAGATGGGCCAGCAGCTTCTTGGTGCGCTCCACGCTTTCGGCGGCCACCACCGGCACCTCGGCCAGCACCCGGGCCGCGCGTGGGCCCAGGTCCTCCAGATTGCCGATGGGCGTGGCCACCACATACAGAGTGGCCATATCATTCCCCCGGCCGGAACGCGTCGGGCAGGTGGCGCATTACCGGCGCCCCAGAGCCGAACTGAACTGTCACCACATCAAAGCGGCAGACCGGCGTGGGCGGCCCCAGGGAGGCCAAGTAGGCCTCGGCCGCGGCGGTCAGACGCGCGCGCTTGCCCCGGTCCACCGCCTCGGCCGCCCTGCCCCAGCCTCCTTGGCTGCGGGCCTTGACCTCCACGAATACCAGCGTGGCCCCATCCCAGGCCACCAGATCCAACTCCCCGCCCCCCAGGCGGCGGCGGGTCTCCACGATCTCCATCCCGGCCCGCTCCAGCAGGCCCCGGGCCATGGCCTCGGCCTCGCGCCCCAGGGCCGGTCCCGCCCTAGGCAAGTCCCAGGTCCAGGCTACGCTGGGCCACCGGGGCGTAGGAGCGGCGGTGCACCGGGCAGGGCCCATGCACCCGGAGCGCCTCCTGGTGCTCTCTGGTGCCGTAGCCCTTGTTGGCCGCGAAGTGGTACTGCGGCCAGACCCAACTCAGGGCCTGCATCAGCCCGTCGCGCTCCACCTTGGCCAGGATGGAGGCCGCGGCCACGGAAAGGCACTTGGCGTCACCGCTCGTAACCGCCTCCTGGGGCAGGCTGTGCTCCAAAACAAAACGCCCATCCACCAGCAGATAGTCCGGTGAGGGCGCCAGGGCGTTCACCGCCCGCCGCATGGCCAGCAGGCTGGCCCGGTGGATATTCAAACTGTCTATTTCCGTGGGCGTGGCGCTGGCCACCGCCCAGGCCACGGCCTTTTGCTTGATGGCCGCGGCCAGGACCCGGCGCCGGGCCGGGTCCAGCTTCTTGGAGTCGTTGACCCCCTTCACCTGCCAGGGATCGGGCAGCACCGCCGCCGCGGCCACCACCGGCCCGGCCAGGCATCCCCGCCCCACCTCGTCCACCCCGGCCACCAAGCGGAAGCCCTCGCGCACCAAGCGGCGCTCAAGGGCCAGGCTGGGGCCGTGCGGCGCGGCGGGCATGGTCCTACCTGCGGGAGGCCTCCTTGATGCGGGCGGCCTTGCCCCTCAGACCCCGGAGATAGTATATGCGGCCCTGGCGCACCTTGCCCCGGGTGATCACTTCGACCTTGTCCACCACCGGTGAGTTCAAGGGGAAGATGCGCTCCACCCCCACGCCGTAGGAGATCTTGCGCACCGTGAAGGTGGCGCCGGGCCCGTGGCCCCGGCGGCGCAGCACCACGCCCTCGAAGACCTGGACGCGCTCTTTTTCGCCCTCTTTAATGCGCACGTGCACCCTGACTGTATCGCCGGCGCGGAACTGGGGTATGTCCACCCGCACCTGTTCCCGCGCGATTAGCTCGATGGGATCCATTTTCAAAATCCTCCTGGAAGCCCGGCCGGCAACTCCCGGCCGAGTCCGCGTATTCTACCCTATAATCCTATCTTTGCCAGTCCTTATCCAGACTGGCCGGCTTTATCTTCGTCGCCGATCTCGGCCAGCAGCTCGCGGTCCGCCTGGTCCAGGGGAGCCCGCTCCAGAAGCTCGGGCCGGCGCTCAAGGGTGCGCCTGAGCGACTCCTTGCGCCGCCAGCGGGCAATGGCCGCGTGATTGCCGCCGGTCAGCACCTCGGGCACCCCCAGGCCGCGAAACTCGGGCGGCCGGGTGTAATGCGGGTGCTCCAGCAGGCCGTCGGAAAAGCTGTCCGCCGCGGCCGAATCGCTGCCTCCCAAAACTCCGGGGATGAGCCGGCTCACCGCGTCCACCAGGGCCAGGGCGGGCAGCTCGCCCCCGCTGAGCACAAAGTCGCCCAGGGAAATCTCCTGGTCCACCGCCAATTTGCGCACCCGCTCGTCCACGCCCTCGTACCGGCCGCAGATGAGCACCAAACGCTCCAGGCCGGTCAGCTCCCGGGCCGCATCCTGGGTGAAGGGCGTGCCCGTGGGCGAGAGCAGGATGATGCGCGGGTCGGGCTTGCCCGGCAGGCTCTCCAGGGCGGCCACTATTGGCTCCACCTTCATGACCATGCCGTCGCCCCCGCCATAGGGCGCGTCGTCCACCGTGCGGTGGCGGTCCTGGGAGTACTCGCGCACATCAATCAGGCGGACGGTTATCAGCCCCGCCTTTTGGGCCCGCCCCAGGATCGACGCCTTGAGGTAGGCGGCGCAAGCCTGGGGAAAGAGGGTGAGGATGTCGAAGATCACGCGGGCTCCTCTTCCTCCCAGCCCTGGGCCTCCAGCAGCCCGGGCGGCGGGTCCACCACCACCTCTCCGGCCGCTGGGTCCACCTTAGGGGCCATCTGTCCGGTCAGGGGGATCAGCAACTCGGGCTTGCCCGGGCTGGTCACCACCAGCAGGTCCGAGGCCCCGGCCTCGGTGATGGCGGCCACCTCGCCCAGGCGGCGTCCCTTGATTGTGCTGACCTCGGCCCCGATCAGCTCGAACCAGTAGTACTCGCCCTCTTCCAGGGGGTCCAGGTCCTGCTTGCGCACATAGACCCAGGCCCCGCCCAGGGCGGCGGCCTGCTCCCGGTCGGTCACCTCGGCCAGGGTGAGAAGCAGGCGCCCCCCATGGGTCCGGGTCCGCTGGATGGTCAGCGGCCGGGCCGTGGCCGGGTCCGCGCCGGCGTATATGACGCGGGCGCGTTCAAAAATAGTGTCGTCCCGGGCGAAGGAGGTGAGCTTTACCTCGCCCTTGATCCCGAAGGCCCCGGCCGCCCGACCCATGAGGATCAGGTCGGGGTTGCCCATGGCTACTCCAGGATCTCCAGCACCGAACGCTTGCGTATCTTGGTGGAGGATGCGCTCAAGATGGTGCGCATGGCCCGGGCGGTGCGGCCTTGCTTGCCGATCACCTTGCCCAGGTCCTCCTTGGCCACCTTGAGTTCAATCACCGAGGTCTGCTCGCCCTCGATCTCATTGACCTCTACCTCGTCGGGGTTGTCCACCAGGGCTTGGGCGATGTACTTAATGAGCTCCTTCATAGCGCACCTCCACAGTCGCGAGAGAGCAAAACAACATTAACCACCGCCCGGCCCCTAGAGGTAACCGGGATCAGGCCGAGGCGGCTTCCCCCTCGGCGGCCTCGGGCGCGGCGCCCTGGGCCTTGAGCAGGGTGGCCACGGTGTCCGAGGCGGTGGCGCCCCGGTCCAGCCACTTTTGCAGCGCCTGATGATCCACCTTCACCTCGGCCGGCTCCTTGAGGGGGTCGTAGGTGCCCAGCACCTCCAGGAAACGGCCATCGCGCGGGGCCTCGGAGTCCGCGGCCACGATGCGGTAGAAGGGTTTCTTCTTGGCGCCCTTGCGGGTCAGTCTGATTCTCACTGCCATGATTCTATGCTTTCCGCCTATCTAGTATTATCTGCGCGAGGCGAACTCGCTGTCTACTGCAGGCCCCCCATCAAGCGGGCCAGTTGTTTGCGTTTGCCGCCCATCTTGGCCATGCCCTTCATCATCTTGCGGGCCTGGGCGAAGTTTTTCAAAAGCCGGTTCACGTCCGAAACCGTGGTGCCTGAGCCCCGCGCGATGCGCTTGCGACGCGAGGCGTTGATGATCTGGTGGTTGGCCCTCTCGGCCCGGGTCATGGAGCTGATGATGGCCTCGGTCTTGACCATCTCCTTTTCATCGGGCTGCAGGTTCTTGAGCCCCTTCATCTTGCCGGCTCCGGGCAGCATGTTAAGCAGGCCCTCCAAAGAGCCCATCTTCTTCAGCTGTCCCAACTGGTCAGCAAAGTCCTCCAGGGTGAAGCTGTCGGTGGCCATCTTCTTGGCCAGGGCCTCGGCCTGCTCGGCCTCGAACGCCTCGCCCGCCTTTTCCACCAGGGTGAGCACGTCGCCCATGCCCAGGATGCGGCCGGCCAGGCGGTCCGGGTGAAAGGGCTCGATGGCGTCGAGCTTTTCGCCCACGCCCACCAGCTTGATGGGCACCCCGGTCACCGCCCGGATGGACAGGGCCGCCCCGCCCCGGGCGTCGCCCTCCACCTTGCTCAGCACCACCCCGGTGAGCCCCAGTCGCTCGTGAAAGGCCTCGGCCACGTTGACCGCGTCCTGGCCGGTCATGGCGTCGGCCACCAGGAGCACCTCCTGGGGGCTGAGCTTGGCCTGAATGCGCTCCAGCTGCTCCATGAGCATCTCGTCCACATGCAGCCGGCCGGCGGTGTCCAGGATGACCACGTCGCAGCCGGCCCGCGAGGCCCCGGCCAGGGACTGCATGCAGATGTCCACCGGGTCCTGGGACGGGTCGGAGTCAAACACCGGCACGTCTATCGAGGCGCCCAGCTTCTTGAGCTGGTCGATGGCCGCCGGCCGCTGGGTGTCCGCGGGCACCAGATAGGGCTGGCGGCCCTTTTTGCGGAGCATCAGGGCCAGCTTGCCGCTGGTGGTGGTCTTGCCCGAGCCCTGCAGGCCCACCATCATGAACACGTGCGGGGCCCGGCCGCCCAACTCCAGGGGCTCGGCCTCGCCGCCCATGAGAGCGGTGAGCTCCTCCTGCACGATCTTGATGACCTGCTGGGCCGGGGTGAGGCTCTTCATCACCTCCTGGCCCACGGCCCGCTCTTTGATCGAGGCGATGAACTGCTTGGCCACCTTGTAGTTGACGTCGGCCTCTAAAAGGGCCAGACGCACCTCGCGCAAGGCCTCGGAGATATTTTTCTCCGAAAGCTTGCCATGGCCCTTGAGGGCCTTGAAGGTGGAGGCCAGCCGGTCGCTCAGATGGTCGAACATAGAATCCGCTTCTTCACGTCAACTAGAAAATTAGCGCACGCCGATCCGCTCCGGTCTTCGCCGAGCCGGGCAAAGTAGCGATTATAGGGCACCACCCTGGTTCCGTCAACCAAAGTGCCAAGTTTTCCCGGCTCTTAATCCAAGCTTGTGAAATAATACCACCCCCGGCCACTAGGATTCAATCGCCTTGTGATTTTACGCGGAGTGGTTTGGCTTTCCGCGCTTGGCACGGTATAAACATGCTATGTCTTTGCACGAATTATTGACCATGGACATCGGGGGGGGCACCCAGGACATCCTGCTGTGGCGGGCCGAGCAAAATTTGGAGAACGCGGTCAAGCTGGTTTTGCCCGCGCCCACCCAGGTGGCGGCCGCGCGCCTGGCCCGGGCCCGCGCTCAGGGGCGCGACGTTTTTTTGCACGGCGAGCTTATGGGCGGAGGAGCGGTGCACAAAGCGGTGGACGCCCATCTGGCGGCCGGGCTCAAGGTATATGCCACCGAAGCGGCGGCGGCCACCTTTGCCGACAACCTGGAGCGGGTTCAGGCCATGGGCATCGAGCTGGCCGGCCAGGCACCGGACACGGCCCAGGCCGTGCGCCTGGGCGACCTGGACCTGGCCGGGCTGGAGCGGGCCCTGGCCTCGTTCGAGGTGGAGCTGCCCACCCGGCTGGCCCTGGCCGTGTGCGACCACGGCTACAGCCCCGGCTTTTCCAACCGCAAGTTCCGTTTCCAGATGTGGCGGCGTTTTTTGGACAGCGGCGGCGGGCTGGCCGATCTGATCAGCCAAACCCCGCCCCAGGACATGACCCGTTTGGCCGCCCTGAGTCGCCAGGCGCCCGGCTGCCTGCTCATGGACACCGCCGCGGCCGCGGCCTGGGGCGCCCTGCAAGACCCGGCCGTGGCCGCCCGGGCCGAGGGCGAGGGGGTGTGCATCGTCAACCTGGGCAACATGCACACCGTGGCCTTTCTGGTGCAAGGCGGGCGGGTGCTGGGAATCTATGAGCACCACACCCGCTGTTTGGACACCCCGGCCCTGGCCGACCAGGTGGAGCGGTTCGTGCGGGGCGAGCTGAGCGGCGAGGAGGTCTTTGCCGGCCGGGGCCATGGCGCGGCCCGTCTGGCCGAGGCCCCCAAGGGTCTGCCCGGCCCACCGGTGATCACCGGGCCCAAGCGCCGTCTGGCCTCGGGCCTGGATTGGTTCACCGCCGTGCCCCACGGCGACGTGATGCTCAGCGGTTGCTTCGGACTGCTGGCCGCGGCCCGGAGCCGCTTTGGCGAGGCGGCGCCCTTGCCCGCCTCCTAGTGGTTGCACCTTAATGGGGAGAAAGCGCGCCCCTGCCCCGGCGCTGGCCGTTTAACCACGGAACGACCACCATGAGGACCAGGCCCGGATACATTTGGCCGCTATGCCTTTGCCTGGCGTGCCTTGTCCTGGGCGCGGCCGCCCCGCCGGCCCGGTCCGCCACCAGCCCCCTGATGATCCACGCTGGCCAGAACAGCTATCTGCTGGCGCCCTACATGGAGATACTCTCCAACCCCAGCCGCTCCCTTACCCTGGACCAGGTGCGGCGGCCCCCCTGGTCGGCCCGGTTCCATCCGGCCCACGACTCGCCCACCCTGCGCCAGGGACTGACCACCGCGGCCATCTGGCTGCGCTTCCGTCTGGCCGGCCTGGAGCCCGGCCGCCGCTACTACCTGGAGATGGACAGCGCCCAGTTGGAGCATCTGGACGCCTTTGTACCCCTGCCCCCGGCCGCGGCGGGTGGACCCCCGCGCTACCAGAAGATAGAGGCCGGCTACCAAAAACCAGGCGCGGGCAGGCCAATCGCCTTCCGCACCTTCATCATCCCTCTGAGCGGCGGGGCTCCGGCCGGGGCTGACTATTATTTGCGCATGAGCAACTCTGGCGCCGTGGTGGTGCGTCCCTACTTGTGGACCGAGCAGGGCCTGGCCGGCCGCCTGAACTGGGACAACACCTTTTTTGGGGTGATCTTCGGGGTGCTGGTGGCCATGCTGCTGACCAACCTGTTCTTCTACGTGGCCCTGCGCGACCCGGTCTATCTGTTCTACGTGCTCTACGTATCCTGCATGGTGGTCTTCGAGGCCAGCCTCTACGGCCAGTGGGACCAGTGGCTGGGCGGCCTTCCCCTTCCCGGGGCCACCGCCCTTTGGCTGGCCGCGGGCCTGCTGACCATCTTCGCGGCCCAGTTCAGCCGCTCCTTTTTGCGTCTGCCGCGCTACGCCCCGCGCCTGGACAAGGTTTTTTTGGCCTTCATGGCCGCGGGAGTGGTGGTCATGGGTCTAACCCTGGCCGGGCTCCTGCATTGGGCCATCCTGACCTCCCATATCCTGGGCATAATGGGACCGGTCGTCGCCCTGTGGGCGGCGGGGCTGGCCTGGCGGCGGGGCTACTGGCCGGCGCGTTTTTTCCTGGTGGCCTGGTCGGTGCTCATGGTCGCCCTCTTCTCCCTGGCGGTCAAGGGCCTGGGCTATCTGCCCCAGGCGCTTTCCTCCACCTACACCATGCCCCTGGCCACGGCAATCGAGGCGGTGCTCTTGTCCCTGGCCCTGGCCGAGCGGGTGCGCCACATGCGCCACCGCGGCGAGGAGGCCGAGCGGCGGGAACGCCGCTTCCTTCAGATGAGCATGACCGACGGTCTCACCGGGCTGTACAACAAGCGCTTTTTCGACAGCCGCCTGCAAAGCGAGATGGACCACGCCTACCGCTCGGGCGAGCCCCTTTCCCTGCTGGTGGTGGATGTGGACGACTTCAAGGGATTCAACGACACCCACGGCCACACCGAGGGCGACCAGGTTCTCAAGACCCTGGCCCGGGTGGTGCGCGAACGCATCCGCACGGCCGACTTCCCCTGCCGCTACGGCGGCGACGAGTTCGTGGTGATCATGCCGGCCACCGAGCCGGAGCAGGCCATGCTGGCCGCCGAGCGGGTGCGCTCCGGCTTCCACGACCATCCCTTCCACCCCGGCGAGGGTGGCACGTTCTGGTCCAGCCTGAGCGCCGGCCTTACCCAGTACCAGCATGGCGACACCCCGGAGCAGTTCATGAGCCGGGCCGACGGGGCCATGTACCAGGCCAAGCGGGAGGGGGGCAACCGCTGCGCCCAGGCCTGAATCACCGGGCTTGCGGCGAACGGGCGGTTGTGGTTTTAATTTAGGGATGAAACTCACCCGAGAACAAGCGGCCCAGCGCATTGCCGCGCTGTCCAAGGACCTGCGCCACCTCAACCGCAAGTATTACAGCGAGGGGGTCAGCGAGGTGGCCGACGCGGTCTACGACCGCATGCTGGCCGAGCTGCAGGGGTTGGAGGCCCGCTTCCCCGAGCTGGCCCTGGCCGACTCGCCCACCCAGACCGTGGGCGCGCCCCTGCACTCCAGCTTCGCGCCGGTGACCCACTACCGCCCCATGCTCAGCCTGGAGTCCAAGGTGGAGTTCGCGGTGGTGACCGATTTGTTCAAGCGCCTGGATCAGGCCGGCCGGCCAGGCGTCCAGCTCCTGGCCCAGCCCAAGATCGACGGCCTGTCCGTGGAGCTGGTCTACGCCCAGGGCCTGTTCTCCCGGGGCTCCACCCGGGGCGACGGCGCGGTGGGCGAGGACATCACCCCCAACCTGCGCACCCTGGCCGACATTCCGGAGCACCTGCCCGAAGCGCCGGAGCTGGTGGTGGTGCGCGGCGAAGTGTACATGGACCGCGAGGGCTTCGTGGAGCTCAACCGCTCCCTGGTGGAGCGCGGCGGCGAGGGGTTCGCCAACCCGCGCAACGCGGCCGCCGGCAGCCTGCGCCAGCTCGACCCCGCGGTGACCGCCACCCGCCCTTTGCGCTTGTTCCCCTTTGAGCTGATGAACGCCGGCGAGCTGGGCCTGGCCAGCGACCACCAGGCCCTGGGCATGCTGGAGGGCTGGGGCTTTCCCGTGGACGAGGAGCACCAAAAGGCCGGCTCGGGCCTTGAGTTCATCCAGCGTTTCCACGCCAAATACCAGGACCAGCGCGACGAGCTGCCCTTTGAGATAGACGGGGTGGTGATCAAGGTGGACGACCTGGCCCTGCGCGCGGCCATGGGCGCCCGCTCGCGCACCCCGCGCTGGGCCGTGGCCTGGAAGTTCCCGCCCCGCCAGGAGCTGACCACGGTCAAGGACATCGCGGTGCAGGTGGGGCGCACCGGCAAGCTGACCCCGGTGGCCCTGTTGATGCCCGTGGACGTGGGCGGGGTCACGGTGAGCAGGGCCACCTTGCACAACTTTCCGCTGGTTAAAGAAAAAGATTTTCGCATCGGCGACGAGGTGCGCATAGAACGCGCCGGTGATGTGATTCCGCAGGTTGTAAAGGTTATTAAAAAAGGAGAGCCGCGAGGCGAGGCAGTTCTTCCTCCGGCCAACTGCCCCGTATGCGGCGGCGAGGTGGTGCGCCCCGATGTCGAAGAAAAGGGCAAACCAGTGCCCGGAGCCAATCACTACTGCGCCAATCACCTGGCCTGCCCCGCGCAACTCGAAGGTGCTTTGCAGCACTACGCCAGTCGCGGGGCCATGGATATTGAAGGTTTGGGAAAAAAGAGAGTTGTTGAGCTTCGGGAGCGGGGCCTCCTTCCAGACCTTCCTTCCCTTTACAAATTAAAAGAGCATCGCCGAGAGCTGGAGAATCTGGACCGCTGGGGTGAGCTGAGCGTTAACAATCTCTTGGAGCAAATCGAGGCGACTAGAGGAAAACCTCTCGACAAATTTTTATTTGCCCTAGGCATACCCAACCTGGGCGAATCCACCGCGCTGGAGCTTGCCAACCACTATGGCTCCCTGCAAGCCTTGATAGCTGCTGCGTTGGAAGAGCATGAAAAGCAGAGAATCGACAAATTAAAAGGGAGCTATAAATCAATAGCAAAGGACATTGTTTTATTTTTCAAAAACAAAAATCAAATCGTGCTACCCGACTTAAACATACAATCAGATATCAAAGCGTTGCTCATGCAGGTACCCAATATTGGCGAAGAAAAATCAAAAGAACTATTAAAATATTATTCGTCGATC
>Ga0272444_10002388_pt1 | contig 17389 bp, 24 predicted proteins | sample SSMForm13_FD_201033 | JGI IMG/M metagenome (GOLD analysis project Ga0272444, IMG submission 201033) | Marine sediment archaeal communities from Little Sippewissett salt marsh, Falmouth, MA, United States - SSM-Form-13 | ecosystem: Environmental > Aquatic > Marine > Wetlands > Sediment ... | reverse complement strand
CCCCGATAGATGCGTGGGGCGAATGCCGTCGAGGTCGGTACGGTAACGGATCATCGATCGTCCCCTCGTTCCCGTGTCGGCACGACCACCTCACAGAAAACGCTCGAACCGTCGACCTCCTCGATCACGCAGGTCAGGCCGGCGCGATCGCAGAGCTCTTCGAACTCGACCGGGCTCATCGCCCCCGACCGGAAACCGTCCAGACAGACGATCGTGTTCCCAGCGGTCGCTTCGAGATCGATCTCACCGACGAGACCGCGGTCCGCTTGGATCTCGAACCAGCGAAGCCGATGCTTCCAGAACCGCGCCGCGTAGCTCGACATAAGCACACGCCCGCCGGATCGCGTGACTCGCGCCGCCTCATGGAGCAGGCGGTCGGGAGCAACGTGGAACGCGCAGACACCGTTCTGGATACAGACGGTCACGTCGAAGACCCCGTCGGGGAACTCAAGTGCGATTGCGTCCATCTCTAGGAACTCGCAGTTGGTGCGTGCTCCCGCGAGCTTCCTGGCCAGCGCGATGCTCCCGGAGGCCGTGTCGATCCCGACGACCCGCTTCGCGGCCGGCGTGAGCTCGAGGGCCACCCGACCGTAGCCGCAGCCGAGTTCGATCACGGCGTCGCCCGGGCCGATGCGTTCCAGCACGTGCTCGATCTCGGCCTCGAGGTACTGCCGCACGCGTGGGGGCGCGACCTCGTAGCACTCGCGAAGCCGCTCGCCCGAGAGATTCCCGGAGTAGTAGTCCACTCACCGCATCCATGCTGCGGGCGCCCCGCGAGCGAGGCGCCCGTACCTTCGATGATCGACCTCGTTTTCCGTGTACTCGGATCCGTTCCGGGCGAGAGCCCGGATCCCGTCAAGAAGTGCCAGGGAGTTCATCAGGACGAGACCTTGCTCTCCCCGTAGCGGAGCATAAGGAAGATGCCTATGAGCAGGAACATCAGGGCTCGGAGAAGGCTCGCGGTGGAACTCAGTCCGGACGCGGCCTTGTGGATGTAGATCCCGGTCGAGATGAGGCAACCCATGCCGACCACGCAGTAGAACCACCTCAGTCCCTTTTGCATCGGTCGATCGATCATCGTGCCCCCTCGATGTGAATTCGATCAGCTCAAGTCCTGTGCGCGGAGTAGGCGCCCTCCGTCAGGGCCGGGACCGCCTCGCTCGCGTCGAGCGCCGCGGCCACTACGATGTCCTTGTCGTAGCCGGCCTCCACCAACTCTCGACCGGACATGCAGTCCCGAAGGACGCTCGTGAGCTTCGACTCCAAAGCAGTGAATGCCAGCGCGGCGGCGCTCGCTTCCGGCGTCGTCTCACCGTTCATGGCCCGGATGATTGCTCCGGCGCCGAGCCAGTCCTCCAGTGCCGGCCTGAGAGCGCCCTCGGGCCAGCGTTCACCCGACGGGATGACGGCGATGATCTCCCCCGCCCCCGCGGCCGCGGCAGCCACGGCCGTGGCATTGCGGAGGCAACCGGTCAGGACGACACCGTCTCCGGCACTGCGCGACAGCGTCGCACCGTTCGGCGAGGGAAGAACCACCCTGGTGCCCGGCTCGATGTCCTCGTAGCAGCTCGGCGACAACGAGTATCGGCACTCTCCACGCCGGCCCGCGAGTTCGGCATCGACACCGCGCGCGAACTCGGCGAGTCCGTCGTCCGGCTGCCGATAGGGGTAGATGCGTGCGCCACGATCAACGGCCACGTCAACCGCGGTCGAGAACGACAGGACATCGACGATGACGACGACGTCCGCGCTCGGCGCGAGATGTCTGAGTCCCCTGAGGCCCCACTCGCACTCGATCCTCACAAGGCGTTCCTATTGAATGCCGCCGATCTGCCGGCGGGTCCGCGAGTCGAGTCTCTTCTTCAGGCTGTTGAGTCTGGTGACGATCGAGTGCTTCGCGTCCCCCCATGCCTCCTCGCTCTTGTCCTTCGCCTCCTGGAGCTGCACTTTGCAGTAGTTCAACTCCTCCTCGATCCCGCCGAGATCGTCGGAATCGTCCGCCTTCTCAGTGCGGAACTTCTTGAGCCTTGCCTCGCACTCGGCAAGTTCCTTCATGATCTGCTCGACACCGTACCCCTTCTCGTCACTCACATCATCCTCCTCACTGCGTGCGGGATCCGCCTCACCCATCAGTATCACAATACTACCACCATACCCGTATGCGGCTCCTCCCGCAAGTATCCGGCCCAGGAGCCCCCGGCCACTCGCCGCAGCAGATTCCGCAGTACGCGAACCGCCTCGCCGGGGCCCATCGACGCCCCCCGGGGCGTTCACACCGGTCAGGACTCCCAGCCGGCCAGGTCGATGTCGAGTCCCTCGAGGAGCGACATCGCCTCCGGCATCGAGAACTTCGTGCCCCTGAGTCTGTTCTCCGCCGAGCGAATGCGGTAGTTGCGGGCGGCGCTGAGGTCGGCCTCGGTCAGGTCGGTATTCGCGAACAGGCTGCCGTCCAGATCCGTGCCCCGGAAGAGCGCTCGCGTCAGATTCGAGTCCCTGAAGTCGACGTCGTGCGCCACGCATTCCTCGATGTGGACCTCCGTCAGGTCGAGCCCGAGGAAGGTCGAGTGATCGAGCACGCATCTGAAGAAGTGCACCGGGCGCCAGAGCTTCGAGGCCGCCCACCGGGCTTCGGTCCAGTTGATGCCCAGGAGCTTCGAGTCCTCGAACCGGCATCCGGAGAACGAGCTGTTCAACAGCCGGACGAGTCCGAGGTCACACCGCAGGAAGAGGCACGACGTGAAGTCACAGCTCCGGAACATCGTGCCGGGGAACGCGCAACGCCGGAAGACGCACTCATCGAAACTGGTCGAGAGCACCTCGGCGCCCGCCTGCTTCGTTTCCTCGAACTCGTGATCCGAGTACTCCTCGCTCGATGCGATCGACGCTCCCACAGGGTATGCCTCCGTCCGTACGCTCCCTGCCGTGTGCCGCTCAGGCGGGGGTCGGTCAGCCGGCGCGCTCGGCGAGCCATGCTCCGAGGGGGTTGCGGACGCCGATTCCTCCAAGTGTAGCCGGGTGACTGTACGCACCCTCGTAGACCGGACAGACCAGGTCCCCGAGATCGGCGACCCGCTTGTGCTCCGGGAGCCGGGCGTGGAACTCGAGCGGGTAGCTGTACTCCAGAGGGAGCATTCGGATCCTTTCCCGCGGCATCATCCCCACCGCGAGCGCACTCAAGAGCGCCGAGTGGAGGAAGATCCGATGACGCTCATCGGAGCAGGCGCCGGACTGGAAGGCGTCGTCGCGCACGGCCTCCGAAAAGACCTCGAGCCATCTCCGGGACAGGCCCACCGACGAACCGACCGAGAACAGATGCGTGTTGAAGTACGGTCGGAGCGTGACCTCATCGACGATCGATTCGACGGTGAAGCCGGGATCTCCGACGCCCGCGCGCGCGTAGATCTCCTTCCAGAACCCGTCAACCGGCTCGCTCACTCGCGACCCGATGTTGCTGATGTGAACGGTACGGAATGCCGCCCGGGCGTCTCCCGCGGGATCGAGCAGGACGGGCGGAGCGACGACCAGGCACTGGGGGGCCATCCAGATGAGCACGCGCCCCCCGACGCCGATCATCTCCTCGGCCAGCGCGCACGCGGTGACTTTGGCGCCGAACGGGTATCGGGCAAGCTCCTCCGGAACATCGAGCGGGACGACACGAACGCCCGCGTCGGCGAGTTCACTCCCCAGCCCGGTCGTTGAGGCGGGCACGAACGCCCAGACAGCACAGTCAGCCAGCGGCCCGCCGAAGGCACGGAGGCTATCGACAAGCAGCCGGGCGCTCCGCTCGGCGTCCTCCGACGTCACAAGTGTGACAACGTCAGCGCGAGCTTTCATCCTGTGGTGACTCCCTCGCCATCGTTATGCCGGACGTGTTGGACGAACAGATTCCACACAGTCGCGACGTCGGCTTGTCATCGTTTCCACCTAGGATCCTCGAACCGCTGGATTTCAATGAGGTACCCGTTCGAGTCACGCAGGAAGCAATGGTAGATCCTGAACTCGTCGTTCATCGCGGGGGATTGCTCGAACACGACACCCTTTGCGATGAGCCGCGCGTGCCAGCCGTCGACGTCTTGAGCCACGAGCGTTACGATGACACCGGAGGGATCGCCCGGCTCGACCTTCAGACAGAACCCGATGTAGGCCCCCGGCCCCGCCGTGTAGATCCTGCAGGCTCCCTGGTCGAGTGCGAGAGGCAATCCCAGAATTCGCTCGTAGAACTCGGCCGTCGCTTCGAGATCCGTCGTCGCGAGAAACGTGATCTGGGACTCGAAGGGCGGAGCGCTCATGCGTCAGTCTCATCCTCTTCGCCGGAGGATCTCTCGGGATGCCGGTCGTCCCGCCTGCCGAGTGCTTCCAGGACTTCATCGAGCGCCGGCGCCTCTTTGGCGTCCTTGAAGTGGGCGATACGGCGATAGATGTCCGCGGCGGCCTCGTGGAATCCGCCGGGCAATCCCGCGGAGCGGAAGGTCGCGGCGATCTCCTCCATCTCGCCGGCGAACCGCCAGGCCTTGGCCGTCACGCGGGTCGCCCTTCGCTCCGCCTGGGCCGGCAGCTCCGGCCAATCTCTGGACCACTGACGCATCAATGGAGCGCGGACTCCCAGCTCCCCCGAAACCGCCAGGATCGCGCTTAGAAGCGCTGTCGACCCCTTCGTGTAGGCCGCGTAGCACATCTTGATGGCGGATGCCGTTCCGACCGATTCCCCCAGCACGTCCGTTTCAAGCGGCCCGGCGGAGAGCAGCGCGGCGGCATCGCCCGCCCGGCTCCCCGAAAGGTAGAGCCAGGTTTCCCCCCGCTTCGATGGCGGTCCGCCGACGATTCCCCCGTCGACGAACGCCCCCCCCGCCGCGGTGATCACCTCGCCGATCCGCACGGCCCGATCCGGCGCGATGGCGTTCGCGTCGACGTAGAGTCCGCGAAACGACCGCGAGGCGACGCTGCGCGCGACGTCCTCCGCCGCGTGCGGCGGGCATACGGAGAAGAGCGTGTGCGACACCCGGCAGAGCTCGTCAAGGCTCCCGGCGTCCCGGAGCCCCCGACTCTCGGCGCGCTCCCGGGTCTCGGGACCGCGCCCTTCCGAGACCCAGAGGACCGTGCAGCCTGAGTTCACGAGGGTCGCCGCGACCGAAGCGCCCATCCTGCCGGGGTGGAGGATACCGACGGGCCGTCGTCTCAAGGAGAGTCCTCTCTCGGTGTGGGACTACTGAAGTGCCAGGATCATGACCAAGAGAACGAGCAGGACGACCCAGATGACGGCCGCCCGCCGGGTCGCGGCCTTCGCCTTCTCGGCTTCCCACCAGCTCCGCGGACGGACGCCCTGGATGAGAAACGAGGTGACGCCCGCGAGATTGATGCAGATGACATTGACGGCGGCCAGGAGCACGGCTCCGGCGGCGGCCGCCGGATTCCCGGCGCCGAGCAGGAGCCCGAAAGCGGCGAGGGGCGGCAGCAGGGCCACGGCCACCATGACGCCGATGAGCGCCCGGGCCTGCCCCGCCATGAAGGCGAACGTCCCCGCGGCCCCGGCCGCCAGCGCGAGCACGACGTCCGCGTAGCCCACCGTCGTGCGGGCCGCGATGGCGGGGATCGCAGCGTCGACCGGAAGGAAGATCCCCATGATCAACGACACGCCGACCGCGAGCCCGAGCCCGATCGAGAGCGTTCGAAGCGTGCGTCCGATCAGCTCCCCGTCTCCGAGCGTCGTTCCGACGGCAAGCGCCATGTTGGGCCCGTAGAGCGGGGCGATGACCATTGCCCCGATGATCACGGCAACGTTGTCGCGAAGGAGTCCGACCGACGCTACGACCGCGGATAGTGCCATCAGTGCGAAGAACGACACCGAGAGTTCGGCGCCGTCGAGGGCATCAGCGTAGATTTCCTCGCGGCTCACACGGTGCCCGGCCACGACGGCGATCTTCGACGGCGGCGGCTCCTCCGCCGAAACATCCGCCGGCGTGTCCGACTCGACATGCGGTACGGACGCCTCGACGGGCACGAGGACCATGCGGAGACTGGGGCACGAGGGACATCCGTCCTCGATCGCGTCCATCAGGACCTCGGTCGCCTCGGCCGGGAGAACGGCGTGGAAGACCGTGTCCTCATCGTCGGAGGTCTCGAGCCGCCACGTACTCACGGTGGGGTGTGTTTCGAGGATCCCGGCGACGCGCGTCTCGAGGTGCCCCGGAATCACGATCTCGAGGAGACGGAGTGGCACGGCCCCTCCATGATCAGTTCAGGTACCCCAGACTCCGAAGCCGCCGGATACCGTCCTGCACCTCGCCCGCCCCGAACCGGGAGGGAAGCGGCTCCGCCGAGTCGGTCCAGACACTGAGCGTCTCTCGGAGACGCGCGGCCAGCTGTGTCATCTCCGGCGAGGGATTCTCCAGGAGATTCCGAGTCTCGTTGGGATCGGCGTCGAGGTCGTAGAGCTCCTCGCCGCCCGCGTACGGCTTCACGATGAACTTGTGCCGGCCCTCACGAACGCATTGCGGCTTCAGTGTGTTCCGCCATCTCGGATCCGTCTCGTAGCGGTTGGTCGGCTTGCCCGCTTCCGCGAAGCGCACGCGGTCGCCGATGCCTCCGGCGAGCAAAGACACCGGAATCGGCTCGCCATCGATGCCGTCCGGCAGGGGAAGCCCGAGGTATCCGAGGACGGTCGGCATCACATCGATGATCGAGACCAGCTCCTCCGGTCGAAGGCCGCCGGACCAGCCGCCGGGGAAGCGCATGAGACAGACGGCCCGGATCGTTGAGTCGTAGACCTCCCAGCCGTGATCGAAGTTCTCGCCGTGCTCCCAGAGGCTCTCGCCATGGTCCGTCGTCACTACGACCAGCGCGTTCTCGAGGATACCCGTCTCCCGAAGGTAGTCCATCAGCCGGCCGATGTGGTGGTCCGTGTAGGAGATCTCCCCTGCGTACTGAAGCGCCAGCCTGGCCACCAGCCTGTCCCGGGTCTCTTCGGAGTAACTCTGATTCGACAGAAGCTGCGGCACTCCCGGAAGCCCGACCCGTCCCACGGGGTCGTACATGGTCTCGAATGGAGGCGGCGGCGAGTACGGGCGATGAGGGTCGTAGTAGTGTGCGAACAGGAACAATCTGTCGGGGACGCCGGTCTCATCCAAATACTCGATGATGGCGTCCGTGACGTCCTCGGCCCGACGCTGGCTGTGCTTCGCATCGACGTACGACTCCAGGTCCTCATCGTAGTGGTCGAACCCCTGCGCAAAGTCGAACGCGTCGCTCAAGACGAACGATCCCGCGAATCCCGCGGTGACGAAGCCCGACTCGCCGAGGATCTCGGGCAGCATCTCGTTCAGCAGGTTCACCATGAACCCGTTGCGCGGCACTCCGTGATGATGCGGGTACTTCCCTGTCAGCAGGCTCACGTGGGTCGGCAGCGTCAGCGCCACGGGTGTCATGAAGTCCTCGAAGACGACAGACTCGGCGGCCAGGGCATCGAGCCGGGGTGTCTCGACCTCAGTGCTCCCCATGAATCCGAAATGGTCAGCGCGCGCCGTGTCGATCGAGACGAAGATGACGTGCTTCACGGCTGGAGGCGCTCCCGAGTCGACGCTCCGACCGCACCCTCCGAGAACCGCGGCGGCGCCGAGGCAGCACACGAGGAGGCGCAGCGCGCGTGGCCCACCGAGCGGTCCCGGCAAAGCGATCCTGTCGACTCGAATCCCGCAGGTCCTCATGAGGTGCCTCCTCTCGAACCGAATCCAAGTCTCAGTGTCGCACCGCTTTCGCCGGATGTCAACCTGACCCTCGGCGGTCACCGGCGCACCGGGTGGTGCGCATCTCCATATGCGTCGCCGTCTCTCCGACCACGTCGGACCCGAGCCGTTCAGGGAGACTCGAGACCAGCCTCGCGGCCTGCCCTGATCCCCACCAGCACCAGCACCACACGTCTCACTTGCGGCCGACGAGGTAGACCGCGCCGTCATCGAACCGCTCCAGAGGCGCGACGCGAGCGACGTGACTGAGCTGGGCGACGGTGGTAAGGTGCTCCCGTCGCACGCCGTCGAACCAGACGAGCACTGCCCGTCGTTCCGCCGGCCACTTCCCTTCGAGCAGCATGAAGTCACCGACGACATCCGGCGAGTTGTAGGCGCCCACCGCCGGTATGGTCCTGGCATGCGCGTTCGCCAAGAAGTAGGCGACAGCGGGACCGTTGCTGTAGAGCACTTCCCCCGATTGCGACAGCCCGCTCGTGAGAAGGTAGTGCACCGTCGGGCTTCCTCTCCAGAGATCGCTGTTGTACCCGTATCCGCCGCGCTCCAAGTACTCCCGCACGAACTGAGCGCTCAGAGTCGCTGGGTAGATCATCAGGAGAACGATGGCGGCGAGCAACATGCGCCGTGCCGTCATCAGAGGAAGCCGCCTGGACATACGGTCGGCACCCCTCCCGGCAAGGACCAGAATGAGCACGAGAACCGGGACGAAGAGCGGCGACATCAGCCGGTCACCGATCTCGTCCGCGGCCGTCAGCGTCGATGCGAGCGCCAGCGACCCCCAGTAGAAGACGACGAAGAGGCCCACCGGCCCAATGCTCCTCAGGTAGTCGACCAGCCGAGGTCGGGTTCGCTTCCTCGACACGGTCACAACGAGCCACACAACAGCGAACGCGAGGAACGGCACCCAACCGTACCAGACGACCTTCCAGTGGATGTGCCACGCCAGCACGGTGTTGATCGCTGTGATGAGGTTCCTGTACAGCGGGTACGGCGAGGACGGGCGCTCCCCGAAGAGAGTCCCGGTGAGCAGGTGATTCCGCACGGCCCACGCGGCAAGGGGCGAACCGGCGACAAGCGCAAGCGTGAGCGCTCTCCTCCATCGCCCGCGAAGTTCCGCGCGCCTCACGACCAGAACGGCGACGACTCCGGCCACGATCAGCGTGACGCCGATGTATCGCGTCAGACACGCGAGCGCGGCAAAGACGGACGCGAGCACGAGCGAGGAGACGTTTCCCCGTTCGAGATGCCGGCTCAACGAGACGAGAAACGCGACCACGAAGACACTGAAGAGCGGCTCGGACCAGGCCATGACCGACGTCTTGAGGATCGGCATGGCCACGACCATGAGGCCGGTCGCCAGGTAGACCGCTCCCGTATCCCCCGGCAGGTATCGGAACAGAAGAACTCCCGAGAGATAGACCAACACGCCCAGGAGAACGGCGTTGACGATGGGCGCCGCGGCGAACGGGTCGATGCCGGTAACGCGCTCGACGGCGGAGAGCAGAACCGGATAGAGCGGCGCGTGGAGAACGAGCGGTCCATCGAGATGCGTGATCAGACCGGCGCCCGATGTCATGTTCCGAGCCGTCGCGATGTATCGGACCGAATCGGTCGTGATCCCGGCGCCCCACCGGGAGGCGAGCAACAGAACGACGACCGCTCCGATGGCGCCAAGCGTGGCCAGTACAAGCCGTTGCTGTTTGGAAGGCATCGTCGCCGTCTGCGTTCCCCCTCCGGGTTAGGGTGCGGTCGTGCGATTCGGTGGATCGTCTTGACCCTAGGGAAGCGTGCCTCTGAGCACCTGGAGATCATCCACCCACACGGTTCCCGTTCCGTCGATCACGATGTTGAGCCGCACGTTGGTTGGATTCTGACCGGCTTCGAGAAAGAACGGGACCTCGCGAGGCGTCCATTCGATCGTCCCGGAAATCGGCGATTCGATCCCGCGGGAGAAGTACTCGTCTTCCTCGCCGAACGAGCACCACATCTCGAGATACGCGGCCCCATCGAGGTCCTCACACCGAAGCTGCGCCCGGTAGATGAGCTTCGCGCGCTCGACATCGAGATCGCCTGTCTCATAGAGGGCGACCGTCATGGGCTCGGCCGCCAAGATCCTGAGAGAGCCCTGACCGTCGGCGCTCATCTCTGCATCGTACTCCGCCGTCGACGTTTCGACCAGACCCTCCGGGCTGTCAGCCGGGAAGCGCGCGAGGCTCTCTAAGACTACCTGCTCCTCCGTGCCCTGCTGGGAACAGCCGACAAGGAACATCGCGAGAACACCGGTGAGCACCAACAGCATATTTCCGCGAGCCATCCTGTATCCCTCCTTCACGTGGGTCGCCGCGCCGTCACTTCCTCACGGCCCGGATACACAGGAACCCGGGCCACGAGCGCAGCTTTTCATAGTCGTCCGGGTCGGCCTCCCGGAACTCCTCTGTCGGCAGTGGTCCGACGATGCGCTCGATCCCGAATCCGGCCTCCAGTACCGTGTTCATTATCTGACTCAGGGAGCGACGGTAGCTCCTCACGGTGACGGGCTTCCGGAACCCCCGCCACTTGCACTCAATCATCTCTCGAGCGAAGTAGTCGTGCGCGTGCCGCTGCGAGAAATCGCTGCAGGGATGCTCTCCCGAGAAGACGAGATGAGCCCCGGGCCTCAGCGTAGTGGCCGGGACCACAGCCGGCATCGAGGACGCGGAGACCGGAAACGTCGGGCAGGAGTGCGAGCATCGCCGGGCGTTCGTAGTACGCGTTGTGCGCCTTGGTGGAGGCCCACTCGGCGTACTCATCGGCGAGCTCCTCGTAGGCTCTGAGAACAGCGTCTCTGTCTTTCGGATCGGGGTCGGCCACAATGCCTACCTTGCAGACTACGCAGTCGGCCGAGCGCCCGGAGCTCTCCCGCGCTCCAGCCTCGAGAGGACAGTCGCCTCGAGCACGACGCCGGCCGTGACTCCGAGAGCATACATCACGAGGTCCGCCGGGTCGAATGTTCGTCCGAAGATCGGCACGCCGAAGTACTGCAGAACCTCCACGCCGGCGCCGACCGCGAGAACCACACACGCCCGCACGGTCCTCGACATCCGGAACGGGCGGTCCGGAAGGCCCAGGAGGAGATACATCGCAAACGGCAGTAGCAGGTCGATCAGATACCCGTTGACGAACGCACGGGCCGGCCCGTCGTAGCCCGGCCCCGTGACGAAGTGGAGCAGTCCTACGAAGAGCGCGATGGCAACGACAAGATGCTTGCGTGTCACGACCTGCTCGGCCCCCCGGCGTCCCGCCCACATCAGCGGGCTGCTGCCGCCATCTGCCGCGCCTCTGCCATTACCGAGAGAATCGACTCCACCACGAGGTCGGGCTCGTCGGCGTAGAGATTGTGCGAGCTCTCCTGCGCGAACACGAACACCCCTCTTGTTGACCTCTCCGCACGAGCGCGGCTCTCTTCGATCCAGAACCGCTGGTACTCCTCCGCTACGTCGCCAAACATGGGATTCGGGATCCCGGAGGCGATGACCACGATCGGCTTGGCTCCGAATCCGCTGATGGCGGCGGCGAGTTCCGCGCTCCGGCCGAACATCTCTCGGTGCTCGGACGCCAGAGTCCGGAAGAACGCCGCCTCCCGACGTTCCGCCGGATCGGACGACGCTTCACGGGAGTCCGCAACCGCCTCCCACTCGGCGGTCATTCCGTCGGCCATCGCGCGGAGGTCTCCGTAGCTCTCACCGGCAATCCACGCGAGTGGCGGAGGGTCGAGCAGCACCAGGCCTGCCGTGTCCTCCCGGTACCGGTCGGCGAACACCTGCACGTTAAGCCCGCCCAGGGAATGTCCGACGAGGACATACGGGCCCGGGATAGAGGCTCCGCTCAACAGCGCGTGCAGCTCGTCGGCGACGCGACCGCTGTCCCTGGGAAAGGGACCGGGATCGCTCTCGCCGTAGCCGGCGCGGTCGTAGACGCAAACGCCCGTCTCCTCCGCAATGCGATCGACGAGCTGCCGCCAGTGCTCGGACCGATCGCCGAGCCCCACGTCGATGACCACCGTCGGCGCCCCGCGTCCGACGTGGCGGATCCGCAGGCCGTGCGTTCCGAGATCGACCGTCTGCTCGGACGGCGCAGCGTCTCCTCCGGAACAGGACACCAGAGCGACGGCGACTGCCATGCAGGCGACTCCCAACGCGCAGAACGAGATCCGCCGCACATCGAAGCATCGACTGACCACGATGTCCCCCTTCCATATCGGTCGGAACGCGAGCGCAAGAGCGGCGTGGCTGTAGATCACGCCCCCCCGCCCCTGACTCCACGAAGGTAATCGCACACCCGTCGATCGAGATCCCGCGGGTACTCGAGGCCGAGGCTCTCCCCGACTTCCCTCGCCACCCGACGGAACAAGGCGATCGTGCGGAAGAGCGCTTCCCAGTTCTCCTTGATCCCGGGCCCCGCGTACGTCAGCTCCAACTCTTCCCAGATGCCGGGCGGAAGGCGGCGCTTGAACCCCTTCCCATAGGCGGACGCCGGGAGCGACCAGCCGTTCTCGAGCGCAACACGCCACTCGAGCAACAGGCGCAGATTGTCCTGTTTCATCGCCTGATCGAGGTTGTATTTCGCCGGGAGAAGATCCTCGCGACGGAGGTGCTTGGCAACGTACGTGGCCTCGTGCAGGAACTCCTCGACTACGCGATCGAACTCCTCCTGATCCGGCGGCGACGGTACATACGCGCAGTGTGTCGGCGAGGCCAGTCCTTCGGTCAGTCCGTCCTTGTCGAGAAGCACCGAGTAGCCCACGTCCAGAGAGTCGGGAAGCTCTCCCGCCACGACGCGCTTCAGGAGTTCGACCGGCCAGAGCGTGAAGTCGATCTTGAGCCCGCTCTCGTACTGGGTGATCGAAGCGAATCGCGGGCTGCCCAGATACGTGCGGATCGGGTCGCGGTAGCGGACCAGAACCCGCCCGAAGCTCTCGAGCCAGGTCCGGTCCTCGTAGTACGGGGAGACGTCTGTCGCGACGACAACGACGTCGTAGTCCGAGAACGGATCCACGTCTGCGCCGGCGATCGCTCGGGTGCTCGTCAGAATCAGGGCTCGGACATCGTCGCGCGAGTCGCCCCACCGGACAAGTCGCTCGATGACGTCGTCGTGCGACCCGCTCGACATCGGTCACCTCCGAAGCCGTCTGCGGGCGACGACCGCGAACTCGGCGGCCCCCGAGTCGTACGGCTCACCGGCCACGTCGGAGTAGCGCTCTGCGATCTCAAAGCCGCTCTGTGCGAGTTCGCGCGAGAGCGACTCGAGACTGAAGCACTGGATCCAGTTCAGTATCTCACGGGTCCTGTCCGGCTCAACGATCGTGTACTTGTCGAGCACGAGCGCTTCGTCTGGATACTTGAACGTGTTCCGGAACACGAAGTGCGGCCCCGCGGCCCAGAATCCATCTCCTTCCGAGTGCTCGAGAGCCGTCCGCTCTTCCGAGATATCGAAGTGAGCGAGCGAGGTAACGTCAAGAAGTATCGCCCCCTTCTCGGCAAGACAACCGTCGAAGACGTTTAGAAGTGCTTTCCGCTGATCCGAGGTCAGAGGGCAGTAGTCACAGTAGATCAACGTAATGAGATCGAATCGCTTGTCGGTGGAGAACTCGAGGTAGTCTGCGAGAATGTACTCGATCTCCAGTCCTTCGCGGGCCGCTGTCTCCCGCGCATGACGGATCGACAGCGCGGAGAAGTCGATCCCGGTCACGCGGGCTCCGAGCCTCGCGAGCGGCGTCGTGTAAAGCCCGGGACCGCACCCGAAGTCGCAGACGCGGGTGTTCGGACCGACCTCGAACCGGGAGGCGATCCACCCGACGGACTCATTGATGAAGCGCCCCGTCCTCGAGGCGAGGCCGACCTCCGGATCGAGATGAAACTCGAGCATCTTCTTCGAGATGTGGGGATCGCACCAGAGGGCCGGCGCCGTGTAGCGCTCGAACGGGCGCGGACGCCGCGCGACCTCACTCAGCTCACTGAACACGGGATCCCCCTGTGGAGAGTCGATTCGGGCGAAGGCGACGGCTGGCGCACGGGGACGCGCCGGACGGGAGCGCTCTCTGGTTCATTCCGCTCGCCACCTCTCACGTCCCATTGCGCTTCGCCCGCTCACCGAGACGCTTCCCCATGCTGACCCTATCCTCAACGGAGTAGCCGAGGCGTCGGTAGAAGTCTACGGCGCCGGGATTCGACGCGCGCACCTGCAGATTGAGCTTCGGGCAGCCACGGGCATCAAGCTCTTCCTCCACCCTCCGCATCAGAGCGGCTCCGATGCCCTGACGCCGGTGCGCCGGATCGACCCCGACGTAGTAGACCCAGCCACGATGTCCGTCGTAGCCGGCCATCACGGTCCCCAACACGTCCTCCCCCGCCACGGCGACAAAGAACAGCTCGCGCTGCACGGCGAGTTTTCTCTGGATATCGAGCCGGGGCTCGTTCCACGACGGCGGGTTCCGAAAGACGGCCTTCCACAGATCGGCCACCTTCGCCTCGTCGGTCTCGCGGTAAGCTCGGATCTCGGTCATGGCTCCCGCCTGTCTGCGAACTCGATGAACTCGGCCGGCACGGAGTCCGTCAGCCAGACACCGTTCTCGGAGAGCAGGAATATCGAGCCTCCCACATGCATCTCCTTCGCGTGGATCCTCAGGACCGCCGGGGCTCCGTGCCGCCGACCCACACGAACGGCCGTCTCGTGATCCGGAGACAGGTGCACGTACTGCCTGCCGCCGGGCCGGAGGCCCTGGGCCATGATCGAGCCGAGGAAGCGGGTGGCCGTGCCGTGGTAGAGATGCTCCGGCGGCTCCACCGGCCCGAGGCCGAGATCAACGTCGATCGAATGCCCCTGCCGGGCGCGGATGCGGGACCCGTCGTCGCTCAGAGAGAACCGCTTCTTGTCGTTGGTACCGACAACCTCGACGAGCTGCTCTCTGGTCAAGGCTCTGCCGTGCTCGCGGGCCCGGCGCACGAGTTCGTCGACGTCGGCCCACCCCTCGGAATCGAGCGACAGGCCGACGCACCCGGGATCGTGCCGGAGCACCAGAGAGAGGAACTTGCTGATCCTGATGAGCCGCTTGTCCAGGCGTCGGCTCCTGCAATGTCACGCGACGTCGACAACCTTCCGCGCGACTACCATGATCTCAATCTCGTCGAGCTCGACCTTGCGGCGACCCCACTTCCCCGCGGTTCCACCCCAGATGTGCTCGACCTCGAAGCCGGCGGCGTCCATCAGGAGTGCCAGCTCACTGGGAACGAAACCGCGCTCCCGCACCCGCATGCTGCTCTTCCCGTCGGGGGTGTCGTACTCGATCTCGTATTCCTCGACGAGCGTGTCCGGATCGAAGCGACCCTCACGGACGTCCTCGTCGGAGAATCGCCTGATGAGCGCCATCGCGTTGCTGGCTGTCAGCATCAGCGGCGCCCCCGGGTTGAGCGCTCCGTTGATGTTCTCGAGAATCGAGAGATCGTGATCGACGGGGTTGTCCGAACGCCCCAGCAATCCAAAGGCCCCCTCGCACAGACATAGGGCAACATCGAAGTGTCCCTTCGGCAGCTCCCTCGATGCGTCGGCCCGGACGAGTTCCAGCTCCACTCCGGCCTCCGCAGCCGCGATGCGGGCCTGTTCGAGCATGCCCTCCGAGATGTCGATGCCCGTGACACGGAAGCCGCGCCGGGCCAGTTCGATGGCGTGCCGACCCGTGCCGCAGCCGACATCGAGAACGGAGCTCCCCTCGGCCGGCCTCAGCTCCTCAACGATGAACTCGACCTCTTCGGACGTGTTTGCCGTAAAGACGTTCTTCATGTAGCAGGGAGCATGGCCGTTGAAGTACTGCTCCCACTCGTTGCCTGAAGACATGTTGTGACCTCGTTGCGTCCCGGGAACGGATTGGGGCGCCTCCACTCGAAGGCGCGCTACGGCTAGTCGTAGTCCTTGCGGGTCTGCTCGTCCGTCATCGTCGGACCGATCAGTGGCTGCCAGGACTCGTCGTCCCATGTGCCCAGCTTCTCGTGCATCCGGAGGTACTTCTCCGGAATCGGGTGCGTACCGACGACGACCTCCACCCCAAGACGCTCCTCGAGGAGAGCCTTGAACGTTCGGATGGACGGGCAGGGCGGATAGCCGACGACCAACCCCGTCGCCAGATGGATGACCTCGGCACCGTTCGAGACCATCTCATCCCCGGCGTACTCGATGTTGCCGCCCGGGCACCCGTCGCAGGTCGTGTAGCCGACCAGCTCGATCTCCGAGTCGCGGTAGATGCTGAACGCGCCCTCCCGTTCATGCATGGCTCGAAGGCACTTGCCGCCGGCGCATCGCCGGTAGCGATCACAGATGATGATCCCGAGCTTCCTCTTGCTGCTCATGTTCTCCCCCACCACTGTCCCTACGATCAACCTCTGATAGCCAGAATGATGCACAGCACGAGAGCGACATTGAGTGGCACGACATAATGGTAGAAGAGCGGCCCCACGCGCCCGGTCTGCTCGCGTGTGATCTTGGCGTACTCGTGCAGATACTTGAGAATCAGCAGTCGAAGCCAGAGGTAGCTGATCTTCATGCCTCTCCGCTGTAGATCCGCAGCGATGAGGAGAGCGGCGACGACGCCCCACACGGCGCAGATCACAGCCAAGCCGATCAGGACAGTATACATGACTACCTCCTTCGTTCAGGTACGGGAGCCCCCAGGCGGGGCCGGCGGGCCATCGATTGTGCCTCGGTCTCCACAAGATACTCCGTGACGGAGGAGTTCACTCGGCCCGAGGGCGATCGCCCACCGTGGCGCCACGCGTCACGCTCTGGACGATCTCGTCGAGCCGCTGAAGGAAGCGGGATCTGTCTTCCTTACGGAAGGGCGGGGGGCCGCCGGTCATCGTTCCAGCGTCGCGGAGGTCCGACATGAGTTCCCTCGCCGCCAGCGCTTCTCCGATGTTGTCGTCGTTGAAGGGCCGGCCCGACGGACCGAGGACTCGGGCGCCGCCCTTGAGACACCTCGATGCTAGAGGGATATCGGCCGTGACCACGATGTCACCCTTCGACGCGCGTTCGACAATCCAGTCGTCCGCGGCGTCGAACTGACCCTCCACGACGACCAGATCCACGCCATCCTGCTCCGGAACACGCATCCACGAATTCGAAACGAATGTCACGCCGAGCCCGTATCGTGCCGCGACCCGGCAGACCTCCTGTTTCACCGGGCACGCGTCCGCGTCCACGTAGATGTCCAGCACCACACCGTCCCTCTCTGCTTCTACGAACCCGCGACGCCTCGCATCATGCGCCGGACCGATCGTCGTCCGGGGCGGCCGCCTTCGTGAATCCGCTCCACGGCCCCGTGCTCTTCCTCATGAGGATCTCCGAGTGCCCCGGAATCAGCAGCTCCGCGAGCTCCCCCACCACCGAGTATCCGAGACGCGCGTAGAAACGTCGCGCTCCATCATTGAACGAGGAGACACAGAGAAAGACATTAGGCGTGTCCCGCAGAATGCGCTCCTCGGCAAACGTCATCAGGGCCGCCCCGATTCCTCTGTTCCTGATGTCGGGCCTGACCGCGATTGTCTGGATGAACCCCACGAAAATCCCGCGCATGATGATAACAACGAAGCCGGCCACATCGCGGCCGAGCATGGCCACGTAGA